>Ga0181612_164092_pt1 | contig 102975 bp, 87 predicted proteins | sample HoacroProtozoa21_FD_119630 | JGI IMG/M metagenome (GOLD analysis project Ga0181612, IMG submission 119630) | Hoatzin crop microbial communities from Cojedes, Venezuel. Combined Assembly of Gp0051906, Gp0051904, Gp0051908
CTGCCCAATCTCAGCATCCTCGACTTGCTTTTCGAGATGGGGCCGGAAGCCGTATTATGGTTGTAGGCAGATATTCGCGTCGCCGTTGTCGTCTGCACGAAATATCTGCGTATTTACGCACTTTTATCGTGCATACTTATGCCTGCCGCCGTGTGAGCCATAAGGAAAAGAGGCGGTCATATACTAAATACGCGCCATCTTCTTGCGTGATAAGGTCTTTTTCAAGCAGTCCCTTTATGGCCGAGAGCACTGTGCTCGGTGATTGCAGATGATACTTCTTTATGAAGGCTCCGCTCGACACGCCCCTCGAAGGGCCTTCCTTTGCAATTGCCAACAGCACCATACGCTGCTTTTCGGGTATTTGCATCAGCAGCGAAGTGTAAGTGTCGGCAGAGTCGGCCACAATCTCGTCGATGGTAGAGTCTATGGTTTCGGTGGTGCACGTCTTGCCCGTCGGCGTTGATAGGAACATATAATTCATCATCCTTTGCAGATAATAGGTGATGCCGTCGAACTGTTGGTATAGTCGTTCCACCACTCCGTCGGCGAGGCGTTTGTTTGCCTTCGCAAAGTGGTAAGCGGCAAATTCATCGTACTTCTCCATTGGAATGGTCTTCAGATTGAAGATGGCCACCGATTGATAGAACGGGCGAGAGGGGGAGGCAAAGATGGCGCTCATAAGATGTCGTTGCGACCCTGCAAAGACGAAGTGCGCATTAGCGCAGCGTTGAATATATGTTCTCAGCGATGCTTCCACGTTTTTGTCGTCGTTGTAGCGCATGATTTGCTGGAACTCGTCGATGGCAATCAGGCATGGTTTGTCGGCGGCGGCAAGGTAAGAGAATATCTCGTCGAGCGTGGTCGTTGGGTTGGATATCGCTCCGAGTCCGATGCTCCAGACGGGCATCCCGTCAGCATCGAAGGTGATTTCGGCGCGCATCGACGTTAGTGTCTGCAAGAATCGCTCCCAAATCTTTTTTCCCTTGGAGCGCAGAGTGTCGAGTATTGCCTTTCCGAAGAGGTTCACAAAGTCGCGGAGCGAGTTGGTTGCGTAGATGTCTATGATGAACGTGTAGTATTTCTCGCTGATTTCATCTTGGGCGAAGCAGTGGCGTATGAGGTCGGTTTTGCCGATGCGTCGCGGTGAGATGAGCGCCACATTATTGCCGTTGGTGAGTAGTGAGACCAGTTTTTGCGTCTCCTGCACTCGGTCGCAGAAATATTCTTCACCAGCGTATCCGCTTGTTACGAAGGGGTTTGTCATTGGTTTTCTCTCTTTTTGTAAACAGGTTTCGAGGGCAAAGTTACGAAAAAAAGCGGTATCATCAAAAGATAATCATCAAAAAATGATGATGAAACCGTTACAAAAGGATTTTCCCGCCATAAAAGTCAGAAGAAGTCGTCGGCGTGGAGCTATTTCAGTTTCGGCTTCAGCTCGTCGGGCGAGTCGCTTGTGAACATATTGACGGCGGGGGCGGAGTGGGTGAATAGGCGCGCGATTTGCTCTGGTTCGAGCCGTAGGGTGGGGGAGAAACGGTCGCTCTGCATATAGTCGATGATTGAGCGTCGGAGCTGGCGCGCGGCTGGGCGATGCGAGAGGTCGCTGCGGAGGTCGAACGTTGTCATGAACAGACGCCCGTTCAACACCCGTGCCTCGAAGACCATACCGAGCTTGCGGCTGACGTGCCAGGTGTCAATTGGCTGGAACGGCGGTTGATAGTCGCGCGGGAATTCGCCGAGGTTCATCACTTGCGCCCCGTTGACCAGCTCCCACCAGTTAAGGTTTTGCCACGAGTCAGTGGGGAACAGTCGGTACATCGGGTGCTGTCGGTCGATGTAGCTTCCCGTGGTGTGTGGCGGTCGCATCTTGAACCAACTGGTGTTCCAGAATACTGGCAGATATGTCTGCTTTACGTCGTCGCCGAAGCGCACGCGCCCAGCTGCCTCTATCAGCACTCGTCCGCCTCGCTTCAGAGCGTCGATGGCGCGGTTGTCGAGCGTGTCGGTGATGTAGAGCTTCCCTCGTTCGTATGTCTTATTGGGCTCGTCGAGTGGTTGACAGTCGCGCGGATAGACCCAGAAGTCCCACTGGTTGCTGATGAGTCCGTGGTGGAGCATGGCCGTGAGCGTCAGCTTCGTTGGCTGGCTTATCGTGTCTAAGGGCAGACATACTTCGCCGATGGGAATGTTTTTTCCGATGGCGATATTCTTTGTGCCCAGTGAGCCCTCGCTGACGATTCTGCCGTCGTCGGTGGTTACGCGCCAGGTGGTCTCGATGTTCTCGAACCCTCCCCAGAAGGCGTTATAGACCTCGATAGGCGCTCTTAGCGTGTCGCCTTGCTCGAAGATGAAGCGTGGCATTCGGGCCAGAAGCACGACGGGATTGCAGAATTGCCTCCATTGAGCGCGGTTTGTGTATGGTTTTTCGCCCCAATGAACGTTGAGCGTGCCGACGGTTGCCGTGCCTTGTCCGCTGTAGTCGTTCAGTCCGAGCAGTTGGAAACCAGCGTAGTCGGGCGTTCGCAGGTTGCGTTCTATGTCGTATTTGTAGCATAGCGTTTGCAGGCGACCACTGGCCTCGGTGAACTTGTCGGCCATCGTTTCGAGCCCGTTCTGCCGTAGCAGGTCGGAGAAAATGTCGAGATTGCCCGCTTTGTTGATGCCAGTAAACTGCGACCGCTCCCGTAGGTCGGGGAAGGCGCACCACTGTCCCATCTCGTGCGTTACCCAAGGCTCCTCCACCGTCTGCGGTTGGTCGATTCTTCCAGCGATGCCTTTCCCCTCGACCACCATCGAGCGAAAGTCGTCTTCTGCCTGTGGTGCCCGCTTGTTCCAGTCGAGGCCTCTTGCTCCTCCCTTGACGTGAATCTGGCTTGCATCGTCCCAGGCCCATCCTCCTCCCACCGAGGCTGCGCAATAGATGTGTCGTGGGTCGCGCTTTTTCCAGTGGTCGATAAACTCTCGCGCGTAGTCGGTCCATCGGCCCGCCGGTTCGTTTCCGAGGGAATATATTAGGAACGAGGGATGATTTCCGTAGGTGGTCAATATTCGTTCGCTCTCTGCCTTCAGATAGCTGTCGATGGTCTGTCCGTAGCCCAGCTTTACTCCATGGTTTGGCCACGTCGGTCCCTCAATCTGGAGATAGACGCCGAGCAGGTCGGCTGCGTCGAAGGCTGCCTCTGGCGGGCACCATGAGTGGAAACGCACATGGTTGAGGCCGTAGTCTTTGCACTTCTGAAGAATCTTCATCCACGACTCTAAGTCGGTCGGCGGATAGCCAGTCTCCGGGAAACAACAGCTCTCCACTGTGCCGCGCAAGTACGTTGGGATGCCGTTGACAAGCAGCTGGCGTCCCGACGTTTCCACGCGCCGCATACCGAACGTTACCGACATGGAGTTGTCGCCAGTAGAGACGGTGAGCCTGTAGAGGTCGGGGTGAAACTGGTCCCACAGCCTCACCGAGTCGGCCACACGCATGCGGAAGCCCATTTGCGTCCCGTAGATTCGGCTCTCGAACGCCGACACCACTTTCCCCGTCTTAGCCTCCTGTATCCAAGCCTTGACGCTGTAAGGACTTTCGATTGGGAAAAGCACGCGGTCGTGTTCGGTGTGGTTCGTCAAGTCCACCACCACCGAAATGCGGTTCCATCCCACTTCGGGAAACACTTGCACGCGGTCAACAGAGAGGTCGCGCGGTCGTGAGAAAAGCTCCATACGCCCCACGATACCATTCCAGTTGCCCTGTGTCTGGTCGCTCACGCTATGGGAGTCGGGGCCCACTCCCACGCTGTCCGTGCGGTTGTCCACCGTTATCTCTATCGTGTTACGCTCGCCGAACGCCACGGCTTCGGTGATGTCGTATTCGTGCGGCGTCGATAGGCTTCGGCAGTTGCCGACGTATTGCCCGTTCACCCTCACCGACGTCTCGATGTGGGGCCGCTCCAAGAAGATGGAAACCCTGCGCTTGCGCCACTCTTTTGGTATATAGACGCTGCGGCTCAACCGCGCCCGCCCCACGAACCGACGCTCCGGGGTGAGGAAAAACGGCACCTTGAAATTCTCCTCCGTCCTATATCGGGCCATAAACGGATTATGGTAGAACGACGAGTCGTAGAGCGTTCCAGTCCACTGCGTATCGCAGTTGGGCTTCTCTCCCACGCCGTTCTCTGCCAACGACCCCGGCAGCACGACGTAGCGCGCCGAGTCGAGCATAGATAAATTGCTCACGCTCGGAAGACCTTGAGCACGCTCGGTCTTCGCTCGCTTAATCGCAATTTTCCACTCTCCGGTCAGGCTGATTCTCTCGTCCTGCGCCTGTGCGGTCAGTGAAAGAATCGCGGTCAGTAGCAGCAACATTCGCTTCATTTCGGCCACAAATGTAGGAATAAAAACGTTAAAACAGACCGTAGAACAGGTTAAAAATTACTAAAAAAGCACTTTTCGCAAGCCGTCGAAGTCGGCTTTTTTCACTAATTTTGCAAGCAAGGAAGCGGAGAAATACCGATAACTTCGGTTGTCTCCAGCTAACTCCAGTTAACTCCATAAAAATATTAAGTATAACAATTAAACGATTTAAAGAGGAGAAAAGAGAATGTCTAAGACTATTGATTTACAAGTGGAGAAGAGTCAGATGCTCATCGACGGCATGAAGAAAAACCTTAACGACCTAACTGACAAAGGCGTCAACTCGCAGCAGCTCGACACTATGCAGGCGGCGCTTGAGGAGCTGAAGGCTGCTAACGCGGAGTGCGACGCACTGCGCAGCGAGCTTTCCAAGAAGGTGAAACGACTCAACGAGCACCTTGCCGTCGTCAAGGAACAGTTTGCCGAGAAGAAGAAACTGATAAAGGGCTACTGGCCGCAGGAGCAGTGGATGCGCTACGGAGTGGCAGACAAGCGCTGACCGACCCGACCGCACGCCACCGACCATCGTCCCGCAGCCCATCTCCCACTTGGGTTGCGGGATTTTTCTTTGGCAATCGCTGCATGCTCCGCAGGCGGTGCCGAAGTGCGCGGATTACCGTGCGGAAGTATCAATTTCGCGGTTTTTCTTCTTTTTTTCCACCGAATGTTTGGCTTTCTGCCAGGCTTTCTTTACCTTTGTAGCATAAATTCTAAAAACAACTACGATATGTTTGGACTTGGAATGCAGGAGATTCTCGTCATAGCTCTCGTGATACTGTTGCTCTTCGGCGGTAAGAAGATACCCGAACTGATGAAGGGACTTGGGAAAGGCGTCAAGAGTTTTAAGGACGGAATGAGCGGGGCCGACGAACCTTCTGCCGACGAGAAAAAAGAGAATGACGACCAATGAAATGTCGTTCTGGGAGCATCTCGACGAGTTGCGAGGCTCACTGCTGAGGTCGCTCGCCGTGGTGGGCGTGCTCTCGGTCGTGGCTTTCTGTATGAAGGAACCACTGTTCCAGTGGGTGCTCGCTCCCCGTTCGAGCGACTTCCCAACGTGGAGGCTGCTGGGAATTGAGCCCTTCGCTATCCACTTGATGAATACTGGGCTGACCGAGCAATTCCTGATTCATGTGCGAGTTTCGCTCTATGCAGGACTACTCTTAGGGTCGCCGTGGATTCTTTTTGAGCTCTTCCGTTTCGTCTCCCCCGCGCTCTATTCGGGCGAACGACGCGTGGCGGTGCCCGTAGTCATGGTGGCCTACGCCATGTTCCTCCTCGGCATAGCGCTCTGCTATCTGCTGGTCTTCCCCCTGACGGTGCGCTTCCTTGGCACCTATCAGGTAAGTCCCGACGTCGAGAATATGCTGACGCTGCAGTCTTACACCGACACACTCATCTCGATGAGCCTCGTTGTGGGCGTAGTGTTCGAGCTGCCGGTGGTCTGCTGGTTGCTGGGGCGAATGGGCGTCGTCAACGGAAGCGTGATGCGCCGCTACCGACGCCACGCCATAGTTGCCATACTCGTGGTGGCTGCCGTCATCACTCCGACGACCGACGTGCTGACGTTGCTCGTCGTATCGCTGCCCATCTGGATGCTCTACGAGGTAAGTATCCTTGTGGTTGGAAACAGGAAATAAAAACTATATGACCTATGCTAAAGACAATTAGACGGGCGTTGGCCGTCGTATTTTTCATTGGAACCACACTCTTGTTCCTCGATTTCACGGGAACGGCGTCGCGCTGGACTGGCTGGATGGCGAAGGTGCAGTTTCTGCCCGCCCTGCTTGCAGCCAACGTCCTCGTAGTGGCGGCACTCGTGGTTATCACCCTGCTTTTCGGACGCATCTACTGTAGCGTGGTGTGTCCTCTGGGCGTGATGCAAGACGTCATCGCTTGGATTGGGCGGCGCGGAAGGCGGCGGCCATACTCTTTTTCCAAGGGTCTTCACTGGCTCCGACTGCTGGTGCTGGCCCTTTTTGTGGTGGCAATGGTGGCGGGCGTGGGCGCTCTGGTGGCACTGCTTGCGCCATACTCATCGTTCGGTCGCATAGCGCAAAACCTGATGCAGCCCCTTTGGATTGTCTGCAACAACCTGTTGGCATGGGCTGCCGAGGCGATGGATAGCTACGCCTTCTACTCGGTTGACCTGTGGCTGCGCTCGTGGCCAACGTTCGTCATCGCCGCCGTTACGTTCGTCGTCATCGCTGTGCTTGCGTGGCGACACGGTCGCACCTACTGCAACACCGTCTGCCCCGTGGGAACGGTGCTCGGTGCGCTGTCGAAGTTTTCGCTGTTCCGAATAGGTTTCAATAAGGACAAATGCCGTAAGTGCGGCAAGTGTTCGAGCCACTGCAAGGCGTCGTGCATCGACTTCAAGACGATGACTGTCGATGCCACCCGCTGTGTTTCATGCTTCGATTGCTTGGAGCAGTGCGAGTTTGGCGCCCTCAGCTATGGCCTGTCCTTACGAAAGAACAGTTCGGCGACGGAGGAGAAAAAGTCTGACGCCGCCGACACTCAGAAAGAATCTCCGTCGGCAGAGCGCCGAGCCTTCCTCGTGGGAGCTGCCTCGGCTGTGGCTGCCACGGCCATGGCACAGGCATCGAAGAAGCTGGACGGCGGCTTGGCTGCCATAGAAGACAAGGCTGTGCCCAGTCGTCGAGTGCCGCTGGTGCCCCCAGGTGCGCTGAGCGTTGCCCACTTCGCCCACCACTGCACCGCCTGCCAACTATGCGTGGCCGAATGTCCCAACGGCGTGCTGCGACCCTCCACCGACCTTGCGAGGCTGATGCAACCAGAGATGAGCTACGAACGCGGCTACTGTCGCCCCGAATGCACACGCTGCTCGCACGTATGTCCCACGGGGGCAATCAAGCCCATCTCCCCCGCCGAGAAGTCGAGCCTATCGGTGGGCCACGCCGTATGGGTCAAGGAAAACTGTCTGCCCGCCCAGGGTGAAGCCAAATGCGGAAACTGCGCGCGCCACTGTCCCACGGGGGCAATCATGATGACGAAGACTACTGTCAATGGGCAAGAAGTGGAAGTGCCTGCCATCGACGTCGAGCGATGCATAGGCTGCGGAGCATGCGAATCGCTCTGTCCGGCGCGCCCACTCACGGCCATCTACGTGGAAGGAAACGAACAGCAACGGGTAATTTAAAACCAACCGACCAATGACCAAGAAAGAGATATCGCGCCGAACATTCCTGAAAATCCTCGGAGCAGGAAGCGCCGCAACACTGGCCGCATGCGCAGGAAAGCAGAACGCACCGCAAGCCGACCAAGAGCCAGCCAAAGGACAAATGACGTACAGAACCAATCCCAACACCAACGACCGAGTGTCGCTCCTCGGATACGGCATGATGCGACTGCCCACGAAGGGGCAACAGATAGGCACCCGACAGGTTGGCGACGAGGAGGTGGACCAAGAGATGGTGAACAGGCAAGTGGACTACGCCATAGAGCACGGACTGAACTACTTCGACACGTCGCCCGTCTATACGCGGGGAATGTCTGAACGGCACACGGGAATAGCACTCAAGCGACACCCGCGGAAAAGCTACTACATAGCCACAAAGATGTCCAACTTCCAGGCTTTCGACTTCAAGTCGTCGGTGGAGATGTTCCAAACTTCGCTGAAAGAGCTGCAGACCGACTACATAGACTACTATCTGCTGCACGCCATCGGTGGCGGAGACGACCCCATGGAAACGTTTCGCCAGCGCTTCATAGACAACGGACTGCTGAAGTGGCTGCAAGAGCGAAAGAAGGAAGGACAGATTCGCAACCTCGGATTCTCGTTCCACGGAGCGCGGGAGGTTTACGACCTCGCCCTAAGGATGCACGACGACGGAGAGGCGCACTGGGACTTTGCTCAGATAGAGCTTAACTATCTCGACTGGGACTTTGCCGACGAGATAAACGAGCGCAACGTCGATGCTTCCTACCTCTACGCAGAGCTGGAGCGCCGTGGCATACCGGCCGTAATAATGGAGCCACTCTTAGGCGGGCGCTTGGCCAACATGCCCGTCCACATTGTGAGAGAGCTGCAACGGCGAGACCCAGAGATGCCCGTCGCGGCGTGGGCCTTTCGCTACGCAGGAACGCCAAAGGGAGTGCTTACGGTGCTCAGCGGAATGACCTACATGGAACACCTGAAGCAGAACCTGACGACATACTGTCCGCTCAAGGTGCTTACAGAAGACGACATGCGTTTCCTCGACAACACAATAGCGAAGAAGATAATGGAAGAGGGCACAATTCCGTGCAACGACTGCAAATACTGCATGCCTTGTCCGTACGGCATCGACATTCCCGGCATCTTCGTTCACTATAACAAGTGCCTTACAGAGCACCTCATGCCAGCGGAGCAGACAGACCCCGACTACCGTCGTCTGAGGCGCGCATTCCTAATCGGCTACGACCGCAGCGTGCCAAAGCTACGCCAGGCCGACCATTGCATAGGCTGCGGACACTGCGTGCCAGAGTGTCCACAGCGCATCAAAATACCAGAGGAGCTCCAGCGAATCAGCCAGTTCGTGGAGGATTTAAAGACTTCCGACGCCAATCTTAACTCTTGAATCCGAAGTGCGCCGCACGAGTCACCGAGATGAAAAATTGTGATTCAGGCTAAATCACAACCTGATTTAGCTTAAATCAGACTCTGATTCAGCCTAAACCACAACACTAAAGCCACGACGACGGCACGGAGCTGTCATCGTGGCTCTTTCTTTTTACGGCGGTGGCTGCCTATTGCGCGGGCGATTGCAGCGTTTGGCAGAGGTCGTCGAGCGAGTCGGCGAAGGCTATGATGCGCTGCCAGTCGGGCGACACCATGTGCGAGGCGGCGAGGTGGTCGAGCAGGGCTTTCAGCGGAGCCCAGAAGTCGTTCATGTTGTAGAGCACCACCCGCTTGCCGTGGTAGCCGATGCTGTTGGCGGAAGCCACAGTGAACACCTCGTCGAGGGTGCCGATGCCACCGGGGAGGGCAACGATGGCGTCGGCGCGGGCTATCATTATTGCCTTGCGGTCGTTAAGGTCTTCGCAGGCTATCTCCACGTCGAGGTACGGGCATTGGCGGCCTTGCTGAAGGATGATTCTGGGCACCACTCCCACGAGCCGTCCCCCCGCCTGCCGCGTTGCCTCGGCCAAGCAACGCATGAGCCCGCAGTGGCTTCCCCCGTAAACTATGGTGTGTCCGTCGCGTGCGAGCCGTTCTGCCAGCTCGGTGGTCAGGGTGAAGAATTGCGGGTCGATGTTGTCTCTTGCCGAGCAGAAGATTGCTATGTTCATCGTGCTTTAAACTTTATACTTTAATCTTTAAATTTTTCTACTTTGAACGTTATGCTTTAAACATTAAACTTTAATCTTTAACCACCCCGTATGGAGCGACGTCTAACGCTTAAAGTCGAACCTCGGCATGGGGCAACGTTTAAAGTTTAACGCTTAAAGTTTAAAGTAAATAACGCTATTTTCTTGCAAAGTTACGCAAAATGTTTTATCTTTGCAAGCGCAAAACAAGTTTTCTATGGAAAAGAAGAAGATAGTGATTGTCAACGGTCCCAACCTGAACCTTCTTGGGACGCGTGAGCCAGGCATCTACGGACGTGCGACGATGGACGACTGTCTGAAGGCTCTTCGCGAGCGCTACCCCGACGTGGAGATAGTCTATTTCCAGAGCAACGTCGAGGGAGAGCTGATAGACGAACTGCAGCGCGTAGGCTTCTCTGCCGACGGAATAGTGCTGAACGCAGGGGCATACACGCACACGAGCATCGCGCTGCACGACTGCATCCGCGCGCTTCGTTCGCCCGTCGTAGAGGTGCATATAAGTAATGTTCACACGCGCGAAGAGTTTCGCCACCGCTCTATGATTAGCAGCGCGTGCCGAGGCGTCATCTGTGGCTTCGGCTTGGACTCCTATCGTTTGGCTATTGAGAGTTTTCTCCCTCTTGGGAAGAGTGAATTGAAAATGGAGAATTGAGAATTGAAAATGGAGAATTGAGAATTGAAAATTCGCTGGCGCATTAACGTGAGGCCGCAATAATTCTCCATTCTCCATTCTCCATTTTCAATTCTCCGTTCTCCCATTTTCAATTCTCCGTTCTCCCATTTTCAATTCTCCGTTCTCCCATTTTCAATTCTCCGTTCTCCCATTTTCAATTCACCGTTCTCCCATTTTCAATTTTCCGTTCTCCCATTTTCAATTTTCAATTCTCAATTTTCAATTCTTACTAAGGATGACTCTCGAAGACTATATACTGGCGCACATCGACGCGGAGGGCGACTATCTGCACCAACTGTGGCGGCAGACCAACTTGCGGCTGTGGGCGGGACGCATGGCCAGCGGTCATCTGCAGGGACGACTGCTGCGGATGCTCGTGCGAATGATACGCCCAAAGAACATTCTCGAAATAGGTACGTTCAGCGGATATAGCGCGATTTCGATGGCGGAGGGGCTGGAAGAAGGCGGAAGGATTTATACTTTCGAGATAGACGACGAGCTGGAGGAGTTCACGCGCACGTGGATAGAAGGGTCGAGCGTCGCCGACAAGATAGACTTCCGAATAGGCAACGCACTCGTGGAAGCGCCGAGGCTTGGGGTGGAGTTCGACCTTGTGTTCATCGACGGAGACAAGCGGCAATATGTGGATTACTACGAGATGTCGCTCGGTCTGCTGCGGCGGGGTGGATTCATCATCGCCGACAACACGCTCTGGGACGGGCACGTGGTTGACGAGGCTTACTCGCGCGACCACCAGACGTGCGGCGTGGAGCAGTTCAACGACCACGTGGCCAGCGACCCGCGAGTGGAGAAGGTGATTCTGCCGCTGCGCGACGGGCTGACGCTCATTCGCCGTGTTTAGACTTTAATGAGGAGTGGGGAGAGAGGAGTGAGGAGTGAGATATGACTTGCACGTCCTCGTTTTTAATCCTCGTTTCCCAAGTATATTCTTCGACAAGCGAAGCGTCTGAAGCCGTAACTCACTCCTCACTCCTCTCTCCCCACTCCTCATTAAAGAGCTTCTCTCTCCTCATTCTTCATTAGGAGTGATGCTCGCACGATGCGCACATCGTCGAGGGGACGGTCGTTTTTGTCGGTTGCCACCTTTATGATTCGCTCGACCACGTCGAGACCTTCCACCACTTCTCCATAGACGGTGTACTTTCCGTCGAGATGGCGATAGCGGCCCCATGCTATATAAAACTGGCATGGGCTGGAACGGAATTCGGGGTTCACGTCGTCGCCTTCGCGGGCGGCACAGAGAGCCCCTCGCTTGTGGCTGATGTCGGGATAGTCGATCTCTGCCTCAATGTCGTAGCTGAGCGATCCTTCGCCGAGCCGTTCGCCCGGCTTGGCATGCTTGCTGAGCGGGTCGCCCGCCTGGATCATGAATCCGTCGATCACTCGGTGGAAGAGCAGCGAGTCGTAGAAGTGCTGCTCCACCAGCTTGATGAAGTTGTCGCGGTGTAGTGGTGTCTCGTTGTAGAGTTCCACGGTGATGGTGCCCATTGTGGTCTCAATGGCTACTCTCGGCCTCGCTTCGTCTTTCGGTTTTGCGGCGAGGTGTGCGGCCATCACGATGATGGCGATGATGAGCAGTGTCGGTCGTTTCATTGTTTAATTATGGTTTTTCAAGTTTTTCAAGTCCGTCAAGTTTTTCAAGAAGTTCTGTGAGTGGTTAGTCGGAAAGTGGCATCTTTGGCTTTTCGCCTTGCTGAGAATGTTTTTTGGCCTAAGTTTTCAGACTTGACGAACTGGGAAGCTCCGTCGCTTCTTGATGAACTTGATAAACTTTACAGACTTGATGAACTTTTAGCTTTCATTAGTTCTTCGCGCATCTCCACCTGTTTCACTTTCTTGAAAAGCTCGCTGGCGAAGACAAGGTCGTTGAGTTTTTCGTTTGTCGACGATATCACGTCGTGTTTCGTTCCCTCCCACTCTTTTCGTCCGTCGGCGATGAAGATGATTGTGTCGCCTATTCCCATCACCGAGTTCATGTCGTGGGTGTTGATGATTGTGGTGGTGTTATACTCCTCGGTTATGCTGTGGAGCAGTTCGTCTATCACGAGCGACGTCTTTGGGTCGAGCCCTGAGTTTGGCTCGTCGCAGAAGAGGTATTGCGGATTGAGCACTATGGCTCGTGCTATCGCCACTCGTTTCTGCATTCCTCCAGAGAGCTCGCCAGGGTATTTGCTCCCTGCTTCGGAGAGGTTCACGCGGTCGAGGCACTCTTGGGCTCTGTGCACGCGTTCGCGATAGTTCATCGATGAGAACATGTCGAGAGGGAACATCACGTTTTCAAGCACGGTGAGAGAGTCGAACAGTGCAGCGCTCTGGAAAATCATTCCCATCTCGCGGCGCATCTCTACCTTCTCTCGTTTCGTCATGGCCACAAAGTTGCGCCCATCGTAGAGCACTTCGCCCGACGTAGGGTCGAGCAGTCCTACGAGGTTCTTCATTAGCACGGTTTTTCCGCTTCCGCTCTGCCCTATGATGAGGTTCGTCTTACCGTTGTCGAAGTGAGCGCAGATGTCGCGTAACACTTCCTTGTCCTCAAACGATTTATACAGATGGTTGACTTCTATCATTTCTTCCTCGGCTAAAAAACTTAAATACTACGGAACTTAAAAGAATTCTCCTTCGGCTTTAAACTTAAAAACCACGTAACTTCTTGATAAACTTGGTGAACTTTACGAACTTGATAAACTGTCATGAGAGCAGCTGAGTGAGGAAAACGTCGGAGCAGAGTATGAGAACCGAGGAACAAACCACGGCATCGGTGCTGGCCTTACCGACGTTCACCGAGCCGCCCTCCACCGTGTAGCCGAAGTAGGCCGGCACACTTGAGATGATGAAAGCGAAGAAGAGGCTCTTGATTATGCTCATCCACACGAACCACGGGTTAAATGCGTGTTGCAAGCCAAGCGTGAGGTCGTCGGGAGGCAGTATGTGGCCTATGTATGCCGTGGCGTATGCGCCTAAGATGCCAGTTGCGGAGGAGAAGATGACGAGGATGGGCATGATGGCTATCATCCCAAGAATCTTCGGCAGGATGAGGTAGCAGGCAGAGTTGACGCCCATTATCTCCAGTGCGTCTATCTGCTGTGTTACGCGCATCGTACCTATCTCGGAGGCGATGTTTGAGCCCACTTTTCCGGCGAGTATCAAGCACATGATGCTCGACGAAAACTCCAAGAGCATTATCTCGCGCGTGGTGTAGCCAGATGTCCACCGAGGCATCCAAGGGCTCTGAATGTTGAGCTTCATCTGAATGCAGATGACGGCTCCGATGAAGAACGAGATAAGAAGAACGATGCCAATAGAGTTGACACCCAGTTGCGCCATCTCGTTTATGAATTGTTTCAGAAACATTCTGAGTCGCTCAGGCTTCTGGAAGGTTCGTCCCATCAGCATGATGTAGCGACCGAACGTAGTTAGCAGTCTATGAATAAGCATATAACTCAGTGTCTTTATAACCTAAATACTCCGTAAGCTCAACCGTTTCTCCTTGAACGCGCCGCCCTTGACGCTCAGCGTTACCTTCGACGGCTGACGACCCGACCGCAATATCACGAGGGCGCTGCCGTTGAACAGTCGGCGAGTGTTGCCCGTGTGCAGCTCCTCGCTCGTGATGTCTCCGTTGTCAACACCTACGATACGAGCGTCGCCCGCCACGGTGAACGTCAGTTGGTCGTTAGCTGCATAGACGCGGCGTCCCTTGCGGTCAACTGCTGTTATGCGCACGTGCTGAAGGTCCATCCCGTCTGCCTTCCAGTGAGTATTGTCGGGTTCAAGGCGAAGTGCCACGGCCTCGCCGGTTGTCTCCAAGCGATGGCGTGCCACCTCTTTGCCGTCCTTACGTGCGACGGCCTCGATGGTTCCCTCCTCGTAGGCTATGTCGTCCCATTTCAGCTTATTGCGGCCACGCGGATTGTCGGTGTTGCGCTTCACTCCCTGGCTGCGTCCGTTTACGAAGAGTTCCACCTCGTCGGCGTTGGTGTAGGTGTAAAGAGAGACCTTCGACCCCCGTTCGCGGTTCCAGTTTTCGCTCATGTGAGCCGTGCCCACGTTGATGCCATTCCACGGGTTGTCGGGTGCGAGCTGCTCTATTATGCCGATGTGAACCACGGGTTCCTCGGTGAACATGCTCTTCACAAGCCATGCTATCGGCTTCGGTTGCAGAGAGATGTCGAACGCTCCCTGCGCCCAGCCCTTTGCCGGCCACCCTCCGCTTTCGCCGAGATAGTCGATGGGTCCCCAATACGCCAGCCCTATTACCTTATTATTATCGGGGGAGAAGAAGTTAGGTCCCATGTCGGCTGTGCTTGCCTCGCTCTGATAGAACATCATCCAAGGGTAGCGCTTAGCATCTCCTGGGAAGTACATATACCGATAGTTGTAGGATGCCACGTCGGTGGCAAGGGCGAGGGGCGCCGGAATGGAGTCGGTGTCGAGCGAGCGGTATCGCGGATGCATTGCCACGGTAACGAGGCGCGTCGAGTCGTAGCGCAGCAGAAGTTGCCGTTGCAATCGGTATAGCGTTACGCCCCAATCGTTGAAGAGCATGTCAGCGTTCTGCTGAAGTTCGTTTCCCAAGCTCCATAGTACGACACACGGATGGTTGCGGTCTCGGCGAATGAATTCGGGAATGTCCTGCTGCCAACGCTCGGCGAAGTCTGCTCTTCCCCCAGTGTATTGCTTGTTCCACTTGTCGTAGAGCTCATCTACCACGAGCACGCCCTTCTCGTCGCACAGTCGGAGAAGGTCGGTGGAATAGGGGTTGTGAGACGTTCGGATGTGGTTGTATCCAAACGACTTCAATAGTTCGATGCGCTTCTCTATTGCCCTGGGATAGGCTGCCGCCCCAAGTGCGCCGAGCGTATGATGGTTGGCGGCGCCCTTTAGTAGCACCTTGCGTCCGTTGAGCTTCAACCCAAATTCGGGCGAGAACTCTATGGTGCGGAAACCGAAGCGCTCCGTTGTCTGGTCGATGGCGTTGCCGTGGTCGTCGTAGAGTGTCAGCTCGGCTGTGTAGAGGTACGGGTTGTCCGTGTCCCACGCGGTAGCGTCGGCAACGGTGAGTGTCGGCAGTTCATATTCGCGCTGCTTCCATCGGCGGTTGAAGGCAAGCCGATGGCTCTTCTCGGCCACCGCCTTTCCTTTGGCGTCGAGAATGCGGATGCCAACGTTGAGTTCCTCGGTGCGGTCGTTGCAGATTATCTCTGCGGAGATGCTCACGTCGCGGTTGTTCTTGGTAGTGATGTATAGTGGGTGGCGCCCGAAATAGCGGTTGGCGTTGGTAATTATGATGTTGACGTCGCGAAAGAGTCCGCCTCCGGTGTACCAGCGAGAGTTGTTGGGCTGTTGAGTGTCGGCGTGAACTTCTATTAGGTTCGCCTGTCCCCACTTCAGCCTATTAGTGATGTCAATCTCGAATCCCACGTATCCATAGTCTGTCTTCCCTACTTGTTCGCCGTTAAGATACACCTCGCCCACGTAGATGATTCCCCCAAAGTCTATCACCACTCTTCGGTCTTTCCACTCTTCCCTCGGCGTGAGACTGTAGCGATACCACCCGTCGCCCATCTCTTTGAAGCCGCGCGAAGAGAGACGGCTCCGCACGTTGGCGCCCGCATCGCGGTTGTCGGGCCGTTCGTCGGCTGCGGGAGCTATCCACGGCTGCCCTATCTGGAAGTCGTGTGGAAGGTCAACGGTCTCGTTGGTTGCCTGCCTGTCGCGCCCGAACTGCCATCCGAAGTTGATGTTCACAGTGTCGCGCGGTGCAGCAGCTGCGGTGCTCGTCGTGAGCAGGGCAGCCAGTGCGACGAGGCTTTTCCTTAGATGGTCTTTATATCGCATCATCGTGTTTTATTTTCTATATTATACTATATATATAATAAGGTATAGGATTTATATCCTCACTCCTCACGAAAACTCTACTCACTCACCGAGACAGCTTTCAGGTTCTTCGCCAACTGCTCTGTGGAGCTTGCCCCTACGAGCACGCTCGTTACGCCCTGCTGAGCGAGCACCCACCGCAGCGCATGCTCGGCGAGAGTGCGACCGCAGGCCTCGGCTTCGGCGTTCCACTGACGCAGCTGCGCCAACAGTTCGGGCGTCAGAGCCGACTCCTTCAGAAATTTTCCCCGCGTCATTCGCGAGCCCTGCGGTATTCCGTTCAGATACCTGTCGGTGAGCAGTCCCTGTGCCAACGGCGAGAAGCTGATGAAGCCAATGCCCTCCTGCCGGCAATAGTCGAGTATGCCCTCGTCTATCGGCGCGCGGTCGAGCATGTTTATTCGACCCTGATAGATGAGCAACGGCACGTCGCGTTCGGCCAAGTATCGCCGTGCCGTGCGCAGTGCATCGAGAGGCCAACGCGATATTCCCACGTAGAGAGCCTTTCCCTGCCGCACTACATCGACAAGCGCTTGCAGCGTCTCTTCCAGAGGCGTCGCGGGGTCGTAGCGATGGCTATAGAACAAGTCAACATAGTCTATGCGCATTCTCTTGAGACTCTGTTCGAGACTCGCCATGAGATACTTGCGCGAACCCCAGTTTCCGTACGGGCCTGGCCACATGTCGTAGCCCGCCTTCGTTGCGATGAACAGTTCGTCGCGATAGGGTCTGAAGTCCTCGTCGATAAGTCGTCCCAGCGTCGTCTCCGCCGTGCCGTAGGGCGGTCCGTAGTTGTTGGCAAGGTCGAAGTGGGTTATTCCCCTGTCGAAAGCGAACCTCGCCACCCGCCGCGCGTTCTCGTAGTCATCGTCGGCGCCAAAGTTGTGCCAGAAGCCTAAGCTCACTTGCGGCAGCAGGACGCCACTCCTTCCGCAGCGCACGTATCTCATTGCCTCGTATCGCTGCTCGTTGGCCGTATAGTTCTCCATATCGCTGCAAATTTACGCAATTTTTTCGACTTACGCACCATAAAGGGCACTTTTTCTCGCTTTGGCAAACGTTTTTGCCGAGATGGTCAGTTCCTCCGAGCGCAAAGGCCGAGTGCGACTTCGCAGGTGTTTAAAAATGTTTAAGTTGGGAATTTATTGATATTACGTCGAAAAAATTTGCTTGTTTCCACCAAAATTGATATATTTGCAGCCGATTAGACCAATAAAAGAGTATAAAAGATGAAAAAGACAGTAATGACAGTTATGGCTGCGGCTGCCCTTGTTTGCGCAAGCTGCGGCTCGTTGGGTTCTACGGGCAGCTCCATCGGAAGCAGCGTCCTCAGTAGTGTGCTTGGCTCGGCTACCAACACAAACACCCTTGGAAACATCGTAACGAGCGTGCTCGGACTGAACAAGCTGACGGCTTCCAACCTCGTGGGCACATGGACCTACGTAGAGCCGGGATGCGCATTTACCAGCTCGAACCTGCTGGCCAAGGCGGGAGGAGAAGTGGCCGCCACTACCATCAAGGAGAAGCTACAGAGCACATACTCCACTGTTGGCATAAAGAGCTCGAACACAACCATAACTCTGAACAGCGACAAAACGTTCTCCGCAAAGATAGGCGGCAAGAGCCTTAGCGGAACCTACACCTACGACGAGTCGTCCGGAGAGCTGAACCTGAAGTCTCTTCTCTTCAGTCTTAAAGGCTATGTTACGGGAAACACCACCGGCGCAGGCTTCCTCTTCGAGTCGAAGAAGCTGCTGACTGTTCTTCAGACCGCCGCTGCGTTGAGCGGAAATTCGAGCCTCTCTACCATAGGCGAGATAAGCAAAAGCTACGACGGCGTGCGTCTGGGCTTCGACATGAAGAAGTAGTCGAGGTCTCCCACCACGATAAAAAGCCCACCGGGTCGCCCGTCTTCCCCTTACGGAAGGCGTGGTCGCCTCGGTGGGCTTTCGCTGTTTAAATCGAGCGACGGCGATGGGGCGACGGAGCGTGCGCCGTGCAAATTTTCGCGCGCGACGGGGGAGAGGGTGTGGTTTAGGCTAAATTAGGGTGTGATTTAAGCTAAATCAGCGTGTGGTTTAGGCTAAAGCAGAAATGGGCAGCGCGGTGTTGGTTTCTTATTACGGCGACGATGGTTTCTTATTACAGTAGTGGGAGTTTCTTATTACAGTGGTGGGAGTTTTTTATTACGGTGTTGGCTGCGCTTTCTCGCGCTCAAGAACCTTGCCGTTGACCACTATGAAGCGGCGGTCGAACTCCTCGCGGGTGCGTTTCCAACGGTTGTGGCTCCAGAGCCAGAATTCGGGGGCTCGGCGTATCGACCGTTCGAGTGCCTCGAAGTAACGGTCGGTTATCTCGTATTCGGTGGTCTGGCTTGGGTCGCGCGTCAGCAGTTGGAACTCGGCTTCATAGTGGCCGCGCCGGGTTCGCCTCACGTCGAGATAGAAGACGGCCTGCCCCATTCGTCGGGCTATACGCTCGGTGCCAGTGAGGACTGGGGTGTCGTGGTTGAGGAACTGGCACCAGTGGTGTATGTTGTTCCAGAGGGGCACTTGGTCGGATATGTAGCCAATGACGGTTGGCTGCCCCTGTCGGTTGTATTCTATCAGGCGGCGTAGCGTTTCGGCCATGGGTATGCAGGCGGCGCCGCGTCGCTGTCGGAGCTTGAGGAAGAGGCGGTCGAAGGCTTTGTTTTCCAGGGGGTGGTATATTTGTCCGCACTGTGCCTTTGGCGTTACCCAGTAGGGGAGCGACGTTACCCATTCCCAATTACAGTAGTGCCCCAGGTAAACGGCGCACGACTGACCGTCGTCGATGGCTTGGTCTATCAGCTCCGTTCCCTTGAACGTCATGCGTCGCATGAGGTTTCGCTTGCTGATGGTCATCAGTTTCACCGACTCCACTATGTAGTCGGAGAACCATCGGTAGAAGCGTCTTTCTATGGTGCGCAGCTCTTCCTCGCTCTTTTCGGGGAACGACTCACTTAGGTTTTTCCATATCACTTTGTGGCGATAGCGCAAGAGGCGCGCTACCACGAGATATATCGCGTCGGCGAGGCAATAGTGAAGCCACATGGGCAGCAGCGAGAGCAACCACCATAGTGCCGAGAGCGTCGCGTAGGCTATCTTGTTCATTTCCTAAGTGATGAAAAATCTGATTGACCGTGCAAAGATAGTGATAATATCTCAAAAAAGGGGTTCTATTGTGGTTTTTTTCGTTTTTTATGCCTATCTTTGCAGGCGGCTATGGGCTTTGGCGCACGGAAACACCGTCGGCGCGCGTGGGCTCTGCCGCTGAAGCAGGATGGAACAACCGAGGAAGAAAGAGCTGAAGATTGGCTTCGATGCCAAGCGCATCGTAAGGAACCGAACGGGACTGGGCAACTATTGTCGCACACTGGTCAATGGTATTCATGCCGAGGAACCGGGGCTCGACATCACTCTCTATGCGCCCGACCGTGGTGCCGACGACCTTCGCGAGCAGGTGGCGCTGCCCTATCGCTACTGCTCGTGGGCGGTGGGTCGGTCGCTCTGGCGTGCTCGCTGGATGGTGAAAGACTTGAAGCGCGACGGCATCACGCTCTTCCACGGGCTGTCGGGCGAGCTGCCGAGCGGACTGCGACGGGCGGGCATCTGGGGCATCGTTACCATCCACGACCTTATCTTCCTGCGGCATCCGGAGTATTACAAGCCGATAGACCGTTGGCTCTACGAGCGTAAGTTTCGCAGCACACTGCGCGAGGCCGACCTCATCATCGCCATCAGCGAGTGCACCAAGCGCGACATTATGGAACTCGGAGGGGTGTCGGAGGATAAAATCAGGGTGGTCTATCAGGACTGCGGCACGCTGTTCAAGCGTCGTGCCACCGAGGAGGAGCTGGCCGAGGCTCGCCGTGCTTACGATTTGCCGCCGCGATACGTGCTTCAGGTGGGCACGGTGGAAGAGCGTAAGAATGCGGCACTCGCGGTTGAGGCTCTTAGGGATTTACCGACCGACGTCCACCTTGTGCTTGTTGGCCGACCGACGAAGTATGCCGACAGTTTGCACCGTTCGAGTCGCGTCCATCTGCTGTCGGGCGTTCCTACTCGCCTGCTTCCTGCCATCTATCAGCAGGCTGCGGTGTTCGTCTATCCGTCGCGCTACGAGGGCTTTGGCATACCGATTATAGAGGCCATCCACAGTGGGCTGCCCGTCGTAGCAGCCACGGGCTCTTGTCTTGAGGAGGCGGGCGGCCCCGACTCTCTCTATGTCTCGCCCGACGACCCGCATGGGCTTGCCAATGCCATCGGCGAGCTTCTCGGTAGCGACAACGCCGAGCGCGTGCGCCGTTCGCAAGAGTATGTGAAGCGGTTCGAGGGTTCTCGGATGGCGCGCCGCGTCATTGAGCTTTATCGGGAGGGGTGATAGGGCTTTTCGAGGGCGGTAGGTTGTTTAGGGCGCTTAGGTTTTAGTAGGGCTTTTAGGTGGTTTTAGGGCTTATAGGTGGTAATAGGTGTTTTAGGGATTGTAGGTAGTTATAGGTGGTTTAGGGGGTGATAGGTTTTTTGAAGGGGGGATTATTTGAAGTTTTTCAGTATTACGTAGATTATTACTGGGGCGCCGATGATTGGCGTTACCACGTTCAGCGGTATTACGCCCCGCTCTCCTGGCAGGAAGCATAGCACGTTGCAGGCCAGAGCCACCACGCTGCCCATGAGTATCGTGGCGGGCAGCAGCGTTCGGTGATTATCGGTGCGTATCACGAGTCTCACGATGTGAGGGACGGCCAACCCTATAAACGCTATCGGGCCACAGTAGGCGGTAGCCACGGCTGTCAGCAGTCCAGTGATTAGAATAAGCCAGTTGCGCAGGCGAACTACGTTGACGCCTAAGTTTTCCGCGTACCGTTCGCCGAGCAAGAGAGCGTTGAGGGGCTTCGTTAGCAGTATGGCGCCCACGAGTCCCGACAGTGTTAGCGTCGCAAAGAGAGGCACTTGGCTAAGCGACACTCCCCCGAAGTTTCCCATGCCCCATACTACGTAGCTCTTCACTCCCTCCTCGGTGGCGAAGAAGTTGAGCAGCGATACCACGGCGTTAACAATGAAGCCAATCATGATGCCCACTATGAGAAGCATCACCGAGTTTCGCACTCGGAGGGCAAACAGCATTATGATGGCCATCACGAGCATCGCGCCCACGAAGGCGGCAGCAAGGGCAGAGAGCGTGCCTCCCACCACCGACAGTGGGGAGAGCATCACCAGTGCGACGCCCAGACTGGCACCACTGCTAATGCCGAACACCGACGGTCCGGCGAGCGGGTTTCGGAAGGCGGTCTGCAGCATTAGTCCGCTGACTGCGAGTGCCGACCCGCATAGCATGGCGGTGATGGCGGCGGGCAGTCGCGACTGCATCACGATGAACTGCCAGCTCGGCCTGACTCCCTCGTTGCCGCAAAGGATGTGGAAGACGTCGGCCACGGGTATGCGAACGGAGCCAACCAGTAGGTTTATGATGAACAGCACCACGATGGCTCCGGCCATGATTGCTAATGCTGTGGCGTGGGAAAGGCGGTTCATGGGGCTTATTTCGTCTTGAAGAAATATTTCGTAGGCTCGCCGGTGGCCTGAATGATGGTGGAAAACTCACGCAGCAACCAGTCTGGGTGGAATGGCGTCTCCTCGTAGAAACGCGAGCGCGCCACGTCGCATCCCCACACGTTGCCCGACTGGTAGGCCTTGAACTGGGCATAGCCGGCGTGCTCTGCTATGAGGTCGGGACGCTCGCTGTAGCGATAGAGCCAGACGTCAGCGTCGGAGGCGCGGTTGAGCACGGTCTCAAACGAGAGTGCCACGCTGCCTGCCTGACGGTTGTCGCCGAAGATGTAGTCGCCTCCCGCGTCGGCCAGCAGTCGTGCCATCGTGCTTTCTCCCCCCGGAACATACCAGACGCTGCCCGTCAGTTTGTCCATCATCACGCGCTGCTTCCGCCGAAGCGACTTGTTTCTCTCGGCGGCGGCGCGTTTTATTGCGGCGTAACTGCTATCTACGGCTGCAAACAGCGAGTCGGCTCTGCGTGCTTGGCCAAAGAGTCGCCCGTAGAAGCGCATCCATTCCGCCCGTCCGAGCGCGGTGGGCTCCATATACTCGGCACACTCTACGAGGGGCACGCCCGTCTCTTCCACCTTGCCATATCCGCCGCTGTTCTCGAAGGGCGTCAGCAGCAGCGCGTCGGGGCGAGTGTCTATCACCCGTTCTACGTCGGGGCTCAGTCCGCCCCCGCAGTCGGCTATCTTCCCCTGTCGGCACTGTTCCTGTATCCATTCGTCTTTTATATATTTTAGGTCGCAAACTCCGGCTATGGCGCTTTCTGCACCTATCTCCCGCAGCAGCGAGCAGTGTACGGTGGTGAAGACTATGGCTCGTTTCAGCGGTGTGCGCACGAGGGTTCCGTCGGGCAGTCCGCTGGGCACTTCGCTCTCTTGCGGCACGAGCAGGTATCGGTGGAGCAGCCGTCCGCTTTTCCACGGGTCGGTCAGTTCGACGGCTGTGTATCCGTCGTACTCCACGATTGTGATGTTGCGGGCGTAGTTCAGCGAAAGAGTGTCGCCCCCCTGCTGCTCCCCCCGTTGTGATGAGGGAGAGCAGGAGAGGAGCGACAACGCGCATAGTGTGAAAACAATTACGGTGCTTGCCCGCATTAGTTCTTCAGGAATACGATGGTGTTCGGACAATACCCGTTGCAAGCGAACGAAGCCTGGTAGTTGCCTTCTGCGTTGAACACGTGGATTGTTCCTTCGCTGTACCCGTCGCCCGAAGCCACATAGACGTAGTTGGTGTAAGGATTGACGCTGATAGAGTAAACGTTCGTCGTTGCGATGCTTGACGGAGCGTTCTTGAAGAAGCCAGTGTCGGTGGTGCCAGTGGCTACGTCGTAGGCAGCGAGGGTAGTAGTAGTGGTGTAAGTACTCCAGTTCGTCTGCGACAGGGCGGTGAACACCTTGCCGTTGCCAGCAGCGATTTTGCTCGCGTTGCCCAGCTCCTTGTATGTTCCGTCGGTGATTTCACCCCAGGGATAGGGGCAACTGTAGTCGGCAGCGTAGGGGCCGTAGCCTTGAACGAAGAGATGTTCGTCGCACTTGACAAGATTGTCTGGGTTGACCATTACGTCGATGTACGACTTTACGGTATAATCTTCAGTGTCGATGATTGCCACACGGTTGTCGGCGCCCCAACCAGAGACTGCGCAATAAACGTTGCCTTTAAAGTAGATGACATCCTCAGGATAGGTGCCAACCTTGATAGAGTCCTCAAATGCGAACTTACCATTACGGTTGTCGATGTAGGCAACGTAGCCGCCAGTTGTGGATACGAATAACTGGTCGTCTTCGTCGAAAGTTATGTCGCGAACCAGTCCGAGGTTGGTGTAATCAGCGAACGACATGCGTTTCTTCTCCACAGCACTTCCGTTGAGCCATGCAACGTAGTTGGAACCATTGACAGTCACCAGCAGTCCTTCGTCGTAAGTAATGAGGTCGTTACCAGTGTCGCCCAGTAGTTTTCCGTTCTGCTGATTATAGATGCACGATGTGTTTACGGTGTTGGTTGCCCAGTCGAAGTATATAATGTTCGAGTTGTTCTTACCCAACGTTCCCTCATTGAGTATGAAAGCACGGGTGTTTGCAAGGTCAACCTTTGAGCCACTCTTCCAACCAAGAATCAATTCCGAGTACCTATCGGTGAATCTTTTCAGCTGGTCGCCATCTTCTCCGCTGATGTTGCCTGTTGCGCTGTATAATAGGTTGAAATTGAATGTCCTTCTATTAAATCGGTCAGGAATAGTGGTGAGAAAATCTTGGCTGTTGCTTATTTCTGAATCTTTACCACTATAGAATGTGTCACTGCTGAAACTACGCTTTGCATTGGTTGCCGACAGGTAAACGGCAAGCAGAGGAACATAGGTCGTGAACACGTCGGTGTTCGAGTTGCGCTGCAGTGTAAACGATACTTTGAGAGCCTTCTCGTTAACCGTTCCGAGCGTTATTTCTCCGATGTTCACCTCTGCACAAGGGATTGAGACACCGTTGATGGTCTTCTCTTTGAAGTCGCTCTTTGTGAGAGTCTTCGTAAGTGTGCTTCCTTGCTGACCAGTGTAGTTCATCACAAGGTCGAAGTAATTGATTAGGTCGTTAGAGGCGTAAACCATGTAAGTGACGTTGGAAACTCCGGTCTCCTCTTTCTGTTTTTCGCTCTCTTTGTTGTCGTCGTCGCTGCTACAAGCGGCGAAGCTCACTGTCATTGCCAGTGCAAGAAGCATGGCAAAACTGTACCATAGTTTTTTCATTGTGCTTGATTTTAATTAGTTGTTCGTTATGTTTACTATATCTTTATTCCGATGGTTGCGCGCAGCGACCGCCCTGGCATGGGGTAATAACTTACGATGTCGTACTGCTCGTCGAGGATGTTCATCAGTGCCAACGACGCTTGCAGGGTAGAACGTCCGAGGCGGAAGTCGCGCGAGAGGGTGATGTCGTTCAGAAGGTACGATTCCATTTCGTATTCCGCCTTATTGATGTCGCTGCTGTAGCGGGTGCCAACGAAGGTGAGGCTGTAGCCTACGTTCACCCACGGCGTGTGGAAGGTGAGTGCTGCGTTGGCGCTGTTCTTGGGCGTGTAGGGCAGTTGCTGGTCGTAGAGTTGCGACTCCGGGTCGGTCTTGTTCAGCGCCTTTTGGTATGAATAGGTGGCATAGAGCGTGGCGCTTGCACGGTGGCCGAGGGCTATCTCCGAGGTGAGCGTGGCGTCGGCCCCCCATGCTTCCACCTTCCCGAAGTTGGCCATTCGCCAGACATACATGGAAGGAAAGGCTACAATCTTGTCTTTCACGTGATTGTAATAGCCGTCGATAGTGAGAGAAACGTACTTCAAAGGACCCATTCGTCCGCCATTCCACGTCAGTCCGACGTCGTAGAGCGTGGCTTTCTCCGGGCTTAGCCGAGGGTTGGCCATGCGGCGATAGTAGCAGTCGGTGAAGGTGGGCAGTCGGAACGTCGATTTCATCATTGCCCGCGCATAGAGCATCTCCGAGTTTGTCAGGCGGTAGGAGAGGGAGAGCGTCGGCGACAGTCGGCGGCGGTCGTCGGGGGGGTCAATCGTTTTCACGGTCTCGGTTGCGTATGTGCCCACAAGATTGGCCGTGGCCCGCAGGCGCTGATAAGAGAAACGTGCCGAGAGAGCCGTGAGCGACGTCCACCGTCGCGGGTCGGGCAGTTCCTCGTTGTTTTGTATAGGGATGTTGGTTCGGAGCCGGTTGTGAAAGAGGTCTTCGGCCAGAGAGAAGCCGAGCGTTGGCAGTGGTTGCCACGACAGAGCCACCGAGCCGTAGTACTCGTCTTGTCGGTCGATGTCGGTCTGCATCACGCGGTTGTACTCTGTTCTTGGGTCTTCATAGCGGTTCCATGTGTGAGTGTATTTCAGTCGGGCTTTCATCCTTAGCCCGCGGCCAAGGCTTCGCTCGTAGGTGGTCTGTGCGAGTAAGTCCTCGTCCCAGAGTCGCTCGTCGGCGCGGTTGGTGTAGAGTATCACGTTGCCTGGCAGTCCGCGCTCCGAGTGGAACCACGACACCTTGGCGTCGAGCTGCGACTGGTCGGCGAAGGTGTGGTATAGGTTTGCCTCTCCCTGCCATGCCGCAATGTCGGTGTTGGTGCGCCGTTCCTCGGTCTGCTCGTCGCCGTTGGTCAGTGTGTACGGGTACATACCGTCGGAGCGCATGAACGAGGCGGTGGCGGCCACCGACGTGCGCTGCGACAGCCGTTGCCACCAGCGCAACGAGGGCTTCACGTATCCCCAAGAGCCTGCCGAGAGGCGCGCTAACAGGCTGTAGCTTCGCCCGTTGTCGAAACTCGGTCTTTCGCTCTCGATGGTGAGCATGGCTGCCGATGCGTAGTGGCGTGCAGAGAGCAAGGGGTCGCCGTCGTCGCCGATGGAGAGGGATATGCTCCCCACGTTGTCGAGCGAATATCGACCGATGTCTATCTGTCCTGCGGTGGTGTTGCTCACTGTTATCCCGTCGTAGCTGACGCCCGTGTGGTGGGCTCCGAGGTTGCGCACGCTGACGGTCTTCATGCCGCCCAGTCCTCCGTAGTCGCGCACGTTGACGCCTGCAAACTTCTTCACCGCGTCGGACAGGTTTTCCAGTCCCAGAGTCTCTATCTCCTCGCGGTTCATGGTCTGCACGGGCTTCGTGGCGACTACGCTTTTCGAGCGCACGGCAGTCACCTCCACCTCGCCGATTCGTTTCATTCTTGTCGAGGCAGAGTCGGTGTTCTGCGGTTGGGCGTTGAGCGCCGTACAGCAGAAGCCCGTGGCTCCTATAAGCGAAAGCAGTAGTCTGCGCATAGTCTCCTTCGGCCTAACCCAAGAGGCCGTGTGAAGAGTTTCGAGCGTCAATGGCAGGTCTTCTGACTATCCGCAAACATGGCAAACGCCTTCCCGTGGTTTGTCCACAGTGGCTCTCGATGTTTGCCATCGCCGAAGCAGCGGAACACAGCAGCTGGACTGTCCAGGATTTACACCTGATTCCCTTTTCATCCGTGGTGGAACCGTTGACGCTGCAAAGTTAAACAAAAAAACCGAGATAGCGCTTTTTCCTGTTAAGAAACCTAAAGGTTTAAGGTTAATTAACCCTTAGAAAAGCTCTTTCATCGTGAAAATCTGGCTTAACAGTGGTGGGAGCGTTGCGCTTTTGTAAGCATAATTCGCACCTTGCTCCGAGGGCGACTTTTTTGGCTGTCGCAACGGCTTGGCCTGCGTTTCGGGCTTTTTGCGGTATTCTGCCGCCATTGCGTAACTCGAAGACGGTCAATGGGATAGGGTGTTTCCGAGATGGGCAAAAAAAGCCACCACCGTAGAAGAAAACTCCCACCACCGTAGAAGTCGAGACGCACGGTGGTGGGAGTCAAGACGCACGGTGGTGGGAGTTGGCTCCTACGGTGGTGGGAGTTTTTGGGTGTTTCGGTGGGGTGTTTTTCGTGGGGCGGTTGTCAGATTTTTTTGCGGCGGCGGGTGAGGGCGGGGGCTTTGGGTTTTATAGGGTTTTTAGGGGGTGAAAGGTATTATAGGTGGTGATAGGTTGTTTAGGGGGCTTAGGTTTTTATAGGGAGGATTGGGGGTGAAAGGTGTTTATTATTGGGATAGGAAGGGCGGGGCACTATCGTGGTGATAGAGCCTTTGGGTGGTTGTTGGTAGGGTGGATTGTGGTGGTTGTGTGTCGTTTTTGTGGTGGCGTCTATTTCTTTAGGCGCATCTCTTTCCATCCGTCGTAGGTGTTTACCCTTAGCAGGAACGAGTCGGCGGCGATGCGGTCGTAGGGAACGCTCATGTACACGCGGGTGGAGTAGTATTCCGGTACGGAGTCTTGGTCGTGATAGAAGGTGAGAGTGTCGCCGTTCTGCGCCATTGCGATGGTCTGCTTACCGTTGTCGCCATCCGTAGTTCCTATCATGATGTCTATGGAAAGATTTAGGTAGGGCTTTGTCTTTGCCACCCAAGCACTCTCGAAGCGCACTGGGTCGGTCTTCATCTTCTCGATGCGGTTGAGTGGATAGACGGGGAGAGTTGGCACTACGCCGAATGCTATTGGCTCGGCTGCGTGGTCGTCCACCTTATTATAATATAGCTGCGCTCTGTAGAAGGTGTCTGGTTTGGCCACGGAGCTAAAGCTGTAGTCTGTGGTCATTGTTAGGGAGTCTCCGTCGTCGGTCAGCACGTAGTCTATGGCGTTTTTGCCCGTGGCGTGGGCTACCACGAAGTCGCCTCGCAGCATGGAGTATCGTCCGTTGCCCGTCTCGTAGCTGTCGGTGGTGCAGGCTGCCACGGTGGTTGCGGCCAACAGTGCCGTTGCGAGTCTTATTGCTTTTCGGTGCATGTGGCTTTCCTTTGGTTGATGGCTGGGTTGGCATACATGGTGAGAAGTCGGTTGCGCAGGTATGGCTTGTCGGGATTGTCTATGTCGTCAATCTTCTCTATCTGCGCGTCTATGTATGCCTCGAAGCGTGCCTTTTGCTCGGCGGTGTAGTGGTCGGCGTTGTCGTCGGTGCCGTTTAGGATGTCCATCGCGGCGTAGTTGTTTGGGAAGAGGCGGTAGCGCGTGTGGATTTCGGTGTCGATGTGCTCTGCCACTCGGTCGAAGAGTTCCTGCCGAGGGGTGTCGGCGGGCAGCGTGTCGAGCCACGTGTCGATGCACGGTGCGCAGTGGTAGTGTATTTCTCCCTTGTATCCCATTATTCCGGTGCGCATCGAGAGCACGTCGTCTGCCTTGCTCTTTCGCCATCCTTCCACGTCGCGCTTCAGCTGGTACTCGCGTGCCTTCAGATAGTCGCAGGGGTCGTATTCGTAGCTGATGGCGAGGGGCACGATGTGCAGCTGCCGCAGTCGCTCGGTGGCAGTGCCTTCGCCTCCCATGGCCATCATCTTGAGCACCGATGGCTGCGTGCGGTCGTCGGAGTCTTTGGCGCGGCCCTCGCGTTGTGCTATCCAGATGTTCTCGTTTTTCTCTGCTATTGCGAAGTGCATGTATTCGGCGAGATGTCGGCTTTTTGCGAGCATCTCTCTGATTGACACCCCTCGTTCGACGATGAACGACTTGTTGAGCCTTACGAGGTCTTTTATCCACGGAGCGGCGAGCAAGTTGTCTCCTATGGCAATCTCACAGGTGGTGCTGAAGCCAGCGTCGATGAGCAGCATGTCGAGCAGTGCCGAGTCGAGCACTATGTCGCGGTGGTTGCTCACGAAGGTGTAGCGCATGGCCGTATCGACTGCCGACGAGTCCATGTCGCACCCAGTGCTTGCCTTCGCGAGAAGGTCTTTCAGGAATCCGTAGCAGAAGGCGCGTTGGAAGTCGAGCGAAGTGCGGCATTGTCGCATTTGCTGCTCGATGGCGTTGAATGGCACTTGCGGGAACACCGCTGCCACGACGCTGCGGAACTGTTTGTCGGCGGTGAGTCGGTCGAACACGCTGGGCAGTTCTTCGGGCTCAAAGGGGCGTATGTCGTCGAAGTCGTGTATGGTCATTTGGCTTAGAATTGGTTCTCCACAATCTCTGTGAGCACGTCGGTTATGTTTAGTCCCGCCGCTTTCACTTGTTGGGGAATGAAGCTGGTAGGTGTCATTCCGGGCGTAGTGTTTATCTCAAGCATATTGATTTTGTCCTCTCCGTCCTCGCTGGTTATGATGTAGTCTATGCGTATGATGCCGTTGCAATGGAGGAGGTCGTAGATGCGGCTCGTTATCTCTGCCACTCTCTCTGCCGTTCGCTGTGGTATCCGAGCGGGGGTGATTTCCTGAACTTGGCCGTTGTATTTGGCGTCGTAGTCAAAGAATTCGTTCTTCGTAACCACCTCGGTGGCAGGCAGCACCACCGACTTTTGCTTTGTCTTGTAGCATCCGATGCTTATCTCTGTGCCCTTGAGATATTGTTCCACCATCACTTCGTCGCTTTCGAGCATCGCTTTTCTCACGGCTGGAGCTATCTGGTCAGCGTTTTTCACCTTGGTAACTCCGAAGCTGCTTCCATCGGCGGCTGGCTTGACGAAGCAGGGCATTCCGATGCGCTTCTCTACTTCCTCGTCGCTTACAAGCTGCTCGTAGCCCTTACGGATGAGCAGGCTGTCGCCCACGCGCACCCCGTAGCTGCGCAGATATTGGTTGAGCACGAACTTGTTGAAGGTCATCGCTTCCACGAGCACGTTGCTTGTGGAGTAGGGAATAGAGAGGAGGTCGAAGTATCCCTGCATGATGCCGTTCTCGCCCGGTGTGCCGTGGATGGTGATGTAAGCGTAGTCGAACTGCTTGACTATGCCGTTCTCTTGGAACGAGAAGTGGCTTCGGTCGATGGGCGTAAGGGTGCCGTCGGGCAGTTCCACCTGCCAATTGAGCCCTTTCACGTCAACAAGGTAAACGTTGTATCGCTCTTTGTCGAAGAAAGAGAAGAGCCCGCGTCCGGAGCGCATCGATACGTCGTGTTCCGACGAGTCTCCCCCGCAGACGATAGCAATCGTTCGTTTTTGGTTTTCCATCTTTAATGTGTATTCTTTAATCCTTAAGTTTTTTATTTTGTTTTCCTATGTCTCTATGTTCTATTTCCGCTCTGCGCCCTTCACGTAGTCGCGCCACTTCTGCACAAGGCTCAGCATGTCGTCGGGCAGCGGGCACTCGAAGTGCATCCGTTCGCCGCTCTTGGGGTGGGTGAAGCCCAGCGTGCGGGCGTGCAGCGCTTGCCGTGGGCAGAGGGCGAAGCAGTTGCGCACGAACTGTCGGTAGGTGCTGCTCTGCAGGCCCCGCAGTATCTGGTCGCCGCCGTAACGCTCGTCGGAGAACAGCGGATGCCCGATGTGCTTCATGTGCGCCCTTATTTGGTGTGTGCGTCCAGTTTCGAGGCGACACTCTATGAGCGTGGTGTAGCCGTAGCGCTCCAGCACTCGCCAATGGGTTACGGCGGGCTTGCCTTGGTCGGAGTCGGCGGGAAAGACGGCCATGCGCAGGCGGTCTTTCGGGTCGCGACCGATGTTCCCCTCTATTCGCCCCTCGTTGTCGGCGAAGTTCGCCCACACAAGTGCGTTGTAGGTTCGCTGCGTGGTCTTGTTGAAGAATTGCAGTCCGAGGTCGCTCTTTGCCTCAGGCGTCTTTGCTATCACGAGCAGTCCACTGGTGTCCTTGTCTATTCGGTGAACCAGTCCAACCTGGGGGTCGTTCGGGTCGTAGGTGGGCAGATTGCGCAGATGCCACGCTATGGCGTTGACAAGAGTTCCGTGGAAGTTCCCTACTCCGGGGTGAACCACGAGTCCCGCCGGCTTGTTCACCACCATCACGTCGTCGTCCTCATAGACAATGTCTATCGGAATCTCCTCTGGCTCTATCGTTGAGTCGTAGTGCGGACGGTCGAGCATCAGCGTAACCACGTCGCCAGGCCTCACCTTGTAGTTGCTTTTCACGGGCCGGTTGTTCACGTGGACAAACCCTTGTTCCGCTGCTTTCTGTATGCGGTTACGGCTGGAGTTCGGCAGATGCTCCGTCATGAAGCGATCTACGCGCAGCGGAGTCATGCCAGCATCGGCGGTGATGCGAAAATGCTCGTAGAGAGCGTCGTCGGCGTCATTCTCCAAGAACGTCCTTGATTCCACTGTCGTCAACTTTTCGTTCGGGGGCTTTGTTGTAGTCTTCCGTCTTCGGCACCTTCTCCATCGGATTATCGACGTGCTGCAGTTCCGGTATCTCCTCAAAATCGTCTTCCTCCCCTTCCTCGGTGGCTTGAGTGTCGGTGGGTCCGTCAACGAATACGCCATCTACGTAGTTGATGTCGGGTGACTCCATGTCGAAACTACCGTCGCCAACCACAAGCGTCAGCATTTCGTCGATTGGAACACGGTCGCCGGTATAGACGTTTCTCTTGCCAGCTATCACTCCGTACACCCAGTCTTGTTCGCCGTGAACGTACTTCGTCTCTGTAAGTTTGAAGCCCATTGAGGTGAGCTTTGCCTTTGCCTCGCGCTCCGAACTATTGTCGATGATGTCGGGCAGCGGGATGGTTGGCGACGACGGCTGGTTTACGGTCACATATACAATATGGCCCGACTTCACTATGACGCCCTTGCCAGGCGACTGGTCCAGTATGCAGTCGGGCGGCAGACGCTTGTTGAAGCCAGAGTCGCTCACCTCTATTCGCAGGCCGCACTCTTCGAGTGTGGCATAGGCACGCTCGAATCCCATACCCTTCACGTTGGGTACGCTGATGCCTTCACCGTGGTGGGTGTATAAGTCGAGCCCGTATTTTAGCCCGATGCCCAGTAAGGCGACGACAAGGGCCATAGCGAACAAGTTGCCCCACAGGTAGAGGCTTGCGAACTTGCCCAGAAACTCTTTTGTCTTCATCTCGTCGTATCTAAGAACTTGCGCAATCTTAATAATTTTGTGCAAAGATAGTGCAAATTATAGAAAACGCAAAGAAAAACGACGAATTTTTTAGGTTTGATTACTCATCATACGCTTCCACTTCATGTAACCGAGCACGGCAATTACGACGTAGAGTGCGTATAGCGAGGCCTTGAAAGGGATGCCCTTATAGGCGTAGAGCACCGCGCTAATGGCGTCGATCAGTATCCAGATGACCCACTGTTCCAAGTATTTCTGGGCTAATGCCCATAGTGCGACGAAGCTCAGTGCGTTGATGAAGCTGTCGGTGATGGGCACAGTAGAGTTGGTCCACCGAACAAGTACATACCAGATGGCGCCCCACGCAACGAGAAAGCCCACCGTGGCCGGAACGATGCGCCGCGCTGGGAAATGCGTGATAGGCTTCTCGGCCTTTTCCTCGCGGGCGCTTCCTCGCAGAGCGTTGCCCCATCGCCACATCACCCAACCATAGATGCCGGCCAGAGTGTAGTAGATGGCCATGCCGAAGTCGGCGTATAGTCCGTGGCTATAATATAAATAGGTGTCGATGGCTGGCATGATGATGCCGACGAACCACAGCGCTATGCTGGCGCGATATTCAAGGATGATATATATAAGTCCCAGCACAGTGCTGAGTATGTCGAGCCAATGCTCTGCGAGGAAGTCGCCCATGGAAATGCCTTTTAGAATGTTATGGAGAGATAGCCCATTAGGTGGATTGGGGCTTGTGCCGAATAAGTGGTCCAGGCCCATCCCCCGTCGTAGGCCACAATCTCGCCGTTCTCGCGCTTGAAGTTCATCGAGCAACTGCCGTTCGACTCGTATTCCGAGTTGAACAGATTATAGACCGTCAGGCCAATCGTCGCGCTCTTCACCCACGGCAGCCGCGCTGTGTAGCTAAGGTCGAGGTCGGTGGTGAATATGGGGTCGATGGTGGCGTCAACGTAGCTCGTGCCGTCGGCAGACAAGTAACGGTCGAAGCCAGAGTTGGTCATCCGCTGTCTGCCGATGTATTTCGTAAGGAGCGAGGCTCTCAGTCCGCGCCACTCATAGCTCAACTGGTTGCCTACGATGATGTCCGGAGAGTAGGCCAACCGCGTCTCTCCCTCCACTTGTACGTCTTCCTGCGACCAGTCTTCGTTCAACACTGTCAGCGTGGTATGCTTTGCGCGGTTGCGACTGAGCGTGGCGTTTGCCTCCCACGTAAATCCTTTCACGGGGCGCCAAGCCATAGTCAGCTCCGCTCCCAGTCGGTAGGAATCCTTGATGTTGCGCGCCACCATCTCGCCGTTAGCGTCTTGCGCCCCCGTAAGCACGAACTGGTTGTCGTAGTCCATCCAGTAGAGGTTCACGCCGGCGGCAAACTGCTTCCCCTCGTATCGCCAACCCAACTCAAGGTCGTTCAGTCGCTCTGCCTGCGGGTCAACGGCTTCCGTCTCCGACATCATGTCCTCGAAGTCGTTGCGCGTAGGCTCTTTGTGGGCGATGGCGTAGGATGCAAACAGCGTGTGGTTCTTCAAAAGAGAGTAGGTGAGTCCCACCTTCGGGTTAAAGAAGTCGTATTTGCGGTCGAGGTCGAGCGGCAGCTGACTGTGCGCGTCGTCGAACTCCTGCGACGTTCCGCTCATCTTGTAGTCCACGTGCCTATACTGAAGGTCGGCGAAGGCGCTCAGGCCCGGCAGCAGCATATAGTTCACCTTACCATAGACGTTGGCGTCGGTCTTCTTGGCGTTGTTCCGATAGTACTCGTGGTCGGGGTCGATGGCACCCTTGAACTCGCGCACCCAAATCACCCTGCCGAAGTGGTCGCCGTCGTATCGGTTCCAAGCGCCACCGAGGTGCGCCGTCAGTCCTTGGCGGTTGTCGTAGTTGAGCGACGCCACCGCCCCGTAGAAGTCGTTGCCCATCTTCTTCTGTCGGATGAGGTCGCTCTTCTCGTTCCCCGTCGATGTCAGCAGATACTTATAGAGCTTCTGTCCCGTCTTCATCTGCTCGTAGTATCCGTCGCCCCGCGTGTAGTGGGCGGCTGCGTTGAGGCGCCACGCGTCTCCGATGGCTTGGTTCCAAATCAGGTAGTAGTGTTGCTGGTGATAGTTGTCGGTCTGGTTCTTATAGTAAGCCGTGGTGCTGTCGGCGGCCAAGTACATTCCGCAGGGATTATAAGTGCGGCCATACTTCGCCATGTCCGCCTTCGACGCATAGTCCCACGCCTGATAGGTCTTCTGCGTGCCGTTGAACGTAATCAGCTTCACCATGGTGCGCTCGCCGAAGTATCCCGCTTGCAGGAAATAGCTGTTCAGGGCCGACGACGCACGGTCTATGTATCCGTCGCTCCCGATGTTCGACAGTCGGCCCTGCACACCCCAGTGGCCGCCCAACAGACCCGTGGAGAAACGCAACGTCTCCTTGTGCGAGCCATAGCTGCCCCCGCTAAGGTCTATCGTGGCGAACGGCAGTGCCCCGATGTTCTCAGTCTGCATGTTCACCGTAGCTCCGAAGGCGCCAGCCCCGTTGGTCGATGTTCCGACGCCACGCTGAATCTGGACCGACTGCATAGACGAGGCCATGTCTCCCATGTTCACCCAGTATAGCTGCGAACTCTCAGCGTCGTTCATAGGTATTCCGTCCGTGGTAACGTTGATGCGCGTAGGGTCGGTGCCACGCACGTGGATGCCCGTGTAACCGATGCCCGTTCCAGCGTCCGACGAGAACGTCACCGAGGGAGTCATCCTCAGCAAGTAGGGCATGTCCTGCCCATGGTTCACCCTCTCTATCTCCTTCCTCCCAACATTCGTGAAAGCCACAGGGGTCTCGCGCGACGCTCGCGTCGAAACCACCTGCACGTCTTGCAGTTCTACGCTCTTCAGCGAATCAGCCGTCTCACCGTTCACCGTCCCCGCAGCCACACTCAGCAGCAGCGGCAAAAGTCTCATCTTGCTCATCTTTTAATCTTTCCTTATCAAGCAACGAGTGCCACGGCTCCGCCACGCGCCGACGTTCCAAGCCCCGCAACCACTTCGCACCTCCGCCCACACGCGGCAGCGCGACGAGCCCGGAAAGCCCACCTCGCGGCGATGCTCCGCCCACTCAAATTAGCAAATAAGGGGTAGTGAAAGCCTTGTCTCCCTATCGCCGGCATTGTCCGGATCAGGTTCGGAGGGTATCATCTCAGCCTGCCACGCGGCAAGCACCCCTACACAAGCACCCTGCTTATGCGCTGCAAATATAGTGAAAAATTAGAAATAAAGCAAGAAAAAACATTAAAAACTTGCGTCGTTCCAAGAAATTCATTACATTTGCAGCTGATAACGGCGCGAACCGTAAAATCAATAACCCTATAAACAAATTAAAGACATGGACATCAACGAACTGAAACAGGCTCTCGGCGACGGTCAGAATGCACAGTTGCTCGACGGACTGAAGGAAAAACTCGGTGGAGCCGCCGACCTGGGCTCGCTCCTCGAAGGACTGAAAGAGAAATTAGGTTCCGCAGCAGACGGAAACTCGCTCGTGCAGAAGCTCCAGGCAATGCTTGCCGAGGATGCCGACGGCGACGGCTCTACTATCGACGACATGCTCGAAAAGATGGGCCTCTCAGCAGAGGCTGCAGACTCGGCTGCCTCGATGGTTGACAAGCTGAAGGGTATGTTTGGCTTCGGCGCTTCCGAAGAGGAAGAAACTACCGAGGAAGAGCAGGCATAGTCCTCTCACCATCCACAAAGACCTCCCCGACGGAGCGCAAACCGCCCCGCCGCCGAGGTCTTTTTCTGTATCCACCACTTTTAGTACACAAATTCCCCATAAATCCTTCAAAAATCCTACCTAAGAAAATCCTTTTTCCCCCTAAGAAACCTATAATTACCCACCCTCCCTACCATTACCTATTATCATCCTAAGCCCTCGTTTCCCCCGCGCCCCCTTTTATTTAAGATTCTCGTAAGATTTACGTCCCCCCATTCTTGGGACATAAATCCCCCATAAATCTTTCAAAAATCCTCCCTGTGAGATTCCTTTTTCCCCCGCACCCCCTTTTATTTAAGATTCTCGTAAGATTTACATCCCTCCGAAGAAAGAGCATCCTCCTGCGGCAGCGAGCGATGGTTTAGGCTGAACCAGAGTCTGATTTAAGCTAAATCAGGTTGTGATTTAGCTTAAACCACAACATTCGCTCGGCGGACGGAGATGCGAGCTGCGGCGGTGGGCGCGCGAGACTTCCTCGGTTGGCCGAAAGACCGTCCGCCATCCCTCGCGCGCGTGTACGTATATATAATGTATAGCTGCGGTGGAAATAAACAGTTATCACGGTGGAAACAGTCGGTTATCGTTATGGAAACAATTTCTCGTTTCCATAACAATAAGGCGAGCCTCCGAGGATTTCTCCTTTGAGGCTCGCTTTTGATGGTGTGTTCCGGTGGTCGTCGCAGAGTTTGGCTCTCGCGACCCCAAGAACTGGCGATTACAGATTCGGGTTCACCTTGCTCCACTCGCTGATGGGAGGCACGATGTTCAGCTCTACCAGCTCGTCGCGCATCTTGCACAGATGTTCGTAGCTCTGGTCCAGCTTTGCGTTCTCTTCTTCGGTGCCCTGCGGTACTTCGTAGTGGGCTCCAGTAGTGTCGAGCGTGGTCTTCATGGCCATCATTATGTGGTCGTACTTGTCTGTGTGAACGTATGTTCCTACGGGGAAGCGGAAAGGTTCGCCGCCCATCACCGAACGAATCATCTCTACGGAGAGATAGGCAGGGCTCTGGAACGAGCTACGTCCGCGCAGTTCGATGATCTTGGCACCGCCCTTGGTGACGTCAACTTTCATCTGTTCCCACTCTTCCTTCGGGAACTCGTCGGTGCCGATGATATCGGTCAGCTTGCGTCCGTCGATGGTGACGTGGCTTCCGAACACTGCCATCTGCTCGCCGTGACCGCCGTAGGTGGCGCATCCCTCAATCTCGCTTTGCATTACGCCGAACTTTTTGGCCAGGGCGCTTTGCAGGCGCGTGGTGTCGAGTGCGGCGAGAGTCGTCACTTGCGAGGGCTTGAGTCCTGAGTATAGCAGGGTGACGAGTCCGGTGAGGTCTGCTGGATTGAAGATGATGACAACGTGCTTCACGTCGGGACACAGTTCCTTGATGTTCTTTCCCAGTCCCTCTGCTATCTCGCAGTTACCCTTGAGCAAGTCTTCGCGCGTCATGCCAGCCTTGCGGGGCGCTCCTCCTGAGGAGATGATGTACTTAGCGTCGGTGAATGCTTCCTTCGGGTCGGTAGTGGCTGTGATCTTCACGTCGCCGAAACCACTCTGGCGCATCTCTTCTGCTACTCCTTCGGGCGAGAAAACGTCGTACAGGCAGATGTTGTTTGTCAGACGCATAGTGAGAGCCGTCTGTACCATGTTGGATCCGATCATGCCGGCTGCGCCGACGATGACCAGTTTGTCGTTTGTTAAGAATTCCATTACTTTGTCTATTGTTTATTACGGTTAATCTTTTTCAGTGGCAAAGTTACAAAAAAATGGTCAACAAGCCATCGCTCGGAATGTTATTTATCCTAAAAAAATGTAGCTTTGCTAACTGAACATGGCAAAGTGTGAGGAAAAAGCAGTAAATTTGCACTATTGTTGAACAAAAAACCTATGGACTATGGCTAATACGACGATAGAGGAGCGACTCGCCAGACTGCGTGAGGAGATGCGGCGAGAGCGCTTGAGCGCATTCATTTTCCCAAGCACCGACCCGCACAACGGCGAATACGTGCCCGACCACTGGAAGGGGCGCGAGTTTGTTTCGGGCTTCAATGGCTCTGCCGGCACTGCTGTTGTTACCTTGACGAGTGCGGCGCTCTGGACAGACTCCCGCTATTTCATTGCCGCCGAAGAGCAGCTCTCTGGCACAGAATTCACCCTGATGAAGCTGAAGATGCCCGACACGCCGACCATCGCAGAGTGGTTGGGCCGCGAGCTGACCGACACGCCTTCGCCAGAGGTCGGCATCGATGGCTGGTGCTCGTCGGAGGAGGAAGTAAGGGCGCTCACCGAAGAGCTGCGACTGGGCGGTGGCATCACGCTAAGAACAAACTACGACCCATTGCCAGCCATCTGGGACGGTCGCCCGCCAATCCCCGAAAACGCCGTGGAAATACAGCCGTTGGAGTATGCCGGCGAGACCGCCAAGAGCAAGCTCGACCGCATTCGCAAGGCCCTGCGCCGACTGCACGCCGACGGAATGCTCGTGGCAGCGCTCGACGACATCGCCTGGGCGCTCAATCTCCGAGGCACAGACGTGCACTGCAATCCCGTCTTCGTTGCCTATCTGCTCATCGACACTCAGCGCGCCACACTATTCGTCAACCCAAAGAAAGTCTCCACCCGTGTGGCCGACTACCTGCGTGGCGAGGGCGTCGCACTGCGAGACTACGACGAGGCGAGGCAGGGACTGGCCGACTATGGCGAGTATAACATTCTGATGGACCCGCAGGAGGTCTGCCACGCGCTCTTCGTAGCCGTCCGTTGCCAAGAGACTGTCGAGGCCGAGTCGCCACTGAAGCGAATGAAGACTGTGAAGAACGAAGCCGAAATCGAGGGCTATCGCCGGGCAATGCTACGCGACGGCGTTGCCATGACCAAGTTCCTTCGCTGGCTGAAGCCTGCCGTGGAGAAAGGCGGACAGACGGAGATATCTATAGACAAGAAGCTCACTGCGCTGAGAGCCGAACAGCCACTCTTCCGCGACATCTCCTTCGACACCATCGCCGGCTATGCTGCTCACGGCGCGATAGTACACTACGAGGCGACGCCGGCCACCGACGTGGAGCTGAAGCCCGAAGGCCTCTTGCTGCTCGACAGTGGCGCGCAGTATCAGGACGGCACCACCGACATCACGCGCACCATCGCCCTCGGACCCGTCAGCGAACAGGAGAAGCACGTCTATACTCTGGTGCTGAAAGGACATATCCAGGTAGAGATGGCGAAGTTCCCATCGGGAATAAGCGGCACACAACTCGACGTGCTTGCGAAACGCGACATGTGGAGAGAGGGACTCCACTACCTGCACGGAACCGGCCACGGCGTGGGTTCTTACCTTAACGTCCACGAAGGCCCCCACCAGATACGCATGGAATGGAAGCCGGCTCCGCTCGTGGCTGGCATGACCTGCACCGATGAGCCCGGCATCTATCTTGCGGGGAGATTCGGTTGCAGGACGGAAAACACACTGCTAATAGTACCGTACAAGCATACAGAGTTCGGCGATTTCTTGCAGTTCGAGTCGCTGACGCTCTGCCCTATCGACACCGTCCCCATAGACTTCTCCATGCTTACGTCAGAGGAGCTGCAGTGGCTGAACGACTACCACCGCACCGTGTTCGAGCGCCTCTCCCCCCTGCTCGACGGCGACGACTTGGAGTGGCTGCGCGAAGCCACCGCCCCCGTCAGCCAATAGCGCGGCGAGCCCCCTGCGCAGCGTCGATGGAAACAAAGGAAAGCAATCGCACTGGAGATGATTAGGAAGGTAAGACTAAAGACTGAAGAAGGGCAAGTGGTAGATGCCATTGCCCCCGTAGTAATCACGGCGAGTCGCACCACCGACGTGCCAGCCTACTACGTGCCTTGGTTCTTCCGCCGCCTCGAAAAGGGCTACGCATCGTGGATAAGCCCCTACACTCGGAGGCCAGTCTATGTCTCCTTCGAGGATGTGCGCGTGGTGGTGTTCTGGACGAAAGACCCAGCCCCCATGATGCCTTTCCTGAGCTACCTCGATGAACGCGGCATACATTACTACTTCCAATACACACTCAACGACTATCGGGCGGAACACATAGAGCCGTGGAAGCCCACTCTCGACGTGAGAATAGGCACCTTCCGAGAGCTGTCGGAGCAGATAGGGAGGGCGAGAGTGATATGGCGCTACGACCCTATCATATTCTGTCGGGGCACGACGGCTGAGTCCACCTGCCAGCGAATAGAGAACATAGCACGGCGGCTGAAAGGCTTCACCGAGCGCCTCGTTATAAGTTTCCTCGACACTGGCCCGCGGCTCGAACGGCGAATGCGCACACGAATGCCCAAGCTGACAGTGGGCTACGACTACCGTAAGATGCGCATCGTTGCCCAGAGGCTAAGGGCGTTGCAGGCGGAAATGGAGACCGACGAATGCCCGTTCTCAATCAGCACTTGCGCCGAGGAAATAGACTTGCACCACTATGGCATCGCCCACGGAAAGTGCGTCGATGACCAACTGATGGCTCGACTGTGGCCCGACGACCCACGGCTGATGGACTTTCTGAGGCGGGCGCGAAAGGACAAGGGCCAGCGTAGGCTCTGCCAATGTATAGAGAGCAAAGACATAGGCGCCATGAATACGTGCCCACGCGGATGCCTGTATTGCTATGCCACCACCGACGCGCAAACACTGAAACACCGCGTCGGCCACCACGACCCACGCTGCGAACACATCTGAACAACGACCATAAAAGGAAATTACGAGTTACGAATGTTGAATTACGAATTACGAATGTTGAATTACGAGTTAGTCGGCTTAGCCGATTACGTTACGGCTCTGTCGCTTCGCTTGTCGAAGTGTTACGCTACGGCGAAGCCGTTACGTCATCGCACGGAGTGCGACTAACTCGTAATTCGTAACTCAACACTCGTAATTCGTAACTCGACATTCATAGAAGCGCTCTTTGAAAGGACAGTGAACCACCAACAGTTTTGACACTCTTCCGATGCACTCGTCGGAGGCTCGTCCCGCGGGGCGAGCAACGAAATGTCTGGATATTGTTTCGGAACTGCGGCCCGCTGACTGCGAGGCAATCACTGCGGTTTGGTTCGGTCAAGCCCTGCTTGACTATTCCAAACCTGCGTATTGCCTGCTCGCAGCAGGCAAGCCGTTCCGCTCACGTCGCCCTCACGGGCTGACACAACGGCAATGCCAACAGGAAAACGCAGTGGCACACGTCCTTTCCGAGCGCACTTCAAAAAAAGAACGACAGTGAGAACACGTCTGACCGACGACATAAGAGAGCGAGCAAGAGCCGTAACCGACATCGACGGACTGCTCGTGGTGCTGAACGACATCAAGCGGCTCAACCAAAGCCCGCGCGCCAAGTCGTTTCACCCCATCACCCTACAAAAACTGAACTTCTGGGGCAGGATAGACCAGACAGAGTTCTTCTTCACCATAGCCGGCACCAAGCAACGGGGCGAGCGCTACCATCACTTCAAGATACCAAAGCGGCAGGGAGGATTTCGCACCATATCGGCACCCACCACAACACTGAAGCGGCTGCTCAGAACCATCAACGCGTTTCTCGCCTGCATCTACCGTCCCACAGACCAGGCAATGGGCTTCGTAGAGCGACGCAGCGTGATAGACAATGCCGCCCACCACACGTCGAAGAACTACATCTTCACCACCGACATCAGCAACTTCTTCCCAAGCATCACCAGAACAATGGTGAGCCGACGACTGCAACAGCCCCCTTACTCGCTCAGCCCACGGTTGGCCTTCCTGCTGTCCGACCTCTGTTGCATGAAGACCTACGACGATAGCGGCGCCGCCCAATACCTGTTGCCACAGGGAGCTCCCACCTCGCCTACCATCACAAACATAGTGTGCGACCGTCTCGACACCCGCCTCGCCAGTCTTGCCCGCGCCTACGGGATGGACTACACACGCTATGCCGACGACATAACGTTCAGCAGCAACCACAACCTCTTCGGCACTGGCAGTCCCGTCCTGCGGAAGATAGAGCAGATAATCGCCGACTTCGGATTTCGTCAGAACGAGGGAAAGACGCGCCTGCGACGGCGAGGCGAACGGCAGGAAGTTACGGGGCTCGTGGTGAGCGACAAGGTAAACATTGAGCGCCGATACCTGCGCGAGCTAAGAGCCACGCTCCACGTCTGGCTACGGCACGGTTACAGCGTGGCCGTAAGAACCTTCGTCTTCGAGCGGCACGGCGACCCAAGAAAGATGATGGAACAGACGTTGGCAGGCCGACTGCAGTGGGTGGCTGCGGTGAAGGGCGCCGACAGCAACCAATACCTGCGGCTCTGCGAGAAGTTCGACGCCTGCATAGCCGCCCTCGCCGCTGCCCCTCGCGCCCGGTTCCGAGGCAACAAGACGCAGTTTGTGGAGACCCTCGCAGTGGCCGACTTCGAGCGCCGCCACCGTTGCCAATTAGCGATGAAGCGCCTGCCCACGCGCGACGGAAAGGGCTTCCGACTAAAGGCGTTCTTCCGTTCGCAGGGCGTGGAAATCTCCGTCGATGTCAGTCGCAACGCCTACCGCCTGCCACTCTCGTCGCTCGCCGTCTCGCTCTGCATCCATCCCCGCCGTGGCTATTTCTGGCTGCTTCACCGACCGCTCCCCACGTCGGCGGCCACGCTTTCCCCGTCGGAAGGCAACAACGAATGACTATTTCCACCACAGTTTTCTTTACAAATCACCCTACTTGGAGACACCCATTTAGGGGGGTAAAAACTCCTACCACCGTGCGTCTTGACTCCCACCACCGTGCGAGTCGGGAACTACGGTGGTGCGTCTTGACTTCTACCACCGTGCGTCTTGGCTCCTACGGTGGTGGAAATATCCTCGCTGAGTATCAGTAAATTACAACCACCATAGTAGGCAGTCGGAACCGTCGGCGTGCGAAAAACTCGCCATCGCGCTCGGAGTGAAGAAAAACTTACAATATTATAAACGGGAATAGTTGTACCTGACAACGACTTCGCTGCAGCGTCGGATATGTTGTGCAACACATTTCTCCTAATCTCCACAATAACAGTCCGTTCGTATCGGTGGAATTTAGTATATTTGCAGCGTCAGTTGTATGCTCGCAGCAGAGAAACAGCCAAGAGGCGCGATTGAAACAATGTATAACTAATTAGGAAACAAAGATGAACATCGAGGACGTTAGAGAGTACGCTCTCACCATGCCTGGGGCTACCGAGGATATGCCTTACGGTCCCGACTGGTTGATTTTCAGGATAGAAGGGAAGATATTTCTGCACATCTACCTCGAATCGCCGGAACCGACATGCGCGGTGAAGCTGGAACCCGACATGGGAGAAGAGCTTCGCGAGCACTATGGGGGTGTGCAGCCAGCGTACCATCTGAACAAGACTCATTGGAACGACATCTATCTCGACCTGACGGACGACGCGCTGGTGAGGCAGTGGATAGAGCATTCGTATATGCTGGTTCGCTCGAAGCTCCCTAAGAAAACGAGAGAGAAATATGGGTAGAAGCAGCGAACTGTGGTTCGACCATCGCCGAGTCTGCACCGTCGCCACTACGGACTGCGGCGCTCCCGTGGGGAAGAATCTTTAATGAGGAGAGAGGAGTGGGGAGAGAGGAGTAAGGAGAGAGGAGTGAGATATGACTTGCATGTTCTCCTCATTTACAAAAGGTATCCTCACTCCTCACTCCCCACTCCTCTCTTTTCATTAAAAGCACTCCTCACTCCTCTCTCCTATCTCCTCATTAAATAGGGTTAGTCAGCCACGACTTTACGTCCGCCGACGATATAGACGCCGCGCTTCTTGGGCGACGAGACGCGACGGCCACTTAGGTCGTAGATGCGACGCTCGGCAGACTGTTCGGTGGTCGCAGTGCCGATGGAGGTTACGGCGTCGAGGGTGCATTCCGTTGGCTGCGACTCTCCGAGGGTATAGACAGCGGTAATCTGATACTTGCACGCCGTGGTGTCCAGTTTCTCGCCAAAGAATGGAGTCTTCACGAATCCTACCTTCACTCCGTCTCGATAGACGTTGTAGCCGAGCAGCTGCAGCGTTGACGTGTCGAAGAGAGTGTAGCTGATGTCGTCGAGCATGAGCATAAACTTGGCCGACGTCTTGCGTATGGCGAACCAGCGAGCACCGTCGGGCAGCTCGGCTTCCACGTGGGTCCACTCTTCGGGCGCTGTGTCGTAGGAAATCCTGATAGGCTCGAAGTCGTCGCCGTCCTCGGACCATAGCACCTCGAACTGCTCCAGATAGTCGGAGCTGACGCTGCGAATCCAGAAGTCTATCGTCTGTGCGTCGCCAGAGAGTTCGGGGGAGACGAGCCAGTCGTCGGCCTTGCCGTTGGCTTCCACTATCGAGGTGAGCATCTGCTTACCGCCGTGGGGCGCGAAGGCTTCCGAGGTGATGCCGGCCTCCGAGGGGCTGAACACTTGCCAAGCCATGGGCTCGCCAACGTGGTCGTAGCGGATGGTGCTGCCGTCGCTCGTCTGCAGTCCCAGCGTGGCGTCGCCGTCGCCGTCGATGGTTTTCCAGGGACCAAAGCCGCTGATTGCAAATGGAGTGTAGCTCTCGAAGTCGTCGGTAACTCTGTATTCGCCCGTGGTCAGGTCGGGCGCCGTCCATGTGAGCGACGACTCATGGGTCTCAAGATAGTGGCCGTCGATGGCCGAGGGTGCTGGCAGTGGCGACTCGTCGAACGTGATGCGCAGGTAGGAGCTGCGGTTGTTGCTCTTGTTTGCGTCGTCGGTCGCCTCTATGCGCACCTGATAGCTTGCGGTCTTCTTGTCAACCGTGGTGTGGGCTATCTGGAACGAGTGGCGTGCGGCGGAGTCGGCTCGCAGGCGGCTGCCCTCTATTGAGTCGATGGCCACGCCGCCCTGGTATAGCAGCACGCGATAGCCATCTACGTCGGTGCGGCCTTCGTTCTCCACCGTTACGTCTATCGAGGGGTGCTGACCGAATGCCACTTGGGTGGGAGCTGTGGCTGAGACGCTAAGGTCGGTGTCGTACTGATGGCGGACGGTGATGGCGTCGAAGGCGATGTTGTCATAGTCGTTTCCATTGATGGTTCCCACGAACGTGAGCATGACGTAGGCTGCCGACCTAAAGTCGTCGAGCGGAACAGAGGTCTTGCGCCATCCTTCGTCGCCCGTGAGCGATTGATAGTCTATGCTTTTGAGCAGCTTCATCTGCTGGTCGTCTCCATCGGGAACGATGCAAACGCTGAGGTTCTGCTGCTTTCCGGGCACGGCGTAATAGTAGAAAGAGAGCGTAGGTTGCTTGGCGGAACTAATCTTTATCTTCCCTGACGTGAACATTCCGCGCTCGCCCTTAGCCTTAGGCACCATGATGGCAGCACCATTATCACCATCGTAGCATACCCCTTCGGTGTAGCCTAACTCCATCGAGCCAGTGTGCTGGCCAGCCCAGAAGTGGGTGGCGGAAGCATTGGGGAACGATTCTTTGAAGGGTAACGTGTAGGGCGCGCCTGCCAAGACGGTGTCCGAATAGACGTAGTTGCCACCGCCTGCCGACGACTGAGCCGCCACCCTGTAGTAGAGCAGTCGTTGCTCGCCGCTGATGGTTTCCGTGTAGGTGGTTCCGGCGCGGTGGTCTCCTTTTATGTAGTACCTATTATCCTCGATATTGTAAGTCAGGGTGCTCGGATTGACATATCCACCGTGGATGCCCGTTGTGGGTGCCTCCCAAGTGAGCACTGCCTTGCTGTCTGTGGCCTTCAGCGTGAGGTTCTTCACTTCCGTGGGCACGTCGATGCCTATCCATGTCTGCGCGCTCGACGATAGTCCTATGCCGTGCTCGTTGTAGGCTCTCACCTCGTAGCGAGCCATGCCCGTCGGCACTGCCGTCTCGGTGAAACTATGGTCGGAGCCTACGGCTGGGGTCGTGATAGTGGTAACAACAGAATCGTCGCGAAGTATCTCTATCTTGGTGATTTGTGTGAGCTGCTTGCCGTTGCAGTCGGTCGTCGGGGCGCGGAAGCTGACGGTTGCGCTCTTGGCGCCGCGCTCGCCTGCCTGTACGCAGAGGTTCGTAGCGCTGTCGGGTGCTATGAAGAGTGCGCCTTCGGTTACTCTGATGTCGTCGATGAAGAGCACGAACTCGGTGGACGGACTCATCACGTGTATGCCCATGTAGTAGAGTCCCTCGGCCTCCACCTTCGCCGTTCCGCGCAGGGTTACGCGGTCTTCCCCCGTAACGGTGGTCTTCTCCACGAGGGGCGTGGTCATGGCTGCCACGGTCTTGTCGTTGCCAAGCCATGCTTCGAGTGTCTCTGTTGAGGTAATCCAAGAGGTGCACGCCTGAAACTCGAAGTTGTAGTATCGGTCGTTCTTCAGTTTCAGTGCGGGCGTCAGCAACCAGTCGTCCGCGTCTTTCTTGTCGTTTCGCTCATAGACGGCACATTGTCCTGGGCCGTTGTAGTTGTCTGCCGTCCACGTTGTCTTGTCGTTGTTAGCGTCGATGACAGTGAACATGTTCGTGAAAGTAGTGAGGTCATCAAAGCCGTCGTAGTATGGTATGCTCACCCCGTCTCCTACCGCGTTACGGTTGGAGCTCGATGTCTCGCCCTCGACGGTTCCGACGTATGACGTAACTTCGTAATAGTAATTGGTAAGGTCGGCAGGCGCAAGCACCTCGGTGAACTTACGCTCCGACTGGTGTTCGCTCACCAAGACAGAGTCGGGCATACGCATTACGGAGTAGTTTAGCTGGCTCTTGTCAACGTAGCCGCCGTGAACGCCTGCCGTGGGAGCCGTCCACGAGAGTGTGGCTGTCTCGCCGCTCACACTGAACTTCAGCGAGCCTACTGCCTTGGGATGGTCCATGCCAATCCACTTTGAGAGCTTCGACTGAGGGCCGTCGCCAGTGCTGTTCGAGGCGGTGGCTGTGATGTCGTACCACCCTGCGGAGTCGGCTTCCACCGTGATAGTCACCTTCTCCCCCGGTGCTGCCGTGCCACTGGCTTTCACCGTTCCATTGAGCATCACCCGATAGTCCATCGACGTGGTTATCTCGTCGCCTCCGTAGGTCAACGATGGCATGGTGAACTTCACAGTGCCGGCGAGACTGTCGCGCACGAAGGTGGCAGTGAGCTGCTTTGTCTGGTCGGGAGCCTCGTCGTCGGCGAGCGGAGCAGGTATGTATAGTCCTCCGAACTCCTCGTTGTTGTTGAACTTCACTATGAGCGTGGCGGCGCCAGTCTCTGTGTTCACCTCGTAGAGTCCGTTCCCAGCGCCGTCGCTCGTGCAAGCCGCCCAATACATCTTGTTGGTCTTAGGGTCGATGGCAGCGCTCTGCAGGTACATCGGTTCCACTCCCGTCGCGCCTACGACGGTGTATTTTCCCGTGGTCTTATTGAAGCGCACCAGCATTCCGTCGGCACGCACAGCGTAGAGCGTACCCTCGTTTGTGCAGGCGAGAGCAAGCATGTTCTGGTCAACGCTGCTTATCACTTCGCGGGTGCGCGAGGCGTAGTCTATCGTTCCGAAGACAAACCCACCATAGTCCTCGGTGTACATCACCGCATAGACGTTACCCGTCGTAGGGTCGTAGGTAGGGTCGGTCGCCACCATGTTGTTGTCGCTTATCGCTACATTCTCCGTCAGCGACCAGTCGTCGGTGTCATACTTGTAGTAGTTTCCGAACGTGATGGAATAGATGTTCGAGTAGCTGACAACGTGGTAAGTCCCGTTCACGTAGCACGCTCCTCCCGTGGCTCCAAGGTGGGAGGCATCGCTATAGACGGTGGTCAGCGACGACGACTCCACGGGTTGCATAGAGCAGACAGCATACTTCGACGAGCTGCCCCACGTGTTCCGATAGAGCAAGATTCCGTAGATGGTGCTGACGCGCTGCTTGGCGTCGCGGCGCTCCAACTTAGGCGATTGGCCCTGGCTGCTGCCGAGGCTCGGCTTGGCCACGCTCGGAGTGAGCTGCTCCACAGGCGTGAGGCGGCCTGCCATAGTGGTAACAACACGGTTTGTGCTCTGCAGTCGAGCCCTCTCTGCGCCCCACTCGTCGGCAGGGTTTACCGACACGGTTCTCACTGACTGTGCCGTTGCCCCCGCCGCCACAGCGAACAAGCAAGCGAGGCTGATAGTCCTTAGCATTTTCATCGTTAATCGTTCCTAAATGATTCTTTCAAAGTTTTTGCGTTTGCAAAAGTAAGCAAAAACGATGAAACAGCAAAGAAATTGCGAGTATTTTTAGTGAGGGGAGTTTTTTAATGAGGAGAGAGGAGAGTTTGAACTCCTCACTCCTCATTCAAAAGAAGTGTAAAAAAAGCTGAAAAGCGCGGTGAAAGCACTTTTCAGCCTCCGAAGTGGGTAAACGGGGTTTCTATGGTGTTGAAAATCAGACACCTTAGTGGGTCAAAACTTCTACGGTGGAAGAAGCCGAGACCCACCACCGTGCGAGTCAAGACGCACCGAGGTGGGAGTCAAGACGCACGGTGGTGGGAAGAAACTCCTACCGTGGTCGGGCCATAGAGCCACCTCGAATGTATATTTTTTTGATGCGCGAGGGGTGGTGGAATTACGAGTTACGAATTACGAATTAAGAGTTGGTCGCACTCCGTGCGATGCTGAATGAAACAATTAAGAATTAAGGAACTTATTCTCGGCTACGCCGATTAATTCGTAATTCCTCACTCGTAATTCGTAACTCGTAACTCGTAATTCGTAACTCCTCTCACTCGTAATTCGTAACTCCTCCCGCGATTAATTCGTAATTCGTAACTCGTAATTCGTAATTCTTCCCGCTCTTCACTCCTCATTATACCAGTGAGTGATGACGTTCCCGTCGAACGACTCTTGCTCTACGAGGCGGGCGGTCGAGGGAATTTGCGGGGCGCGCGTGCCGGTGGCCACGGTCTGCGGAGAGGTCTCTATGCGCAGCTCGTCCCACAGGCCAGCGTCGAGGAACGAGCGGTGAGTGGTGGCGCCTCCCTCTACTATCAGCGACTGCACCTTCTGGAGATAGAGCTGGTCGAGCAGCTGCGCGGGCGTGGTCTTGTGCGACAACACCAGTCGGCGGGGCGACGGACCGCTCCAGTGACGCACGTCGAGGCGCGGATGCTCGCGCTCGTCCGTGGTTCGTCCCACGAGAATGGCGTCCTCCTCGGAGCGAAGTTTGTGGACGAGCATACGGGTGAACGGCGTTGAGATTTGCAGCGCGTGGCCGTCGTCGTCGATGAATCCGTTTGACGTCTGCGCCCACTTCAGCGTGATGTAAGGTCGGCGACGCTCGTGATAGGTGAAGAAACGGCGGTTCAGAGCGCGACATTCCGCTTCGAGCACTCCGACGCTGACGCTGATGCCCGCCTCTTGCAGGCGCTTGATGCCGCGACCCTGCACCTCGGCGAAGGGGTCTATGCAGCCGACGACACAACGACGCACCCCCTTGCGCACGATGAGGTCGGCGCAAGGGGGCGTCTTGCCGTAGTGGGAGCAGGGCTCCAGACTTACGTAGAGTGTCGCTTGGCTCAGCAACTGTTGGTCGGACTCGCCGACGGAGGCGAAGGCGTTCACTTCGGCGTGGGCCTCGCCGCACCGTGCGTGGTATCCCTCTCCAATGATGCGCCCGTCGGCCACTATCACTGCGCCCACCATTGGGTTGGGCTTTGCGTTTTGCCGTCCACAGGCGGCCAATTGGAGGCAGCGCCGCATGAAGAGCTCGTCGCTACTGCGGTCGGCTGCCTTGGTTTTCGTTGTCGTTGTCAATATCGAGTGAGGTTATTCCTCCTCCCACTCCTCGTCGAAGCCATAGTCGCGGGCGTCCATACTGCTCGTCTCCGAGCCTCCCTCAATCTTTTGATTGGTGTTCGATTTGGCAGAAACCGTCTGCATGAGGGTCTCCGACTGTAGCTGCGTCGTCTCCGTGGTAGGAGCGTTATATATTCTTTTCATTGTCTCTGTTCCTTTCTATTATTTTACCACAATTTTCTTTCCTTCCTTCACGTAGATGCCGCTCTTGGTGGGCTGTGCCACGCGGCGCCCTGAGAGGTCGTAGCAGTTGCCGTCGCTGAGCTCCATTCCGCTCACTTCGGTGATGCTTGTCGTCTCTCCGCCGATGTTCATCACGATGGTGCGAGCCGAGCCGCCCGTCGGTGCCTTGATGTAGGAGCGGAAGCCCTTGCAGGTCATGCTCGTGGAAGTTGGGCAGAGCTTTCCGCCGCTGACCACGATGTCTCCCTCGTTGATGACATTATCGGTTGTGGTAAAATAGCTTCCCGTCATGGTATATCCGCCGTTCGTAACGTCGCTGATGTTCGCAGCCTCGGCCACGCCTGTCAGCGTGATGCTCTCTACGGCCTCGGTTGCATAGACGAGGCACGGCTTTCCTGCCTCGATGCTCGTTGCCTGCTCGAAGCTAAGCGTCAGCACGTCGCTGTCCTTGTTATAGTCAGCTCCCGTGAAGTTTGCCACCTCTGCCTCGCTGCCGAAGAAGCTCGTAAGCGCCGTCTTTCCGATTGCGTATGGCAGTACGACGGCGTTCCATCCCTGCTTGAACGAGCGAACCACCTTAACGGTTACGCCCGACTTCTCTATTTTCTCGTAGCTCTTAGCGTCTTGGTTGAGGGTGTAAGTGGTAGCATCGTCTTCTGTCTGAACGTAGAGGTATGCCTTGGTACCAGTAGTGGATGAATAACAACGGAAGGGAGTTCCTGTTGTTACTCCACTGTTATATCGTAGAGTGTATTCGGTACTTGAAAGAGTGAATGTTATTGCGTATCCTAACGTTTCGTCATCTGATTTGTCTTCATTTATAGTCCAAGAAACTACGTCAGTAGATGTTGCGAGTGATTTCTCCTTGGCAAGACTCAGATAATAGGTGTTCGTTTCGCTGTAGAATGTGCGTGCGCTTGTTGTTCCACCGAGAGTAAGAATAAGGGCATCGACGGAAGAAACATCTATTCTGTCGCCAGAAACAGTTCCTTTAACGGCAGTACCACCAGTTCCAGAGGTAACTTTGCCAAGAACATATTCGCCGCTTGCGAGGATATACTTCTTACCAGCCACGATGTCGCTTTCTGATGTTACCAGCTTAAATACAGTGGTGCCATCAGCAAGTTCGCTGACAGTAACAGTCAGTTTGTAGGATGCAGAAGAAGCGTTATAGTCATCCGTTGCAGCAGATGTTGCCGTAATAGTTGTTGTTCCTGCCGTTAGGATAGTAATAGTGCCATCGGTGCTTATTGTTGCTACGCTTTCGTCTGAAGACTTATACGTAATTTCTAAGCTGCTAAGAATATCGTTGTTATCTTTATCTGTTGCCGAAAGAGTGGGGAACGTGTACACTCCTTCTTCTGTTTTCTCTATGCTTACTTCTGTTTCGCTCCATGATAATGTTGGAGTGTCTTTACCGTTATCAATAATTACTGCCTTATACAAACAGATTGCTTGCTGCCCTGTGTAGCTGCTCGATTTATAGTAACGGAATCTTAGGTCGCCGGAATTTTTATTGAATCTCAGGTATGCACCTTTAGAGCTTATTATATTCACAGTGCCATCGTCGTTAAATGAGATGGTGTTTGTATAACCGGTCGTCTTGTTTGCCAACAAACTATTTTTATCGGATGATGTGCCTATGGAATAACCCTGAGCACTCTCAACATTGTAACTTGTGCCGCTTGCTGTGATTGTGAAGTATATTTCTTCATCTGTCGTAATAGTGTTGTCTGTAATAGTAACGCTCTTGTAGTTGCTTGTTGCATCAAGTGTTGTGAGAGAGCCATCGAAGGCGTAAGGACCTGTTTCGTAAACAATGAGGTACTTCGCCCCGCTTTCGAGTTCGTCGGTGGACGTAATCTTCTTGTACGTCTCGGCGGATGTTAGACTTGCCCCCGATAATGCGAAAAGCATAATGAGGCCAACATAAAATCGTAAAGTCGTTTTCATAAGTGTTTATTATTATTAGTATGTCAATCGGGGACAAAGGTACGTATTTTCCTTTTCTCCTGCAAAGAAATGTTGTTAAAATGATATTAAATGATTAAAATTTATGATGTTAAGGCTTGTTTTGGTGGTAATCGAGGTGTTTTTCGGAGGTGGGACGACTTAATGAAAACGGTGGTGTTGGGGGGCTTTGGTCAAGGCTTTTCTTGGGCGCGGGGGTGGGGCAAATCTTCCACGGTGGAAGGAGTCGAGACGGACGGTGGAAGGAGCGAAGACGCACGGTGGTGGGAGCGAAGACGGACGGTGGTGGGAGTTGGGGGCTATCCTTGTGGCTGATTTTCAGTCTGTTGGTAGAGGTCGTAGTCGGGTATGACGGGTGTTTCTTGGTTTCGTGGATGGTGTTGCAGGATTTCTTGGCGGAGGGTTGTCATGTCGATGTGTGTATATATCTCCGTCGTGGCTATGCTTTGGTGTCCGAGCATGGTTTGTATGGCTCTTAGGTCGGCGCCTCCTTCGAGGAGTGCTGTTGCGAAGGAGTGTCGCAGGGTGTGGGGGGAAATGGTTTTGGTGATGCCTGCCTCTTTCGCCGTGTTTTTTATGATGTAGAGTATCATGGTGCGCGTGAGGTGCGCCCCGCGTCGGTTTAGGAAGACGTAGTCTTGTTCGCCTGGCTTTATCTCCATCTCGTCGCGTGTGTGGAACCATAGCTTTATCTCTCGAACGGCCTTTTCGGAGATGGGTATCAGTCGCTCTTTGTTTCCTTTCCCCGTTACTCGGATGTATTCGTCGCGGAGGTAGAGGTTAGACAGTTTGAGGTTTGTCAGCTCGCTCACTCGAAGTCCGCAGCTGAAGAGGGTCTCGATGATGGCTCTGTTCCGCTGTCCCTCCCATTTCGTGAGGTCGATGGTCTGCTCCATTAGGTCGATTTCTTGTGTTGAGAGCACCTGTGGGAGATGCTCTCCTATCTTGGGGGAGACGAGCAGTTCGGTGGGGTCTTGGTCGATGTACCCGTCTTCGAGCAGGTATCTAAAGAGGGCGCGCACTCCACTCTGCACCCTGCAGACGGAGCGCGCGGTAAGTCCGATGTCGAACAGTGCGGCGGTGAATTGCTCTATGTCTTCGGGAGTTGCCTTTGTTGAGGGTTTGTTTTTCCCTTTCATCCAACTCTCGAACTTGTCGATGTCGCGCCTGTAGGCTTCTAAGGTGTTGCTTGTGAATCCCTTTTCGAGCTTTAGGAAGCGGAGAAAGTCGGTTACATAACGCCGAGCCATCTTAGGACGTCGTTGAGGTTTGCCACGATGAGTAGCAGTAGAAGTATGCCGAAGCCGATGTATTCTGCCACTATCATGAATCTCTCGGACGGCTTTCGGCGTGTTATCATTTCATAGAGGAGGAATAGTACGTGCCCTCCGTCGAGTGCGGGAATAGGGAGGATGTTCATGAAGGCGAGTATGATGCTTAGGAAGGCGGTCATCTTCCAGAACATGTACCAATCCCACTGTGCCGGGAAGATGCTGCCTATGGTTCCGAATCCGCCCAGTGATTTGGCTCCGTCGGCAGTGAAGACGTATTGCATATCGGACACGTATCCCTTGAGCGTGTTCCAACCGTACTTGATGCCGGCTGGGAAGGCGTCTATGAAGCTGTAGGCTACGTGCTTTGGCTTATATATGCTGTAGATGCTTTGCATGAACACGCCCAGTTTGAGGTCGGACGATAGTGCGACGGTGGCTGTGTCGGTGGTGCCGTCGGCGTGGGCGAACGATACGTTGATGGTCCTTATGGCGTTGGAGTCTTCAGGATGGGCGATCATTCGGTCTTCTATCAGTCCGAGCTTGTCGGAATAGTCGGCCCAGGAGTCTATTGAGTCCGCTCCTATTGAGACTATGCGGTCGCCCTTCTTCATTCCGGCTATTGCGGCGGGTGTGCCTGGCATCACGCTGTCGATGACTGCTGGCACTATGGGTCGCATGAATGGCGGCTGGTGTTGGAGCATGTCGAGAAGGTTGATGTCTCCGGAAAGCGGTATGATGACGTTTTGCCCGCCTCGCAGCACTGTCACTTGCTTAGAGCGGGATATTTTGCGAAACAGGTCGCCAGTGAAGTCTTTGAAGTTGCCTTCCTCGTTGCCCACAAGTATGTCGCCGTCTTTGAATCCCATGGCTTGTGCCTCTTTGTTGAACTTCATTCCGTAGGTCATGTCTTGGACGGGCACATAGTCTTCGCCCCAGTGGAACATTATCATCGAGTATATGAAGAGCGCCAGAAGGAAGTTGACAAGCACTCCGCCTATCATGATTAGAAGTCGTTGCCATGCTGGTTTGGCCCTGAATTCCCAGGATTGTACGGGCTGCTTCATCTGTTCGGTGTCGAAGGATTCATCGATCATACCTGCTATCTTGCAGTATCCTCCGAGTGGCAACCAACCGATGCCGTATGTAGTTTCCGAATTCCTTGGCTTGAACTCGAATAGATGGAACCAGGGATCAAAGAAGAGATAAAACTTCTCTACGCGCACTCCGAAGAGCTTCGCAAAGAAGAAGTGTCCCCCCTCATGCAGGAGCACGAGTATGGACAGGGAGAGCAGTAGCTGTATGAGCTTTATTAGGAATACTGACATTTGTTGCTTTGTTGTTAATCTTATTACTGTGAACTGTTTCTTTTTCTTTGGGGACAGCCACTCACAAGCTCGTCGGCGATGCGTCGTGCCTCGGTGTCGGTGGCTACGTATGCCTCGTAGTCGGGATTTGCGACGAAGGTGGCTTTCTGCATTGTGCGCTCAATGATGTCTGCGATTTGCAGGAATCCAATCTTGTCGTCGAGGAAGGCTCGGTTGACTATCTCGTTGGCGGCGTTGACGATGCATGGCATGTTGCCCCCTTGTCTGATGGCGTCGAAGGCGAGCGCGAGGCATCGGAACTTGTCTAAGTCGGGCTCGAAGAACTCAAGCGGGTGCTTGAATAGGTCGAGACGCGCGCCATTGAGCGGCAGGCGTTCGGGGAACGAGAAGGCGTACTGTATGGGCAGACGCATGTCGGGCACTCCAAGCTGTGCCTTCACGCTGCCGTCGATGAACTGGACTGCGCTGTGAACGATGGACTGCGGGTGCACTAACACCTGAATCTGAGCGGCATCGACGCCGAAGAGCCATTTGGCTTCTATCACCTCGAACCCCTTGTTCATCATCGTCGCACTGTCGATGGTAATCTTGGCTCCCATGTCCCACGTCGGGTGGCGCAGTGCGTCGGCCTTCGTAGCACGGGCTATCTGTTCGCGGTCCATGGTGCGGAACGGTCCGCCCGACGCCGTTAGCAGTATCTTCTCTATCTGGTTGTCTCCCTCGCCCACTATGCTTTGGAATATGGCGGAATGCTCGCTGTCAACGGGAAGTATGGGGGAGTGATGCTCTGCGGCCAGCCGTTGTATCAGCTCTCCAGCGACGACGAGCGTCTCTTTGTTGGCCAGGCAAATCTTCTTCTTCGCCTTTATAGCGTGGATGGTAGGGGCGAGGCCAGCAAAGCCCACCATCGCCGTGAGCACCATGTCTATCGGTTCGGCCTCCACAATCTCGTTGAGGGCTTCGGCTCCGGCGTAGATTTTTATGTCGGGGCGGTCGGCAAGCAGCCGCTTCATCTCGTCGTAGCGTTCCTCGTTTGCTATGACCACTGCGGCGGGGTTGTAGCGGTGGGCTTGCTCGGCAAGCAGCTCGGTGCGATTGTTTGCCGTGAGGCAGTAGGCTTCGTATCGGTCGGGGTGCTGGCTGATGACGTCGAGCGCCTGTGTTCCTATCGAACCAGTCGAACCGAGTATCGCTATTTGTTGTTTCTTCATATCGTTCTAACTTGTTGTTTCGTTTACCGTGTGAGGCCGCTTTATACCTTATTATATATACGCGCGCGTTAGATGGAAAGCAGTCCTTCGGGAAGTCGGACGCTGACGGTGCGGCGGTCGGCACTGATTTCCTCTATGAGTTCGTCGGCTGCCGGAACGAGGTGGTCGCCCACTTCAAAGAGCGTGTTCTCCGTCTGCGTGTCCACTCGGTCGATGGTCCCTACGGCGTTGCCCGTGTTGGCGTCGATGAGAGTGTAGCCTTCCAGTTGCCGGAGCGTCGTCTCTTCAGGGTCGAAGCGCTCGGTGGGATAGAGCACGTCGGCGCCGGTGAGTTGCCGTGCGCGTTCCACGCTGTCGATGCCGTCGAACTTGGCGAAGAGCGTGGTGTCGCTCTTGAAACGGTACTCCTCGAAGAAGAAAGGCACGGGCAGTCCGTCGATGCGCAGCAGCACGAAGTCGGAGTCTTGGCGGTCGAAGATGTCGTCGTCGATATGAACGAGCAGCTCTCCACGCGTGCCGTGAGGCTTTCCCACCACGCCAATCTTGGTCAGTTCCCTTAGTTCTCCCTGCATATCTTCGCCCCAAGAGCGTTCAGTCGTCGCTCTATGTCTTCGTATCCGCGGTCTATCTGCTGTATGTTGTCTATCCTGCTTGTCCCTTCGGCGCTCATTGCGGCTATCAGAAGAGCGATGCCGGCACGTATGTCGGGGCTGGTCATTCGCCGTGCGCGCAGCCGTTGCTGATGGTTATGACCCACGACGACTGCCCTATGCGGGTCGCACAGAATGATTTGCGCACCCATGTCGATGAGTTTATCGACGAAGAACAGTCGGCTCTCGAACATCTTTTGGTGTATCAGCACGCTGCCCTCGGCTTGCGTAGCCACGGTGATGAGCACCGAGAGCAAGTCGGGAGTGAGTCCCGGCCAAGGGGCGTCGGAGAGTGTCATGAACGTGCCATCCATGAACGAGTCTATCTGGTAGTGGTCGGTCTCTGGGATGAAGAGGTCGTCGCCCTGCTCCTCTACTTCGATGCCGAGTCGGCGGTAGGTGTCGGGGATGATGCCGAGGTTTTCGCGTGAGACGTTCTTTATCGTCACGCCGCTACCTACCATGGCTGCCATTCCGATGAACGAGCCCACCTCTATCATGTCGGGCAGGATGGTGTGGGTGGTGCCGTGCAAACTTTTCACTCCCACGATGGTTATGAGGTTCGACGCTATGCCGCTGATGTTGGCTCCCATACGGTTTAGCAGGTGGCACAGCTGTTGGATGTATGGCTCGCAGGCGGCGTTATAGATTGTCGTGGTGCCTTCTGCGAAGACCGACGCCATTATGATGTTTGCCGTACCAGTGACGGAAGCCTCGTCGAGCAGCATGTAGCAACCCTTCAGTCGGGGGCCGCGCAGCTCGTAAGTGTCGGTGGCGTCGTTCTTCACGAACTGTGCGCCGAGCTTGCTAAAGCCGAGGAAGTGGGTGTCCAGTCGGCGTCGGCCAATCTTGTCGCCACCGGGCTTGGCCACCACTGCCTTGCCAAAGCGGGCGAGCAACGGCCCTATCATCAGCACGCTACCGCGGAGGCTCGAACAAGCCTTCACGAATTCAGCCGATGAAAGATAGTCGAGATTCAGGTTGTCGCTCTGGAAAGTGAAGTCGCCATGTCCGCTCTTTCTAATCTTGACTCCCATATTGGCCATGAGCTTCATCAGGTTGTTCACGTCGAGAATGTCGGGCACGTTCTTTATTCTGACCTCCTCGGTTGTCAGTATCGTGGCGCATATCACTTCGAGCGCCTCGTTCTTGGCGCCCTGAGGCGTGATGGTCCCGCTGAGCTGGTGGCCTCCTTCGATGATGAAAGTACTCATGTGGGAAAGCGTTTATTTCTTCTTTTTTCTTTTTCCGTTCCCTGCTCGCTGTGTGTTCTCACGGTTGAGCACTGGTGCGAACGAGAAGCGTAGAGGGTCTATCTGAACGCTGCCGTCAGTGAAGCGCGCCAAGTCGTCTGCCACCTTCTCGTTGCTTGTGGAGCCATGTCCCCAGAGGTAGAGATTGCTTTTCATCTGATTGGCTGTCAGTCTCACCAGCTCTTCGCGTGCCGGCGAGTCGGGCATGCTCTTCAGACGGTCGAGCATCTGCTCTATGAGCCGCCCGTAGTGTCGAGCCTTCACGGGGCTGTCCTTCCCCGGAAGCGGCATGGGTTCTGGCTTTGCCAATATCTTTTCGGCCTGCTCCACGTCGAAGGGCCAGTCGATGTCGAGTTGCCTGCGACTGATGAGGTACAGGTGGTCCCAGAGCGTCCTACGGAAGTTGTTACCACCTTGCTGCTGCGGTGCCTTCACTGCCATCAGCTTGATGATTGTGTTTGCGCATCGCTGTCGGTCGCGCTTGTTTGGCAGGGCGACGGCATAGTCCACCATCATCTGCACCTCTCGCCCATACTCTGGCATGGTGAGCGGTTCGCGCTGCGTGTTGTAGTCGAGTCCTTTTATATCCATAAAAATCAATTATTCCTGTTTATCAAGTCCCTTGCGGGAGTTTATCAAGTTCGTCAAGTCTATCAAGTTCTTCAAGAAGTCCTTTTAGTTCCTACAGTCTATAAAGTTTCTTGCGAGAGCCGTTATATACCCGAAGTTCCAAGGGAGCCTTCCATGGCTCAGAGCAGTTTCTTGGGCAACTTCGCCTCAAACTCCTTCAGATAGTAGGGCACGTAGTAGGCAACGTCCTCGAACTCTTCCCTAAGGAACCGCTGTTCGGCCAACGGCATCATCCACTTGGCCAGCGGCTCTATCCCCTCTAAGAAATGAGCGTTAGGGTGGTCTATCACCTCGCGACACTTGGCAGAGCCGTTTCCGAAGAACCATACGGGCCGCTCGTCGAGCAGGTAGCCGTAAGTGTCCGCCCCGACGACGTCGGCCCCCGTCGGGCGCACCTCATTCAGAGCACGGTCGTAAACGGCGGCATACACCTCCATGCGTCGCGCGTCTATCATCGGACAAAGCAGCGCCTCGTCGGGCAACTCCTCGCGAAGCAGCACCGGCACGGCCATCAGCTTCAGCGTAGGCACCGAAATCAGTCGAGCGTCGCGACCGTAGCAGACGCCCTTAGCCATCGACACCCCTATGCGCAGCCCCGTATAGCTGCCAGGGCCGCCACTGACGGCCACCGCGTCGAGAGGAATGGCGTGGCTGTCTATGAACGAAAGCGCCTCATCGACAAACGTGCCAAGACGCTCGGCATGGTTCGGGCCAGAGTGGTCTTCCTCGTGAAAGATACACTGGCCGTCTTCGCTCGCGGCCACGGAACAAACACTCGTGCTCGTCTCGATATGCAGTATGCAAGCCATCGTTTTCTAATCGTTTTATCGTGCAAAATTACTACTTTTCCGCCGCAAACGAGTGGTTTTGACTATATTTAACTAATTAGCGCCAGATTTCGCGACACATCGGCCACCCTTTTCCCAAAAAATTACTATCTTTGCCGAATGAAATCCGCGCCATGGCGACAAAAACTTATTTCCATAAGAATAAAATCTCATTCCCATAAGAATAAAAAATTATCGTTATAAGAACAAATCCTTATTCCCATAAGAATAAAACCCCACTGTCGCGAGAACCACGGACTTCAACCGAAGGAAAACCACCATCCACGGCACGAACGAAACCCTTATATGAACACTAAAAAACAAGAACGATTATGATAATGTCGATGACCGGCTACGGAAAGGCAGTCGTAGCATACCGAGAGAAGAAAATACACGCCGAAGTAAAGTCGCTCAACTCAAAGCAACTCGACCTCACAGCAAGGATAGCGCCTCTCTATCGCGAGCGTGAAATGGAGATACGTCAAACCATAGCAAAGACACTCGTCCGCGGAAAGGTAGAGTTCTCGCTTTGGATAGAGAAAGAGGCAGGCACCGACGCAACACCCATCAACGCCGCCCTCGTGGAAAACTACTACAGGCAACTCCTCGACATAGCCGAGCGCACAGGCATACCACAGCCCGCCGACTGGTTCGCCACACTCACGCGAATGCCCGACGTGCTCACCAAGAACGAAGTGGAGACACTCGACGACGACGAGTGGAGTGCAGCACAGCAAGCCATCCAGCAAGCCATCGACAACCTCGTAGATTTCCGCCGACAAGAAGGCGCCGCACTGGAGAAGAAGTTCGCAGAAAAGGTGGACAACATAGAGCAACTGATGCGGCAGATAGAACCCTACGAGAAGGAACGAGTGGAGAAAATCCGCAGTAGGATAACCGACCACCTCGGAGAAATACCCGACGCCGACTACGACCGCAACCGACTCGAACAGGAACTCATCTACTACATCGAGAAGCTCGACATCAGCGAGGAGAAGCAACGACTCGCCAACCATCTGCGCTACTTCCGACAGACCATGCAGGAAGGCGACTCGCAAGGCGTAGGAAAGAAGCTCGGATTCATAGCACAGGAGATGGGACGCGAGATAAACACCACCGGCAGCAAAAGCAACCACGCCGAGATGCAGAACATCGTAGTCCGCATGAAAGACGAGCTCGAACAAATCAAGGAACAAGTGCTGAACGCCCTCTGATTCACCGACATAAAGCCCTCTTCCCTCCGACAAAAGAACATATTTCTATTGACAAAAGGACATATTTCTATTGACAAAAGAACATATTTCCTTAGTAGGAGGAAAGACGCATTGCAGATTGTCTATAAACAAAAGGCAAAGCGAACGAGCAATTCAGCCTAAATCACGCCGTGGTTTAGCCTAAATCACCCCGTAATTCAGCCTAAACCACAATGCGCGAACAGCCCTCGCCAAGGATGGGAATAGGGCTGTTCGCTCCTTTTTACAAGCGAAATGGCATTTGGAAACCTTGGATGGTAGAGCCTTTCAGAATGTTTGTTTAAAGACGATGGCGAAGAACTCCATCTTGACCGTCCTGTCGGCTTCCTTCAGCTGTGCGAGGAAGTCGGCGTCGGCAGCATCGTTGTTGAATGTGTCGGCAAGCGAGTTTTGCTCTTCCGACCGCAATTTCATATGCTTTGCTTTCATCATCGAGCGCAGTTTTAGCAGTGCTGTTGTGTATCTCGGAACTTGTTTCACTATTGCTTGCACCACCCCAAGTCCGGGGTCGCCTATTATTTCGTTTATCGTCGCAGTCTCGAAATAGGCTCTTCTGTCGAAATCGTTTCCTACGAGTTCCAATAGTTCCACGTTCGTGGCGTCGGCGTCGCTATAGCGCTGCATCATCGCCAGGCAACGCGATTTCACGAACAGTGCGTCTTTGCTTTCCTCGCGTGCAAGGATTCGGTCGGCGTAGGCGATGCCGTCGTCGTATTTTCCGCAATAGAGCGAAAAGACGGCGTTCAGCAGGTTTGCCTCGGTGGAGTCGTCGCTGATTGTTGGTGCGTCGTCGAGCGCACCCATCAAGTGCTCGTCGGAAATCATCGTGGCAAACATCTCGTCGAGCAGATATTTTGCTTGTTTCGTGTTGCCGTTCTTGGCAGCCGCCGCGGTCATTCGCAGTAGTCCGAGCGATGCGGCGTCGTAGTCGCTATTCTTGACGTACTCGTAGATTTGCTTTCCTTTTTCCAGCTCGCATCCTATCAGTTCGTCGTCATTATAGTTCTGCGAATAGCTTATCACCTCGTTGCTTCCTCGGACGTAGGAAAACAGTATTGGTCGAGTGAGGAAAAGACCGTCGAGCGACTTCACTCGGCTCAAAGCCACATAGAGCTGCCCATCGGAGAATATGCCGCTACCGAGATCGAGCGTCATCTTGTCGAAGGTCATTCCTTGGCTCTTGTGAATGGTTATGGCCCACGCCAGCTTTAGCGGATATTGAGTGTAGGAACCTATAACGGTCTTCTCTACTTTCTTCTTGTCGCGGTCGTAAACGTATTTTATCGCCTCCCATGTTGTCCGTTCCACGTTGTGTTCCCTTCCGTCCTCAGTAGCGACCCAGATGCTGTTTCCGCTTATGTCGGTCACTTTACCCAGTGTTCCGTTTGCCCATCGACGCTGCTGGTCGTTGCGGCAAAACATCACTTGTGCACCTTTCTTCAGCGTCAGTTCCTTGCTCACGGGCACCTTGTTCGGGTCGAAGTCGTTGACAATCTTTCCCTCGAACGTGAATGCCTCTTCCTCGATAGCGTCGAGTCGGCTGGCATTGATGCTGTCAACTCGCTTGTTCGTCGATGATAGCGTGATCACCATGTCGTCCTTGGGCGCATCGACAAGGGTGCGTTGGTTCAGCTTTAACAAGTCTTCTCTGGTGGCCTTGCCTTTGCGAATGTTGTTGAGAATGGCGAGGAATTCTTCGTCGTCTTGTCGGAATATCTTTTTGAATTCTATGGACGGCAGTCGCATTTTCTCGAACACTTTCGCCTTGAAGAAGAATGGCTTGTCGGTGTGATAGCTGTCGTATATTATCTCCTTCTGTACTTCCCCGACGAGCACAGGCTCCAACTGAAACAGGTCGCCCACGAAAACCACCTGCTTGCCTCCAAATGGAGCGATGGTCTTGAGGCACTTGCGCAGCGTGGCGTCGATGGCGTCTATTATGTCGCACCGCACCATCGACACCTCATCAATGATGATGGAGTCCACGTTCTTTATTATTTGGTAGCGCTCTTGATTGATGGCTCCAATGCTTCCCAAGGGCAGGGCTTCGAGAGGAAACCCAAAGAACGAGTGGATGGTTTGCCCGCCCACGAGTATGGCTGCTATGCCAGTTGGGGCGAGCACTATAAAGTTCTTGTTAACCTCACGCTGCACCCGTCGCAGGAAAGTGGTCTTTCCTGATCCTGCCTTTCCCGTGAGGAAGAAGCTGGTGTTAGTGTTGGCAATCAGTCCGAATGCCTGTTCCTGTTGTATTGTCATTACTTCGTTTTCCATGTCAACCATCGTTTTTAGTTGTTTGGAGGGCATAGCATTTTCATCATATCCGTCAGGCGTGTTCCGAATTCTTCGGAAAGCAGGCTAGTGTAACTCTTGTTCACCAGTTTTTCCGCTTCCCTGTCTATGTTCTCTTTCGATACGAACACGCCCATCATCTTGCTTTGTCCTCTCAAATAGTCGGCTACCATTTGTCTTGTCTGCTCTTGAATGAAGTCCTTGTTGTAGAACTGTTTGTCGAAGATCCTTTTGCTTATCAGTTTCTTGTTTCGCCCCTCGAAGGCATACACTTCGATGCTGTCAATGTAAGTCCACGTGTGATAGAGTCCTACCGTCTCAACTATCGCCAACTTTTCGCAGAAGCGAAGTCCTTTGTAATAACGGTTGCCGGCAGCGCTCTCATATTCTTCGGATATGAACATTCTTTGCCCTTCGTTCCATATAGGCATGTTGGTGCCCTCATTGCCGAATGTAGGTAGCAGCATGTCGAACACCGAGTTTGAAATATTAGCTATCTGTGCCATTGTTTTATTCTATTTTAGTGCGATTCTTTTTGTTTGGATATAGGTTTCATTAACGAGTGTTGTCGCAAACTGCTGAAGTTCTGGACGGTTGATCGATGCACCAAGCATCTTGCTCTGAGCCATCAAGTAGTCGCAGACGATTTCTGCTGCTTCTTGTTTTGCGTTACTATCACTATAAATGTAGCCGTTGTAGCTGCGAGAACCTATGAGTCGCGTGTTGCAACCATTGAATCCGTACACTTGTACTCCATTCAAGAACGTGTACAGATAGCCTTCACCTAAGTCGAGCTTCACAACTATGCGGTTAGAGAGGCGAATGCCTTGGTAGTAGGTATTGCCAGCGAGGCTCGTGTATCCGTTGGTGAAGAAGATGTTTTTCTCGGCGTTATAGTTAATGCCAGAGCCAGAGAGTGCGGGAAGCGTGGCTTCCACAACACGTGATAGTGAATTTGATTGATAATACATAATTTTTTCTTTTTTTGTTGATAACGTTTATTACTTAATACCATTTCGGCTCAAAAGGTAAACAGTCATCACAAAAATAAATCTCAGAATATGTTGTTTCCGAGCAAATGAAATATCAATTCTATCCATATATTGTCCACCTTTTACCGAGGCAGAGGCGGGCTTTCTTGGTGATAGTTTTCGCTATAGGTAATGCGTTGAAAAGGGTGCGATTAACTTTGTGCGCTATCGTTGTGGAAACGGAGCTTAAAAACGACTACAAAGGGGGCTGCGCCACGTGCTTCGATGAAGTCTCCGTGGCGCAGCCCCCTTTATACCTCTATATTATATATGTTCTTCTGTCGAAAAGAATTTGTCCTTCTGTCGAAGAAATTATGTCCTTCTGTCGAAAAAGCGAGAGGGAGGCAGGGTCAGAAGGCGCGCTTCTGACCGTCCTCGATGTAGAGTTTGCCCTTCTGTGGCTGGGCGACCTTACGACCGGAGAGGTCGTATAGCTTCTTCGATGACTCTGGCGTGAGAGCGTCGATGCTCGTCGGGTCGTTCACCCATGAAGGCCACTCGTAGGTGTAGGCGTCGCTCGTGGTGGTGTTGCCCTTGATGTCGGTCATGGTGATGCGAATGACGAAGACCGCCTCGTTCTTGTAATAGTAAGGCTTGAGGTCGGCACGAGGCGCGTCGAAGTTTAGGGTGAAGGTGTTATTGTCGAAGAACTCGCGTTCGGTTACTTCTCGGAACGTGGTCCAGTTTCCGTCGGCGTCTTGAATCTCGATGGTAAGTGTTTCCGTCTGGTCAATGTTGGTGTTTGTTATCTGGAGGTCTCCCGTTCGGTCGCTCTCGTTCCATGTGAGCGAGCCCAGTGCGAAGTTTTCGCTACCCTCCTTGATAGAGAAACCCCACCAGTTTGGAACTTTCTGGTAATCCTTGTCGTAAGCGAAGTGTGGGCGGGCGTCTCGATAAGCGCGCCCAGCTGGGTTGACCCACCAAGAGTTCTTGTCGCTGTCCCACGTGAGCACGAACAGATGCCAGTCGTCCCAGTTGTAAACGCAGTAACGCTCAATCCACGGTGTCTCTTCGAGCATGTTTATGATGAGGCGCATCTTTGCTCCGTTCTCGCTGTAGCCGGGCTTGGTCTCGGTTGTCCACGATGCTCCGTTGTTCCACTCTGTCAGCCAGATGGGGCGACCAGTGGCGTCGTGTATGGCTTTCAGCTGCGAATACCATGAGTCCACGTCTGCGGCTTCGTTGCTACCCCAGTAGGCATGGAAAGCCACGAAGTCGCAACGGTATGCCATGTTATCGACGTTCGTGATGTAACTCTTGACCCAAGAGGCGTCTGTCGGCGATGGCGAGCCTACGCGCATATCGGTGGTCTGATAGCGCGGGGTGATGGTACAGGCGTTCCATGCCGATGTGGTGCCGTGCTTAGAGTCGTTGCACGAGCAACTCTCGTGCTGTTCGGAGTGTTCCGGTTCGTTGAGGCCGAGCATGTGCGTGCAGTCAGTCTTGGCTGCGATCGATGATACGCTTGGCCAATACCAGTGGGTGTTGATGGGAACGTATTCCATGTCGTACTGGTTGTTCTTATCGCAGGCCCAGTTGTAGAACCAGGAAGCCTTCACGAGTGCCGACTCTGTGTTGATGGCTGTCTGACCCTCGGTGGAGCTCCATCCCTTCTTCGAGCAGTAGTTCCACTTCTTTATGCTGATGTGGCTGATGCGCTGGTTCAGTGCTGTCGGCAGGGTGTTCATCGTCAGGTCCTCGTGGTCGGCCACGAAGACGCGGCTGTAGCCCTCGCCGCCGACGGTGGTGGAGATGGTAGCCATGTAGCCTCGCTTGAGCACGAACGACTGGATGCGGTTGTTGGCTTCCATGGTGGAGTCGAGGTCGTTTTTGCCTTTATAGAATTTGTATTCGTCGCCGGAGAGTTGTTGTCCGCTGTAGGCGTAGAACGGGCAGTAGGATGACTGGTCTTGGGGAATTACGACGGCACCGTCGAGCCAGATGGCAACTCGGCAGTTTGTCCCCTCTGCAGCTGCCGAGCCATTTATCTTGACGTTGCTAAGATAGGTGCTGACCACCTTCGACGGCCTAACGTTCTCGAAGATGAGCCAGGCGCGCTCGTTGGTGAGGTTCACCGTAACGCCGTCGGCAAATGGCGTTGAGCCGGAGATGTGATAGTCGATGACGCTGCTGAGCGTGATGCTTTTCGTCAGCTTCTCGGTGTGATGCTCTTTGACTCCCTCGCTGTTGGTGCTCTCGAAGTCGGTGTTGCTCTCGTCAACCTTGAAGAATTGCCATTGCGACTGAGTGCCTGCGGACTTGTCGTAATATACGGGAATGAATGTTCCGCTCGCTCCTGTGTCGGTGCCGAGATACTTGGAGTTCTTCTTGTTCACCATGGTGCCCGCCGAGCCGCCCGTCAGTTTCCACTTGAACGTGTCGTAGCTGTCGTTCAGAGCATTGCTTATCCAAACGTTCCATGTATCGCCGGAGGCGTTCGAGGCTTGCAGGTATTTCTCGGTGTTCGAGTGCTTCAGCCAGACGTAGCCATCGGTGTTCGACGTCTCAACCTCGAAGAAATAGTCGCTTACGGAGTACACTCCCATCTCGGTGAGAGCAGCGTAGCCTTCCTTGTCGTATCGCGGTCCGAGGAATCGCTTGTAGTAGGTGTTATAGATGAAATACTTCTGTCCAGCCTCGATGGATGTGGCTGGAGTCATGTCGAAAGCGTGGGTTTGCAGCGTTACCATCACGGCAACCACTATTAGCATCAATCTTCTCATTTTGTTGGGTCAATTGGTTTCAATATCAGTTGTTTGGGTGCAAAAGTAAGGAAAAAGTGTCAATTCTCCAAATAATTTATTAATTTTGCCCCAAAAATCCAGCGAAACCAACATTAAGGTCCGCCGAAACGTAATATAATAATAAGGAAGAAAGTGAAAAAGGTTAAGCCAAAGAAACAGCTCGGACAGCACTTCCTGACCGACCTCGACATAGCGCGACGCATTGCCGACACCGTTGACGCCTGCCCCGAACTGCCGATACTGGAGATAGGTCCGGGCATGGGAGTGCTGACGCAGTATCTTGCGAAGAAGGGTCGCGAGATGAAAGCCGTGGAGATAGACCGCGAGTCGGTGGCCTATCTGTCGGAGAACTATCCGGCTCTGCGCGACAACATCGTGGGCGCCGACTTCCTGCGGATGGACTTGCAACGGCTGTTCGACGGGAGACCGTTCGTGCTGACGGGCAACTATCCCTACGACATCTCGTCGCAGATATTCTTTAAGATGATAGACAACAGGGCGCTGATTCCATGCTGCACCGGCATGATTCAGCGCGAGGTGGCACTGCGCATGGCCGCGCCGCCGGGCTCGAAGACCTACGGCATCCTAAGCGTGCTCATCGGAACATGGTACGACTGCGAGTATCTGTTCACCGTCGATGAAGACGTGTTCAACCCTCCGCCAAAGGTGAAGAGCGCCGTGATTCGACTGACGCGCAACTCTCGCGAGAGATTGGAATGCTCGTGGGAGACCTATCGGCAGGTGGTGAAGCTCACCTTCGGCCAGCGGCGCAAGATGCTGCGCGTGAGCCTGCGTCAACTGCTCGACGGCGAACAGATGGAGCGATTGTCGGCGATGGAGCCCGCACAGATGACGCGCAGACCCGAACAGCTGTCGATAGCGGAATTCGAGCGATTGGCCGTGGCTGTGGAGTGTGTTCGTACACAGAGCGCTTGATTTATATCAAAAGAAGCGGCTTTTTCCGCGATTTCTGGCAAAAATGTTTGCGGGCACAAGAAAAACGCACTACCTTTGCAGCGTCAAAACACGATAGGTGTTAGAAAGACATACGGTAAAGAAGATTGTTTTTAGTTATTTCATAGGTTATTTGGTTTTTAGGTTTTTAAGATTGTTAGTTATTGAAATTTTGAGAGACAATAGGGATTGTCCGATTAAGGTAAGAGCAACAGATTGCATTTCAAGGATAACAATGATGCGGCGTGAGTCGCGTTTTGTTTAGAGAAAGGGTAATAGATTGTTATATTTCAAGAGCGTGCAGCCTGAGAAGGTTGTACGCTCTGTTCTTTTACTACCCCCGTCGCCAAACCTCATAACAATAAAGTTCCGCCACTCGCAGGCGGAACTTTAAACACAACAATGACCAAAGCAAATTATGACCCCCAAAGAAATTCTTGAAAAAATCGGTGAACTTTAATGAAAGACTCGGTGAACTCTGAAAGCTCCCACAACTAAAGCTACTTTTAAACTCCCAAGAACTTCTTGACAAACTTGATGAACTTTAAAAACTTGAAGAACAGTGGAAACTTCTTGATAAACTTGAAGAACTTGATAAACTTGACGAACTAAGCAGTCTCATTCGCGGGCGGAATAAAGCTGTCGCAGCCGTTCGTTGTGGGCTATGGCATAGTGGCAAAGCTCTTCCGCCTCGCTTTTAGACAGCTTGTTGTTAGGGCGGCTCACTATCGACTCCACCACTCGGCTGCGGTCCGGCTGAATTAGCAGCATCTGCGAAAGGGCGAAGCGCAGCGTGTTGCGTATGGTCTTTTCGGGGTGTTTCCCTCGTAGCAGGGTCAAGAGGTCGGCCACTTGTCGCTGTTCGTCCGCCGTTCCTCCGGGGAACATCTGGCGGTCTAACTCCCTTATTATGCGCATCATAGCGTTGTCGCCACGGTGCTGGCTGTTTCTTGTTTTCTCCATGGGCATTTTCTTTTTCGGTGAACAATCGGTTTTCCTCCCGTCGCCACTGTCGGGGTCTGCGGCGGTGGGCTACGAGTCGTGCTGCGACGATGTGGATATAGCCACCACTACAAATATTTCGAGCATCTGCTCTACGGCCTGGTCGCCCTCGTCGTCGCGAGGAAAGGGCGAGCCCGCGGCCAGCGTCTGGCACAGCTCTGCCAGTTGGCGCGTGGCGTCGAGCTCGAACATCATGTAGGCGGTGGCGTCGTCGCCCTCTCGCTGAAAGTCGGCGTGGGTGCCGTAGCCCCACTGTTCCCACGCGTAAATCAGAGCGTTTCGGTACAGTTCGAGGGCGCTGTTGTCTTGACTGGCCTTGATGGTGTCGCCCGTGGCCGCTCCGTTTAGCGTGTTCTGTCGTTGCAGTTGCGAAACGTAGTCGATGAGTTTTCTTATCGTGGATGCGCTGGTTATGCTGTCGTTGCTCATAATCTTTCGTTTGGTTACGCTTATTTATACCCTACGCGGTGGAAAGGTAAACGAAAGATTGAACTTTTTTTGTACAAAAGTGGTGGCCAAAAATGGGCACGGCGGTAGAAAGAAACTCCCACCACCGTGCGAGTCGGGAACTACGGTGGTGCGTCTTGACTTCTACGGTGGTGGGAGTCGGACGCTACGGTGGTGGAAGTTTCGGGCTACCTAAGTGGCTCTTTTTAAATAAGATAGAAAGTCGGTTTTCTGGTGGTGATAGGAGAAAAAGGGTGTGGCGGGGCGTTTGTGGCCTTTGGGAGAAAGTTTTACAAAAGAGTTATGGGAGACCTGCGTCCACGGGGTGGTGGAACGCTGGTCTCCCATAGGTCTTTGGCGGTGTGCCGAGTGGTGCGCGTGTGTCGCTACTTGGCTTCTAACTGGTTGATTAGCTCTTGTGCTCTCGTGGCTATCAGCTTGCCCTCGTTTTCTTGGCACAGTCGCTTTAGGATGGCGATGGCCTCCGTCTTCTTTCCGTCCTTGATGTAGGCGACGGCGGCGTTCCATCCTATCTCGTTGGCGTGGTTGGTCAGGTCGTTGAACTCCTCGGAGGTGGCCACGCGGTAGAGCGAGTCGAGCTGTTTGCTGACGTCGGAGAGTCGGCTTCCGTTGGCTACGTCGTCGAAGAGCGGCTTCAGTGCCGTGGCCACGCTGTCGGCAGTGCCGCGCTGAAGTGCCTCGTCGGGATAGTCGTAGTCGGGCACTATGATTGGTAGCTCATTACCCGCGCGATACGTATATGTGTATAGTCCAAATGCCACAACTCCCAAGAGGCAGGCGGCTACGGCGTAGGTGGCTGCTCTTCGCCACAGTGGTCGCTTCGGCTGTGGAGCGGCGCGTGCTGCTGTTACTCCTATGGTGGCGGCAGGCTTCAGTCCTAATTTATCTCTGAACTGTTGCTCGGCGGTGTTTTTTATTATGTCGATTACTTTTTCGCCTTCTTCCCGTCGTGCCTCGTCCATCTGCTGGATGGTGAGTGCCATGACTTGGGCGCGCTGCATCAGCTCTGGGTCTGCCTTCAGCTCTGCAAGCAGCTGCTGACGCTCTTCGTCGGTCATCTGGTCCTTCAGAAACCGTTCAAGTCGCTCGTCGAATTGCTCGTAGTTATCTGTCATAATATCGGGACTTTAGTTCATCGAATCGTTGTTTAAGTTTGCTCATACACTGACTCTTTTTCGCTTTCACGCTGTCGGCTCCGTTGAAGTTTATGCGTGCGGCGATGCTTTTCATATCGAAGCCGTCGGCATAGTAGCTCCAAAGTATTTCCTCGCAGGGCGGTGGAAGGTTGCTCACGAGCCTGCGCAGCATCTTTATCTCATCGTTGCCCATTCCGCTGTCCGACAGTCCGAGTATCTCTTGTATGCGGGTGGGACTATAGTCGTCTTTGGGTTCCTTTTGCACTAAATCGTCGATGTTGAGTGTTTTTTTCCTGCTTCGCAATAATTTCCGTGCTTGATTTTTGCAAATGCCAGTGAAGTAGGTGGATAGCGACGCGGTGAGAGTGTCGAGCTTTCCACTATGGATGTTCTCGAAGAGCGCGAGGCACGACTCTTGATAGACGTCCTTTGCGTCTTCCTCTCCGATGCCATAGCTCTTGTTCATCAGCGCGATGTTCTTCGCTTTCTCTCGCTCGAAGAATTGCTTAAGACGCTGGTCGTCGGGTATTTGGAATACTACTGTCTCTCCCATTTTCGGTTGTGTGTATATGTTGTTTTCGGCTTATGTCGATTTGGCTGTGGCGGTTTATCGGCTTGACTCTATAACCATGTCTTGGCTTTGAATTTGGTTGTCGGCTCTCATCAGTTGCTGCACTCGGTATGCCCATCGGTTGTCGCTGCCGATGCTGTGGTCTTTGATGACTTGCGCTATGTGGAACGACAGTGGGCCGTAGTATTTTCCGTCGCGCTTCACCTCGCTGTTGCTTTGTGTGCTTAGGCAGGCTTCCAAGTAGGTTACGGGTGCTTTCTGTCGCGAGCTTTGCAGCTTGTAGTGGGTTTCTCTCTCGCGTTTTGGCTTGTAGTACAGTCCGTTGGGCGAGAATCCGCGCTTGGTGCCTCGCGTGTGTTCCACCTCGTCGAAGTCGCGCGACGAGCGTCCGGCGTGGCAGGCATCGATGACGACATAGACGCATCCCTGCGGTCCCACTTTCTTCCTAAGGCTCTCCACGTAGATGTTCAGTTCGTCGTCTATCAGGTGGCGCGAGCCTTCGTAGATGCCTTTCTCGTAGCTGAGCGGCGCATCGACGGGCACGATGCTCTCGTCCCACCCGTCTTCCTCGTCGCCGTCGAGGTCTTCGTAGGGCTGTCCGTGGCACGAGAAGTGCAGATAGACCGTCGCTCCCTCGGTGGTTCGCCTTACGAGGGCCTTCAGTCGCGCCACTATGTTCTTGTATGTCGCCTTGCCGTCGAGCAGTTTGTCTGTCTGGAATCCTTGCTGCTTCAACAGTGGTTCGATGAGTGCCACGTCGTTGGTGCCGTGTATGTCGTTCCACTCTGTCTTCGGGTCGTATGCCTTGTAGTTGGATATTCCCACGAGCAGGGCGTATTTGCTCTTTGCGCCGACGCTCATCAGTGGCAGCGCGGTGGCTATGGCGACTATCAGCAGCAACTTTCTCATGCCGTTATGGTGGTTGTTTCGCGGAAAAGTGGTAATTTTGCAGATGATTTAAGCGAGCAAACTATGATTACGAAGGATGCCATTGAGACGGCCTACAGTTTTTTCCACCAGAAAGAGCGGGTGTATGCCCACTCCACGCTCGACTGGCAGCGCGACGACATAGAGTATGCCGTGGGCGAATACTCGTCGGAGATGAACCCTGAGCTCTATCGGCTGATGGCCGACGGGCGCAGTGATTTCCTGCGAGACCACTCGCGCTTTGCTTCCGACATAGTGCGAGCGATTGATGTGCTCGACGGGCTGCTGGCGCTCAGATGAACTTGTGCTGCTCCTCGCTGTACTGGTAGCCGTAGCGACGCATGTAGCTCTCCAAGGCTTCGCGGTCAACGTTGAAGTGGTAGCATATTTGGTCGAGATTGTCAAACTCCTCGTCCCGAAGAAGGAAGTTGATGGAGGAGTAGAGGATATGCGGGTCGCTGGGCAGATGGTCCATCGTGGTCGGTGGCTTGCGTCGCGGTGTCAGAAGTAGAGCGCGGCGCTGATGCTCCAGCTGCCCGTCTTTGTGTCGCTCTTCCCCGTAGCCTCGTCGATGGCAGCTTTGGCGGCGTCGCCGGGCGTTATCTCTCCTGTCTTTCCTATCGGAACGTTGTAGTAGATGCCAGCTTCCAGATGGCTGAGCAGCTTCACACCCGCGCCGAAGTTCATGCTCAGGGTGGAAGAGCGCAGTGTGTACTCTTTCACTTGGTTTTTTATGCCACTGAAGCTGAAGTCGGTGTCGCCCACGTTGAAGGCGAACTGCGGTCCTGCTGCTGCGAACACTCCCAGCGTCTGTCCGAGTCCGATGTTAAGTCGGAGATTGATGGGAATATTGATGTACTTCGACGTTATCTTCTCGCCTGCTATCTCCACCTTCTGTTGGTTGTAGAGGGCAGCGAGGTCGAAGCCCAAGAGTCCCACGTCGTAACGCAGTGTCGGTCCGATGAAGAAGCCGGCATGGTTCTTGGTGTCGATGGCTTTGTCCCACGATTTCTTGTCGATGCTGAAGTCGGAGAGGTTCACTCCTCCCTTGACTCCAAATTGTGCGCGCTGCGCATTGGCTCCGGTAGCAATGGCGAGCGCAAGGGCGATGATGGTAAAGAGTCTTTTCATATTTCGTTGAGTTTGGATGTCTGCGTGGTGGGGGCGTGGGGCGGCTGCCTTAGTGCCTCTGTCGGCGCACGGTAACGCGGGCCGAACCGCTCGACGACGAGGACGACGAGGACGAGCGGCGCGACTTCTTCACGGTCTTGGTGCTCTGTCGGCGGCTTGCCTTTTTCTCTTTCTTCGTGGCCTTGTCGCTGTTGGCGGCTATGCTGTCGAGCGAGTCTTTCTTCGCCTGGTCGCCGAAGATGTTCTTCTCGAAGGCAGCTATCTCGTCCTCTATGCGCTTCTGCTCGCGGGTGAGTGCCGTGTCGGTAGTGCAGTAGTCGGCCAGTTTGCGGCCCAGCATGTTTGTGGTCTTGTATATCTTTCCGTTGTATTTGTTCAGCGTGAAGTAGTCCTCCATGCTCATCGTGGCCGCATTGTTCAAGTTGCTTGTCATCACGGTCTGACGGCTGAGGTAGGGCGCAAGGTCGCTGAAGCGCACCCAGAAGAGCGGGTATTTCGAGGCTTCGCCGCCGAAGTCGTCCTCGCGCATCATGATGGGGCAGAGGGCGAGCACCTTGCGGTGGAACGTCGAATTGGCATCGTCGTAGTAGGCACTTTCCTTGAGATAATACGACTTCACCTCTGCTGAGGGAATGTCACTGTTGTCCACGCGAGGCTTTCCGTTCTGCTCTTCGTAGAAGATGTGATAGTCGTCGAGCAGTGTCTTCACCGCCACTTTCGATGAGTCGGAGAACGACTCGTTTCCGTCGAGACGGTACTCGTATATAGGTATGTAGTTAAATAGAGCCAACTTAAATATATAGGTGAAGAGGTTCATTTCCTTGCCAACTGGCTCTGTCGGGTAGTATAGTCCGGCATTGGCATCGTCCTCGAGAGACAGTTCTCTGTAGATGTCTCTTCTCCAAACCACGTTTTCGGGCATCTCCACAGCAGTGGGGAACATGGTTTGCGCGCGCAGAGTCATTCCCGACGACGCGCTTTTCTTCTGCTGTTGTTGCTGCTGGTTGCGGCGCTGCTTCGGCTGTGCGGTCGCGCCAATAGTTAGGAACGCAGCAAACAATATAATCAATACTCTTTTCATCTTCTATCTTTAATCTTTAAACTTAGGGCTGTAGTCATTGTCGAATCCCATGAAAGTCGGGTGCTCCGGCTGCATCACTTCACTATCACTTCCATCGAGGTGTTCAGCGTGCGCTGTATTCCGTCGGGACCCGTAGCGTGGACGCGTGATATATAGAATCGCCTGTTTCGCGAGAGCTTACGGAAGGTCTCCTTCTGACGACTGGAGAATCGAGCTCCGTCCGACGACATTGGCACGGCATTTCCCATATTGTCGAAGAACACAGTCTCGAAGCCACTTACCTTGAACGCAATATCGAGGATTCCGTCGTCTATCGCGGCGCCTATGCCGTCGGCGGCTATTAGGTTGCCTTTCAGCAGCGCGCCGCCTTTGTAGCGCGAGGGGTTGCCTTGCTCGTCTTTCAGTGCTATGTAGGGCGTCGGGTCGGGCAGCTTGCGCACGCGGAAGGTGAATTGTCCCATCTGCTGCGACCGTCCGCCGTCGTTGGAAACCACGGTGATTGTGGCGTCCTTGCCCACGGCTGCGGGACGCGCTATGTATTTTCCGGGACCCGTAGGCTGGAGCGTACCTCCAGTCATCGTGGCCGACACTTTGTTCAGTGGTACTCCTGGCACCGACACACTTATGGGGTTGTTGTAACCCGCGTACAGCATGTTCATCAAGTCAGCGGAGACGGTGGCGCTTGGGTCCACCACAGTGTACTTCTGGCTGAACGGTCGCGAGATGCGCTCACCAGAGCCGTTCACCATCTCTATGTGCCCAGCCAGCGTGAAGTCTCCCGTTGACGAGCACGTCTGCTCGTAGAGGCCGTTCTTAAGATTCACCTTTCGTGTACCTATATATATATCGGGGACCTGCGTAGTGTCTATGGCAGCCATCACTATGCGTGCCGAGAATCTGTCGCCTCTCACTATGGTCTGCGAGTTTGGTATCACGAATGCGTTGAGCGAGTTTACGCGGATGTCTTTCACGTCGATGTTGGAAACGAGCGTGTGGAGCACCTCTCCCTCGGCATAGCGAACGTCGCTCTGCAGTTTGGATAGCAGCGTGACTGCGGCAGCCACTGGCATATCCTCGAACATGTATTCCTCCCAGTTCTTCCCCATCGTGTTGGTTCCTTTCGGAACGTCCGTCGATAGGTTGTCGTTTATTATCTGCTGTTGTTTCGGGTCTGTCACCATTCCTACGATGCGCTCACGGAAGGAGTTGATGGCGTCGCAGAGCTCTTTTCCGCGTCCGCGCCCTGGTGCGAGCATCACTTGAGTAGCGGCTTCAAGGTCTTCCTTGTTGCGTATGTTCTTCACGTCACCGTTGTCGCCATCGGCTTCTTTCACTATGGCAGTCTTTAGCTCAGAGGCAAGGTTATACAATGAATCGCTCATAGTCTTCACCTGCATTGCCTTTTCGTACCATTGCTTTACCTTGGTCGGATTGGCTTTCATCTGGTCGTTGAAGTCTTCGTATATAGCCTCGTTCTCCTTAGCCGTGTTGGTGGTAGTGCGTTGCAACCCCTCTTCGACGATGGAGAAACCGTTGAGCACCTCCGTCGATACGTTGAGCGCAAGCATTGCCATCAGCACCAGATACATGAGGTTAATCATCTTTTGGCGCGGTGAGACGGGTCTTTTCTTTATTGCCATTCTTGATTCTTTTTTATAGGGCTATAGGTAGTTAAAGGTTGCCATCCGATGGCGAAGGGTTGGGATTGACCGAAGTGCAAGGCGATTCTCGCCGTTCGCATCCCTTCCCACTATCCTCGTAACACTTGTCACTGGTCGTTGTCCACCGGAGCTACGCCTGGAGCGGCAGCACGCATGTTTACTGTCATTGCCTCTATCATGCGGGCGTATATCTTGTTGAGTTGCTCTATCTGTGCGGCCATCTTGCGGGTTTGTTCGTTGATTTGGTCGATGGTTCCCACTTGTTGGCTTGCTCCCTTGAGCTGCATCTCGTAGATTTTACAGATGCCGGTGAGCGTGCGGTTGAGGTTCTCCATCTCTTCGGAGTCGCGCGTGAGGCGTTCGCTCTGTTCACTCACCTTGGAAAGCATGTCGGTGAGTTTCTTGAGTTCGTCCACATAGTTGCTCTGCGCTTCCTCCATGTCGGGCGAAATGCCTTGTTGCGCTTGCAGCCAAGCAGGTGAACCAACCACAACGGGGCCACCTTCCGACGACGGTGCAGCGGTCTCGATTGCTGCGGCGGCTTGTTGTTCCGTGGTGAATCCGTCGCCTGAATATCCGCTGCCGTTGCCTCCGCCACCTATGATGATTGTGCCACCGCCCGATGCTGCAGCTATGGCTGGCTGGGCGTTCTCGTTGGTTTCTGCGGTGGTTTCGTCGGCTGTCTCAGGCTCCTCGTCGTCGCCAACGTGTATGGCAAGGTCGCGGCCTTCCTCTGTTTTGTCGAAAGGTCTGTCGAAGGCCGATAGGAAGAACACCACCACCTCTGTTCCCATTCCGAGGAACATCCAGAAGTTTGCGCCCTTGATGTGAGTCAGCTTGAAGAGCGTTCCGAGGACTACGATTGATGCTCCCCAGCTGTATGCGTAGTTCAGGAACGTCTGTCCTGGCACGCTGTCCATCCACTTCTGCAGTCGATAGACGATGTTGAATTTGCTGTATCGTGTCATTTCTTTCTTTGGTTCGTCAAGTTATTCAAGTTAGTCGAGCTTGCCAGTGATGTCACTTCTTCTTGCTCTTTTTCTCCGATTTAGCCTTTTGGCTCGTCGAGTTGGCCAGGCTGCGCACGCAGCGGAAGCCGATGTACGAGCGGGGCTGGTTCTGATACTCGCTCGTTCGCCATGCCGAGCGAATATAGCTCTCTGGGTCTTTCCACGAACCGCCTCTTACGCTCTTCTTCTTCATTCTGTACGGGTCTTCCTTGGCGGCATTGTATCGCAGTTCGGGGTTTATGTCGTTCATCGACTCTACTCCGGCCTCGGTATAGATGGTGGAAGTCCACTCCGCCACGTTGCCTGCCATGTCGTACAGTCCGTTTGAGTTGGCTTGATAGATGCCGACCTTGCTGGTTATGAGGTTGCCGTCTTGTGTGTAGTCGCCTTTGTCGGGCTTGAAGTTAGCGAAGTAGCACCCACGTCCCGTCTTCACGTCCTCGTTCTCCCATGGAAACTCCGTCTGGTCTTTACCGCGGGCAGCAAACTCCCACTCTGCCTCTGTTGGCAAGCGATAGCGCTGCACGTAGCGGGCTGCGGCGCCGAGTCCCTTGAGCAAGTATTCCGTTCGCCATTGGCAGAAGGCGTTGGCTTGTTCCCACGTTACCCCAACCACGGGATAGTCTGCGTATGCGGGGTTGCTGAAATAGTTGCGCATATAGACTTCGTTGTCGGCGTTAGGGAAGTCGTTCACCCAACACGTCGTGTCCGGATAGATGTTCACAATGTAAGTGTTCAGGAAGTCCCATGGTCCGCTCAGTGGTCGGTTGATGGTCTCACGGACGATGCGTCCCTCGTCGTCTATGTATGCAGTGTCCTTCGATATCATGACTTGAGCATCAGGATTCACCCTGACGTCGGTGTTCAAGTTCCGTTCTTCGGGATTCATACGGTAGCGGCGTAGTGCAGCCGTGGTGTAGTCGTATATCTCGTAACGGTAGTTCATCTGACTATAATCGAGCATTTTCTCACCTGTAACAGGGTTGGTGACATAGACACTCTCCATGGCGCGCTGTTGGTCCTCGTCGGGTTTTCTTGGCAGAGCTTTCTTCCAGTTCAGGTATGGCTTCACTGGGTCGCCGTTCTTGTCTTCGGTGATTTTGTATGTCTCGTCGCCGCCGTAGGCAGGGTCTGCCAGTCGTTCGCGAATGATGGAGTCGCGGACGTAATAGACAAACTGCATGTATTGTGAGTTTGTCACTTCCGTTTCGTCCATCCAGAAACCATCGACAGAGATGTCTCTCACGGGCGTTTCCTTGCCCCAGAGAGAGTCTTGGGTCTCTATTCCCATCTTGAGGTGTCCGCGCTTGATTAGCGTCATGCCGTATGGAGTAGGCTCCGAGAAGGCCTTGCCTTTGGTGCCCGTTACCTCTCCGCCCGATGCTGTCGCCTGCTTGCTGCCGAAGCAACTGCTCAGCGAGAGCGCCATGATAGCGCAGACTGCCAATAATATTCCTTTCTTCATTTGCTCTTTTATTTTAATGGCGAGCGAGGAGCGAGATGTGGGGAGCGCGAATGGTCTTGCCATTCGTCGCCCCGTCCTCTCTGCCTTCGTCTCTCCGCTTTCATCTCTCTACTATGTTATTATACCTTATATATTATAGGTCGTAAAAAAATCCAAGTCCATCCTCACACCCCACTTCTATTCTCACTTCTCACTCCTCTCTCCCCACTTCTCATTGGGCATCACAGGAAGCGCACGCTCTTATGCTTGTTCCTGCCTTTTTTGTATAGGTTGAGGTCGGTCTGGTACCCTACGCAGAGTTCGTGGCTTCCGTTGCCGATGCTCAGAGCCGAGGTGTACATCTCGTAGCTGTATCCGAGACTGATGCCGTGCACGTTGCCGCCTACCATCACCGTCACCGAGGTGGCGGGGCTGTAGGTCGCGCCTACGTACATCATCTTCTTGTCGTTCGTATATTTCAGTCTCCCCGTGATGTCCACCCTCCAAGCACTGAGGTCGGTGCGCGCCAGCACCGAGGGGTGTATAGATAAGAACGGACTTCTTAGCCGAATATTGCCCCCGGCAGTGAAATAATACGTCCTATCTATCTGCAACTCATTAGTCTCGCCAAGTTCGATGAGCGGCGCGAGAGCGTGCTGCACCGACACTCCGGTCCACCAGTTTCGGTGGGAGTAATAGAGTCCGGCGGCGAGGTCGAACCCCGACCCGTCCAGTTCCGACGAGCTGAAAGCAGGGTCGCTGGAGTCTTCCAGGTCGAGGCCAGTGCCGTCGAACGTCTCGCTGAGCATGGCCGCCTGCACGCCGACGCTGAGCATTCCGCCGAAGAGCCGATGCTTGTAGGCATACTGCAGCGCAAAGCGAGTGTGGCGGAAGAGTCCTATCTGGTCGTTCAGAAACTGCACGCCCGCCCCGTGGTATGCCCCGATGAAGTAGAAGGGCATGTCGGCTCCCGCGTACATTGTCTTTGGGTTGTTCTCAAATCCCGTGAAGCCATAGTTGTAGGCAGCGTTAACGTTCAGCTTCGACTCTTTTCCAACAGCGGCAGGATTGAACGACGGTTCCATCATCCAGTAGTGGCTGAACGACGCGTCGTACTGCGCGCTCGCCCGAACGGAGGCAAGCATTCCCAGCACTATCAGTATCAAGCAGTGCCTTTTCACTCCTATAATAACGCCCGTTTCTCGGTTTTATTGTCTTTCTTCCTCATAAAAAAACAGATAGACGAACAGAGCGACCGCCGCCGAAGCCACTTTTCATTGTCGTGGAAGTGAGGATTTATCGTTACCGTAATGTCGAAACACTGTTACCGTAACATCGGAACACTGTTACCGTAATGTCGCGACATCGTTACCGTGGCAAAATGTGGTTTAGGCTAAATTGCGTTGTGATTTAAGCTAAATCAGAGTGTGATTCAGGCTGAACCACAAACTCTGCGTCGCGGTCGTCGCGGCTCGTTTCCGCGATGGTCGGGCGTGTCGAGCGGGGCGGCTCTGTTTGCCTTCCGAGGAAATATAATTCAAAAATGTCGGGAAAAGTTTGGCTGGTTCGCGGGAAATGTTTATCTTTGCAGAAAATATGAACTACGCGGAACTGCCTAATGAAAACGTCGGGAGACCTTCGTTCTTTCTTGCGATGGAGGAGTACGTGGCCGAGCATTGCCATGGCGACTGCTTCTTCACGTGGCAGACCGAGCCGAGCGTGGTGTTCGGGCGCAACCAAGTGGCCGACAGCGAGGTGAACATAGCCTACTGCGAGGAGCAGGGCATCGGCCTCTGCAGGCGCAAGAGCGGCGGCGGCTGCATCTTCTCCGACGGGGGCAACGTGATGATTTCGCTCGTAACCAGCAGCGACGAGGGCGTCTGCCTGACGTTCAACCGATACATCAACCGCCTGACGCTGGCGCTCCGACGACTTGGCATCGACGCTCGCGCCACGGGGCGAAACGACATCCTCGTGGAAGGCAGGAAGGTGTCTGGCGGAGCGTTCTATAGGAGGGGCAACCGTAGCATAGTGCACAGCACGCTGCTCTACGACACTGACATGGAGCGAATGCTGCGGAGCATCACCCCTTCTGCGGCGAAACTGGCGTCGAAGGGCGTCGAGAGCGTCCGCCAGCGAATAGGCCTGCTGAAAGACTACTACGGCGGCACCGTCGGCGAGCTGCGGCAGGCGCTAAGGCGAGACATCTGCGACGGCACCATCAGCCTCGACGCTGCCGACGTGCAGGGAATAGCCGAGATGGAGCGGCCCTACCTCGACAGGGAGTGGACGTTCGGGCGAAACCCGCGGTGGACCGAGCGCGTGGAGCTCTCGATAGACGGCGTTGGGCAGGTGGAGCTGCTGCTGGGGCTGCGTGGCGACTATATAATAAAAGAGGTGGAGGTGCGCGGCGACTTCCTCGACGATGCATCGAGCCTCGGCGCGACGCTCGTGGGGCATAGGCTCGACGAGGCTGGTGCGCTGACCGAGAGATACTTCAAACGAGATAATACTATTACCTAACCAACGAAAAAGCAGAATAATATGAAGGAGACCTGTCTTTACGAGAAGCACGTGGCGCTGGGCGCGCAGATGAGCCCCTTCGGTGGTTTCATGATGCCTATTGTCTATACGGACATAGCCGACGAGCACCGTGCGGTGAGAGAGCATTGCGGAGTGTTCGATGTTTCCCACATGGGAGAAGTGATTGTAACCGGAAGAGACGCCGAACGCTGGGTGCAGCACGTATTTACGAACGACGTGGCGGGAGCGCCTGTCGGCAAGATATTCTATGGCATGATGTGCTACGACGATGGGGGAACCGTCGATGATTTGCTGGTTTACGTAATGTCGTTCGGTTATCTACTGGTCATCAATGCTGCGAACATCGACAAGGATTGGATGTGGATGAACGAGCAGTTGGAAGGCTTCGACGTCAGCATATTCAATCTTAGCGACCAGATGGGGCAGCTGGCCATTCAGGGGCCGGAGGCAGAGGCCGTGGTGGAGGAAGTGCTCGGCCTCGGCTGCAAGGAGCTGAAGTTCTACACCACGAAGACCCTCGTCAAGGAGGAGGGACGATGGATAGACAAGGTTGTGCCCGAAGGAGCATCGGCGATGGGCGACGAGCGCTGCAGCACCCGTCAGAAAGCCATCGACAATCATCTCATCGTCAGTCGCACGGGATACACCGGAGAAGACGGCTTCGAGCTGTATGGCTCCCACGAACATATACGCCACGCTTGGGAGATGCTGATGGCTTCGGGCCGCTGCAAGCCGTGCGGACTGGGCTGCCGCGACACGCTGCGCTTCGAGGTGGGCTTGCCGCTCTACGGCGACGAGCTGTCAGCCGAGATAACGCCGCTGATGGCAGGCTTGGGCATATTCGTCAAGCTCGACAAGCCAGAGTTCATCGGTCGCGAGGCGCTGCTTCGCCAGAAGAGCGAGGGTGTGCCCAAGAAACTTGTGGGGATAGAGCTGCAGTCGAAGGCGATAGCTCGCCACGGCTACCCCGTAATGGCCGACGGGCGACAGGTGGGCGAGGTGACAACGGGCTACCGAACCATCTCGACCGACAAGAGTGTCTGCATGGCTCTTGTGGAGACGCCCTACGCTGCCCTCGGCACTCCGCTTGAGGTGCAGATACGGCGGAAGACCGCGCCCGGCACGGTGGTTAAGAAGAAGTTCTACGAGAAACATTATAAGAAATGACGGTAATGGGAGTTAACTGGAGTTATTGAGGGAGTTAACTGGAGTTATTGAAGGAGTTAACTGGAGTTATTGAGGGAGTTAACTGGAGTTATTGAGGGAGTTAACTGGAGTTATCGGTAGGGCTAACGAGAGTTATCGGAAGATTTTCCCACGGCTCCAACTCTGACAAACGATTATATAAATAAAAAGAAAGAATAAAGCAAACGGGTTCACGAGTCTTCGGTCGCAGGATTTCACTTCCCGCGCTCGAAGGCTCACGAACTTAGAAACTAAAAAACTTAAAGTATATATGGCAAAAGTTATTGAGGGACTCCGCTACACGGAGTCGCACGAGTATGTGAGAGTGGAAGGCAGTTTCGGCTATGTGGGCATCACCGACTTCGCCCAGCACGAGCTCGGAAACGTAGTGTATGTAGATATGCCGGAAGAAGGCGACGACGTGGTGGCTGGCGAGGAGTTCGGCGCTGTGGAGAGCGTAAAAGCCGCGAGCGACCTCATCTCGCCCGTCAGTGGAACGGTGGTCGAAGTGAACTCGGCTCTGGAAGACAAGCCCGAACTGTTGAACGAGGACGCCTTTGCCAACTGGATAATAAAGGTGGAGCTGAGCGACCCGTCGGAGCTGGACAGCCTGATGGACGCCAAGGCTTACGAGGCCATCTGCTGATGGCCATCCGATAGTTTCTAAATAGAAAGGAAATGGAACAGTTTAAATATTTTCCCCACACCGAGGAGGATGTGAGGCAGATGCTCGAACGCATAGGGGTGAAGTCGGTGGACGACCTCTTTGCCGACGTGCCTGGCGAGATACGCTTCCGAGGAGAATACGAGCTGCCCGCGGCGATGAGCGAGGAGGAGATTCGCCGTCGCTTCGGCGGACTCGACACGTGGCCGCTGGTCTGCTTCGCCGGAGCTGGCTGCTACGACCACTACACACCGGCCCTGGTTACGAGCCTCGTCAGCCGCTCGGAGTACTTGACGAGCTACACGCCATACCAGGCGGAAATCTCTCAAGGCACGCTGCACTACATCTTCGAGTACCAGACGATGATGGCTCGACTCACGGGAATGGATGTCTCCAACGCCTCTATGTACGACGGCTCAACGGCGACGGCAGAGGCAATGCTGATGGCAGTCAACAGCGCGAAGAAGGCTCGGCGAGTGCTTGTCAGCGCGACCATAGACCCCGACGTGCGCGCCGTAGTGGACACCTACGCCCACTATCACGGCGTGGAACTGCAGACCATAGCCGCCGACGAGGGCGAAACCAGCCGCGACGACCTGCGCCGCCTGCTCAGCGAAGGGGGAGTGGCAGGCGTGATTGTGCAGACGCCCAACCAGTTCGGCATCGTTGAAGACCTGACCGGATTTGCGGACGACACCCACGACGCCAAGGCGCTTTTCATAGTGAACACCGTTCCCTCCGACCTCGCACTGCTGAAGACGCCCGGCGAATGGGGCGCCGACATTGCCTGCGGCGACGGACAGAGCCTCGGCATACCGATGTCGTTCGGCGGCCCGTCGGTGGGATTTCTCTGCTGCACCGATAAGCTGATTCGCAAGATGCCAGGGCGAATAGTCGGACAGACGCTCGACTCGCGCGGACAGCGTGCCTTCGCACTGACACTGCAAGCGCGCGAACAGCACATTCGCAGGCAGAAAGCCACGTCGAACATCTGCTCTAACCAGAGCCTGATGGCGCTGTTCGTTACCATCTATCTCGCCGTGATGGGAAAGCAAGGCCTGCGCGAGGTGGCCAGCCGAAGCTACAAGTCGGCCCACTGGCTGCACGACGAACTCGTTAAGACCGGTCGTTTCAAGCCACTGTTCAGCAAGCCGTTCTTCAATGAATTCACGCTGCAATATGATGGCGACTTAGAGTCGTTCTATGCTCGATGCACCGAGGCCGGACTGCTGCCAGGCGTAATGTCGGGCGACGGAGCGCTGACGATAGCCGTAACCGAGAGGAGAACTCTCGAAGAGATGGAAAGGTTAATAGAGGAGGCAAAGCGATGAACAACAAACTATACGGAAACCTGATATTCGAGCTTTCGCGACAGGGGCGAAAGGCTTACTCGCTGCCAAAAGACGAGTTGGCAGACTATCAGCCGCAACCACTGCCCGACACGCTGATGCGCGCGGAGGAGGCCGAACTGCCAGAGTGCGACGAGCTGACCGTGGCACGCCACTACACCAACCTGAGCACCGACAACTTCGGCGTGCTCAACGGCTTTTATCCGCTCGGCAGCTGCACGATGAAGTATAACCCCATCATCAACGAAGAGATGGCCGCCCTGCCTCAAATCACCACGCTACACCCGACGACACCGCTGGACTGCTGCCAGGGAGCGCTCGAAATCTACTATGAGACGCAGCAGATGCTTGCGCAGATAACCGGACTGTCGGAGTTCACGCTCAACCCCTTCGCAGGTGCACACGGCGAACTGACGGGACTGATGGTGATACGCGCCTACCACGAGCACCGCGGCGACGCCAAACGAACGAAGGTTATAATACCCGACTCGGCCCACGGCACCAACCCAGCCTCGGCTGCCGTCTGCGGACTGGAGGGGGTGGAAGTGAAGAGCACCGCCGACGGACTGGTGGACGTCGATAACTTGCGCACGCTGCTCGACGACAACGTAGCGGCGATGATGATGACAAACCCCAACACGCTTGGACTCTTCGAGCGCAACATTCCCGAAATAGCACGGCTGGTGCACGAGTGCGGCGCGCTGATGTATTACGACGGCGCCAACCTTAACCCGATGCTCGGAGTATGCCGCCCAGGAGACATGGGCTTCGACGTTATGCACATCAACCTGCATAAGACGTTCTCCACACCGCACGGCGGTGGTGGACCCGGCAGTGGTCCCGTGGGTGTCAGAGCAGGACTGGAAGACTATCTGCCCACCCCAAGAGTATATCGCGACGGCGACGGCCTATGCGTAGATTGGGGCAACGACGACACAGCCACCACCCACTCACTAGGCAGCGTAGGGCGATACTTCGGCAACTTCGCGGTCATCGCGCGCGCGTATGTATATATAAGGTCGCTCGGACGAGAGCACTTGAAAGACGTAGGTCCGCTCGCAACTCTCAATGCCAACTATATTAAAGAGTCGCTCCGAGACCTGTACGAACTACCTATCGACGGCTCTTGCAAGCACGAGTTTGTATTCAACGGACTGAAAGACAAGAGCACGGGAGTAACGACGATGGACGTTGCGAAGCGCTTGCTCGACTACGGCTACCACGCGCCCACCATCTATTTCCCACTGCTCTTCCACGAGAGCCTAATGATAGAACCTACCGAGAGCGAAAGCAAAGAGACCATCGACGGATTCATCGACGCTATGCGGAAGATAGCGCAAGAGGCGAAGGACGACCCAGAAATGGTGAAGTCGGCGCCTCACGACACCCCTATCGGTCGCGTCGATGACGTGTTGGCAGCCAAGCAAGCGGTGGTGAAGTTCGGTTAAGTCCATCAAGTTTGTCAGGTTCTTCCGTTCGGATAAACTTGACGAACTTGACAAACTCCGAAAAGAACTTCTTGATGAACTTGATAAACTTGACGAACTTGATAAACTCTGAAGAGGGATGAAAACAGACGTCATCATAATCGGCGCGGGGCCCGGAGGCTATCGCGCAGCCGAATTTGCAGCCAAACAGGGGCTGAGCGTAGTGATAGTAGAGCAGAACCACTTAGGCGGAACGTGCCTCAACGAGGGGTGCATACCTACGAAGTGCCTCTGCCGAAACGCGGAAGTCATCGACACGATGCGCGACGCACAGCGGTTCGGCATCAACTGCGACGGCTTCAGCTTCGACTTCAACCGAGTGCAGGAGCGAAAGGCCGAGGTGGTGGGCCAACTGAGAAACGGCGTTGAGCAACTGCTTTCACAGCCAGCCATAACGATACTGCGGGGGCACGCCACGCTGAGAGACGCCCACACCGTAGATGTGGAAGGGCAGACCGTGGAAGGCCAATACATAGTGATAGCCACGGGCTCGCGCACCAAGTGGCTGCCCATAGAGGGGGCGAAGCAGCAGGGCGTGGTAGATTCCACGGGCTTGCTCAGCGTCAGCGAGGTGCCCCGCCGACTGTGCATCATCGGGGCGGGCGTCATCGGAATGGAGTTCGCCTCCTGTTTCAGCAGCTTCGGCTCGCAGGTCGTAGTGGTGGAATACCTGAAGGAAGCGCTGCCCTCCCTCGACAGCGACGTGGCCAAACGCCTGCGCCAGTCGATGGCTAAGCGCGGAATAGAGTTCTATATGCAGTCGGCGGTGGAGCGCATCACGCCCGACCTTGAGGTGGTGTTCAGTCAGAAAGGCAAAGAGCTGTCGGTGAAGGCCGACCTCGTGCTCATGGCAACAGGCCGCACGCCCAACGTAGAGAATCTCGGACTTGAGACAGTCGGCATCAAGACCACCCGCGCGGGCATAGAGGTGAACGAGCGTATGCAGACCAACGTCCCCAACATCTACGCCATCGGCGACGTGAACGGACGCTGCATGCTCGCCCATGCCGCCACAGCGCAAGGACTGCAAGCCATCGCCCACATAGTGGCAGGTCAGCCACCCATCGGCGACTTGCAGACAGAGCCACAGCAAGTGCCCGCCGCCATCTTCACCCATCCAGAGGCCGCCTCCGTAGGTCCGTCGGAACAGCAACTGAAGGAACAAGGCGTGGATTACGTCTGCCGAAAGGGATTCTTCCGCGCCAACGGAAAGGCTCTGGCGCAAGGCGATACCGACGGCATGGTGAAGCTGTTTGCCTCTGCCGACGACGGGCGCATCATCGGATGCCATCTCTTCGGCCCCCATGCCGCCGACATAGCGCAAGAGGTCAGCGCCCTGATGTGCAAGCAAGCGACGTTGGAAGAGCTTGCCACGATGATTCACATCCACCCGACGCTCGGTGAAGTGCTGCAAGAAATGGCGTTGTGAGGAGGAGGGAGGAATGAGGAAGTTACGAATTACGAGTTACGGGTTACGAATTAGTCGGCGTCGCCGATGACAAGTTATTTAATTCTTAATTGTTTCATTCAGCATCGCACGGAGTGCGACCAACTCGTAATTCGTAATTCAACATTCGTAATTTTCTCATCCAATGCGCATCAAAAAAACATACAATCGAGGTGGCTATATGGTCCGACTGCGGTAGGAGGAAACTCGCACCACCGTGGGAGTCTGCTTCCACCACCGTGCGTCTTGACTTCTTCCACCGTAGTTCCCGACTTCTTCCACCGTCGGAAAAATGGCCTACCGAGGTGGCTGATTATCAATGGCATAGAAATCGTGATTTCCCGCCAAAGATGGATTTTCGGTGCTTCAGGGTGGAAATCAGTTTATTTTACTCTTTAGGTATTTAGTTTTGGTAAACGAAGAAAAAGATTTAGGTGGAAAGATGAGTCAGGAAACGGCGACAACGAGCGAGCGCGACCGAGGAAACGGCTTCGTGCGCTTTCTGAAGAACTGGACGCTTCCCGTGGCAATGGTCGCGGGCACCCTGCTTTATCTGCTGTTCGCATACACACCGCAGCTCGACGGCGCGGCACGGCTGTTCGACCCGTTCTTCGACGCCATCTTCCCGCTCTTTATGTTCCTCATCCTGTTTGTTACCTTCTGCAAGGTGAACTTCCACCGTCTGCGACCCGTGGCGTGGCACTTTTGGGTAGGTTTGTTCCAGGCTTTTTTCTCGTTTCTCATCGTGGTGGTCATCCTTGCCTTCCACGTTCGGGGCGACGCCCTTGTACTGATGGAGTCGGCTCTCTGTTGCATCATTGGGCCCTGCGCCGCCGCTGCCGCCGTGGTAACACAGAAGTTGGGCGGCAATCTTGAGCAGATGACCACCTACACGCTCTTCTCCAACGTCATCACGGCAGTGCTCGTGCCCGTCTGCTTCCCCATGATAGACAAGGCTGCCGACATCAGTTTCATGGCCGCCTTCCTGAAGATTTTGCGCGAGGTGTGCCTCGTGCTCCTCTTGCCCATGCTGCTTGCCTACGTGGTGAAACACCGCTTCCACCGATTGCACAGCCGCATAGTCAGCGTTCGCGACCTCTCTTACTATCTCTGGGCAGTGTCGCTCGCCATCGTAACGGGCACCACCGTGAAGCACATCTGCCACGCCTCGGCGCCCCTGCTCTTCCTCGTGCTCATAGCCACCGTCTGCCTTGCCATCTGCGTCGTACAGTTTGCCGTCGGTCGTTTCACGGGGCACTATTTCGGTAGCACCCTTGAGGCAGGCCAGGCCTTAGGGCAGAAGAACACCGCCTTCGCCATCTGGATAGCCTACAGCTACCTCAATCCGCTCTCCTCCGTAGGGCCAGGCTGCTACATTCTTTGGCAGAACATCATCAACAGCATCGAGATTTGGCTCTATCGCCGACGGCAGGAGTGAGTTACGAATTACGAGTTACGAATTACGAATGTGGAGCTACGAATCAGTTGGCTTCGCCGATTACCAATTATTTAATTACCAATTGAATAATTCTACATCGAGCCGATAGGCGAGACTAATTCGTAATTCCACATTCGTAATTCGTAACTCCGTCGGTTAACGGTCTTAGTAACCTGGGTTTTGCACGAGCAGTGGGTTGTTCTTCATAGCATCCTGCGGAATCGGCATCAGCATGATTTTGCTGTCGAATGTCATGTCTATGACTGCCTCTCCATCGATGTTGTAAGACGTTCCGCTCATGTGCGAGCCGTAGTATTCTGCCCCGTAGCGTCTCAGGTCGTCGAAGCGGGCGCCCTCTCCGGCCAGCTCGATGCGCCTTTCGTTTCTTAGGAAGCTGATGGCTTCGTCGCGCGTCAAGTTGGTCGGCACGGAGGGCATTCCGCAACGCTCACGCAACTGGTTGAGATAGCCTTGCGCCGTAGTGTCCCATCCCGACTGCAGCAGGTGTGCCTCCGCAGCGATGAGAAGCACCTCGGCGTAGCGGATGACGGGATAGTCGTCGTAGCAATAGTTTTCTCCCCAACCAGTGTCGTAAGGGCGCACAGCCACCTGCTTGCGCCAACTGTATCCTGAATAAGACTCGTTTCCGTTCGTGTTAAACCATGTTGGCTTCCACTCATAGTAGAATGTTCCGAAGTCGGTTTCATGCCATCCCTTGAATGGAAAGAGAATCGACGCATAGAGGCGCGAGTCCCTGTTTCTGAACTCTTGCATATACTCGTATCCACGGAGATTCATCGTAGGCACCTTGGAAATGTAACCCGTCTGGTCGAGGTCGCTCACCTCGGCGAACATGGTGGCATAGCGCGCCTTCCGCTCTGCCGTGGTTATCGTGGCGGGGAGGGTGGCGCCGTCCGCCTTCCAATAGCAATCCACGAGTGCCTGCAGTGGTTCGAACGAAGAGTAGCCCGTTACGAGCTGCTGCGGTCGCAGGTATTGATAGCGCACCCAGTCGGTGGCCTCGTCGGTGCTGCTCTGCATGTACTCGTGCGTCATTATGTATTCGGGGTTCTGCGTGCCGGTGTTGTCGCCCGTCCAGATGCCTTCGTATGAGAACATTCCTGCGATGAACTTCTCGCGGTCGATGCCGAGCGAGTCGAAGTCGATGAACTGCTCCATCTCTGCGGCTTCCTTCCTCTGCGCCTCGGTGAGGTTGGCATAGCTCACGGTGAACAGCTTGTGCTGCCCCTCGCTTATTATGGTCGTCGCAGTCTGCTCGGCAGTGGCATAGTCGCCGTAGGAGAGAGCTGCGCGTGCCTTCAGCGCGAGAGCCGCCGAGCGAGTGATGCGGCCAGTCTCGTAGAGATATCCGCCGTCGTATTTCTGTGGCAGCACGGCGGCAGCCTCGGTCAGCTCGCTAAGAATGAACCTCTGCACCTCCTTCACGTCGGCACGCGCCACGTTGGGAGCGTCGTAGTCCATCAGTGTCGTTACGAGGGGCACTCCTCCGAACCGCTTTACGAGGTCCATGTATTCCATGGCCCTGAAGACTCGCGCCTCGGCCTTCATCCTGTTGCGCAGCTGGTCGTCCATGTCGCAGTTGTCGGCGTGGGTGATGAAGTCGGTGGCTATTCTGATTTGCGAGTACGAGTAGTATCCGTCCATGTCGCCGGGCGTAACTGCCGATTGCTGTATCTGCTCGAACGGCCCCTCCCACGGCTTGTGCGAGTGAGCGTTGTCGGTTGCGTTCTCGTCGTATAGTCCGGTGCCCGCGCTTGGCATGTTGGCATAGCAAGCGTTCAGGGCATACCATGCGTCCTTCTCTGTTTTCCAGAAGTTCGCGTCGGCGATGTCGGATGTTGGCGTTACGTCGAGACTGCATGCGGCCAGCGATAGTGCGAAGGTTGCAGCTGCCGCCATATTCTTTATATTCTTGGTTTTCATTGCTCTTTCTTTTAATGGTTAAATTTACTAATGTGGAATTGCGAATTTGGAATCCATAACTTATAATTCAAAATTCGTAACTCGTAACTCGTAATTTTAGAACGCCACGTTCACTCCGAGAGCTATCGACTTGCTTGCCAGCGTGTAGATGTTGCGAGCCGAAGCCGTTTCGGGGTCGAAGTCCTTCATCGTCTTGTCGGCTCTCCACGTGAGCAGGTTCTCGCCCGTGGCATACACCTTCAGTGCCGACAGTCCGATGCTACTTATCAGGTTTGCAGGGAAGTTGTAGCCAAGCGTTATGGTCTTTATGCGGAAGTAGTCGGCATCGAAGAGACAGCGGTCGTTGAAGTGCCAGTTATATTTGTCGTTGGTCGTTCCGCCGTATATGCGTTGGTAGGCAGCGTTAGGGTTGGGATTATCCACAGTCCATCGGTTGTCGTACATATACTGACGCGGGGTGTAGTAAACGTCGAACGCCCAAACCGTCTCCGTCTCGAACGCCACCTGTGTGCCTCCTACGCCCTGCCCGAATATTCCGAGCTCGATGCCCTTGTATTCCAAGTTCAGGTTCAGTCCGTAGGTGAGCGTGGGCACGTCCTTGCCTATGATGGTGCGGTCTTCCGACGATATGGCGTCGCCATACTTCACACCCTCCCTCGTGGGCACATACTTTATGTCCCCCGCGTTAGGCTTCCGCCCGAAGGTGTAGTATTCGCCACGGTCTATCTCCTCTTGCGTGTAGAGTCCGTCCGTCTTGTATCCGTAGAACGAGCCTATCGACTCGCCCTCGCGATAGATGTATGTGATGGCGTCGCCACCAGAGGCAGTGAGGTCGTTGCTTGTTCCCATGTCCGTGATTTCGTTGCTGTTGGTCGATAGGTTGGCGCCGATGGAGTAGTGCAGGTCGCCTATTTTGTCTCTCCACGTGGCAGCCAGCTCCAGTCCCTTGTTGCTCACCTTTGCGATGTTTTGCGAAGGCGTGCTCGATATGCCCGTCTCAAGAGCCACGTTGTAGGCCAACAGGATGTCGGAAGTCCGCTTGTCGTAGAAGTCGAGCGTCAGGTCGAGACGGTTGTTGAGAATCGAGAAGTCGAGGCCAATGTCGGCTATCGACACCTTTTCCCACGTCAGGCTCTTGTTGGCCGGTCGCGACTCTCTCACGCTGCCCACCACCTCGCCGTCGAACACGTAGCTGCTTCCGATGGCGTAGTTGGGGAAGTAGTCGTAGTAGCCCACGTTGTTTATCGAGCCGAGCGTTCCGTAGGAAGCCCTGAGCTTCAGGTTGCGCACCCAGTCCACGTTCCTCATGAACGGCTCTTCGCTTATTCTCCAAGCAGCCGAGACCGACGGGAACCATCCCCAACGACTGTCCTCGTGGAAGCGTGACGAGCCGTCGGCACGCAGGTTGAGCTCCAACAGATAGCGGTTGGCAAAGGCGTAGTTTATGCGTCCGAAGAACGACTTCATTCGGTATTCGTGGCTGCCTCCGTCGTTAGTCTGTCCTGCCTCCGAGCCTCCTGTGATGTCGGTCAGGTTGTCGGAGCTGAAGTTCTTGCGGTAAGCACTCAGCGCCTCGTACAGATAGCGTTCGTAGGAAGTGCCGAGCAGCACCCCGAAGTCGTGCTTGCCAAGGGTGATGTCGTAGCGTGCGGTCAGTTGGGTGAGCAGGTTGGAGTTGCTTGCCCAACTCATGTTCATATAGTTCGTCGAGTTGCCAGTGCCGCTGATAGCGTTGCCCGTGCCAAAGAGTTTCACCTCGTCGAGCAGTCCCACATACGACTTGCTCTTGTATTCATAGCGCTTGTAGCTTCCGAGTGCGGTGATGACGAGTCCGCGCAAGGGCTTGATGTCGAACGAGAGATTATACATGCTGTTCTCGTAGTTGGTGTTGCTCCAGTTGTTGCGCGACATTCCACGCAGCGGGTTTCCCGTAATCCACGTGGTCGGTGCCTGCGCTCCTCCGGCAATGCTTCCCCACTCTCCGTCGCTCTGCTTGGCTGTCATGATGGCTGGAATGCTGATGCAGTTGCTGAGCGACAGGCCTGCGCCGTTCTTTCCCTCGTTGCGTATGTATTTAATGTTGCTGTTCAGAGTGAGCCACTTCGTAATGTCGGCGGAGATATTGCTTGTGAGATTGTAGCGATAGTCGTTCTTTTCAGGGATGAAGTTATCGTCGTAGTTGAATCCGGCTCCGATGAAGTATTTCACTGTCTCGCTGCCTCCGCTGAAGTTGATGTCTTGGCTGGTCGTCATGACTGTCTTGTCGAGACAGAGGTCCATCCAGTCGGTGTTGGCATAGTTGTCGGGGTCGCTGCCATTGGCAAACTTGGCAATCTGCTCCTCGCTATATACGGAGTATTTGCCCACGTCGTGGCCAGAGACGAGACCGACGTTGTAGGCTCCCTCGTTGCGCAGCGTGGCATAGCCGACGGCATCCACCGACTTCGGGATATATGTGGCGCTCTTCACTCCCACATATCCGTTGTATGTGATTTGCGAGCGGCTCTTGCTTCCCTTCTTCGTCGTTACGAGCACCACTCCGTAAGCGGCGCGGCTACCATAGATTGAGGCGGAAGCTGCATCCTTCAGGAACGATATGCTCTCAATGGAATTAGGGTCGAGATTCTGAAAGAAGGTGGCATCGGATATGGCTCCATCTATGACGTAGAGCGGAGCCGAGGTGCCAAGATTGCCCCTGCCTCGAAAGTTTATCGACGGGGTAGAGCCAGGGCGCGAGATTACCGTGACGCCAGGCACTACGCCCTGTATGGCTGAGAGCACGTTGTTCTCTACGCGGTTCTCAATCTTGTCGGCGCGAACCGAGGCTACCGAGCCAGAGAGGTTCACCTTCTTCTGAGTGGCATAGCCTACGACGACCACCTCGTTTAGCTCCTTTGAGCTGTCTTCGAGTCGCACGCTCAGATAGCTCTTTGCCCCGACGCGTACCTCGCGCGCTACGTAGCCTATGCTTGATATGCGCAGGGTGGCGTCGTTGCTCGGAACGGTAAGCGTGAACCGTCCGTCGGCGTCGGTAACTGTTCCGCTGCCCTCCTGCCCCTTTATCTGCACGGCTGCGCCGATGAGAGGCTCGTCGTTCTCGTCGGTCACCATGCCAGCGACGGTCTTGGAGCGTTTGTCGTCTTGCGATGGCTTCGACGAGATAACGATCATCTTGTTCTGAATCTGGTAGGTCAGATTGTTGTCGAGCACCTTGCGCATCACCTCGTCAACCGTGGCGTTTCTGAAGGTCGCCGTGACGGGCTTGTTCTTGTTCACGTGCTCGGTGGCAATCATCACCGACATCCCCGTCTGTTGTTCCACTGCCTTTAGCACCGTGCTAAGCGGCTGGGCGTTGAATGTCTGCGTGATGCGTTGGGCGTGGATGCCTCCTGCCGTGAGCAGCAGACATGCCAACGCCAGCGTTCGCATCAGCGATTCGAGTTTCTGTTTCTGTTTCATAGGTTTTTTCTTTTGGTGAATAAATGTTTTATCTCTTAGCTAATATAATATTACTTTCTCTTGGCTCTGCTCTTTCACACGGGCACCAGTGAGTCGTGAGATGGCGCTGAGCACCTCTGCGAGCGTCTCGTTGTTGCGAAGCGAGATGTTGAGCCGTTGCTCGCCGAGCGCCGCCCCTTCCACGACGACCTTGCAACCGTATTGGCGTGAGAGCACGTTGGCAAGGGCTTCGAGCGTGATGTTCTCATACTCTATCCGGTTCTCGGTCCAAGCCTGCGTGTAGGCCGATTTCATCTTCTGCTGCGATGGGCGACCGCTGTTCACGTTGACCTTGAACTCTTCGCCAGGCTCCATCTTGTAGGTCAACCCTTTGTAAACCACGTCAACATGGCCCTCGAAGAGCGTCGTCGTGACGAGCGAGTCGTCGGCATAGGCTGCCACGTCGAACTTTGTGCCCGTAACCTTCACGTCGTAGCTCCTCGTGCGCACAGTGAACGGCTGCTTGGCGTCGTGGCGTGCCACCTCGAAGAAGGCCTCGCCCGTAAGCTCAACGGTCATGTCCTCGCGCCCGAACTGGCTGGAGTAAGCGAGGCGCGAACCGGCGTTCAGCAGCACGCTTGTGCCGTCGGGCAGCAATATTCGGCTGCGTTCGCCTTCGGGGGCTTCCGAGACAAACGTCTGCGCCGGTTGGTCGGTGCGCGACATGTAAGCATAGAGCCCTGCGCCTACCACCGCAAGCAGCGCCACGGCTGCCGCCAACTTGCGCAATGGGAACCTCTTTAATGAGGAGTGGGGAGTGAGGAGAGAGGAGTGAGGAATGTCTCGCCCTTCCTCGTCTTTTCCAATGCTATTCTCACTCCTCACTCCCCACTCCTCACTCCTCATTGAAGACTCACTCCTCGAATCAGCATCCATAGCCTCCCTGATTCGCAGCTTGCGCTCGAACCTTAGCCACTCCTCTGAGGATGGCTGCGCCATGGCGTTGGCGGCCCACTGGGCTTCCCATTCCTCCCAAAGGCGGCGCGCCTCCGGCGAGCTATTTATAAAAAGGTATAGCTCGCGTTCGTCGTCGGGAGAGGCTTTCCCGTCGAAATATCTGAATGCCCTTTCGCGGCAGTCTTGCATCTCTCTTTCGCTCATCGTCTGTTTGATTGTCTATGGATATAACAACTTCCACCAGCCGACACCCTACCCCCTAATCTCAACTTTTTCTCCCCCAATCCATCTTTTTTCCTGGCAGACCTTGAAGTTTGACAAGTTTTAAGGGTTTATCAAAACTAAACACAAAAAGTTTGGCAGTGTTGGTGAAAAGTGTTACCTTTGCAGCCAAAGAACAATCAAAAGATGGACGCCAACTCATGCCGCCTCGACGCAGAAATGCTCGCACAAGGACTTCGCCAGGGAAGCCACGAAGCCTTCGAATGCCTCTTCCGTCTCTATCAGCCGCGACTGATGGCATACGCGGTGCGCTTCGTGGGAGAGCGCGAGACGGCGTCGGACATGCTGCAAGAGACCTATATGCGAGTGTGGGAGAACCGTGAGCGGCTCGACTTCCGCTCCATAAGGTCGTTGCTCTTCAGGATAGTTCACAACTGCTGCCTCAACTATCTGAAGCATCGCGTGGTGGTGGAGCATCGCATGGTCTGCCGAGACGCCATCACTTCGGGCGAGGAACGGCTCTATTCCACCGACATGGCCGAGGCGACGAGTCGTCTGCTCTACGACGAGCTGCTGCAGGAGGTGAGGCGGGTGCTCGACAGCCTGCCCGAACGCACAAGCGAGGTGTTCCTCATGAGCAGGCGCGACGGGAAGAAGCATCGCGAGATAGCCGAGGAGCTCGGCATATCGCAGAAGGCTGTGGAGAAGCACATCGGGCGCGCCCTAAGAGCCCTTTCCTCGCACTTCCGAGCTCACTATGCCGTCGACGTCTGGCTCGTACTGGTCGTACAAATTCTTTATAAAGGCTATCAAGACTTGTCTTGACCATATTTAAAACAGATGATATTATGAAGAAAGCACTTCTCTCTTTGTTTTTGTCAATCGTCGGCTTGACGCTGGCCTCAGGCTGTGGCTCCGTCGAGGATGTGGCCTATCGCGAGGAGAGCCACTACTTCGTGAGAAACGACGTCTCGGAGCCGCCGATGGGTAAGTTCACCTCGCAAGAGCAGCTCGACAGCTGTTTCGGCGTGGCGGCAGTGATGGGCAAGGGCGGCGTCCCCGAAGAGATAGACTTCTCGCGCGAGTTCGTCGTCGCCGTGAGCCTGCCCGTGACGAGCGTGGAGACGCGCATCGAGCCGGTCAGCCTGCGCAGGAAGGGGCATGGCGCCATGGTGCTCCGCTATCGCGTGGTGCGTGGCCGCGAGCTTGGCTTCCAGCTGCAGCCCTGCCTGCTCTTGGTGGTGGAGGGCAGCGGCCAGACCGACGTGGAGCTGCACGAAATATTGTAAATAGAATTGATTTAGCCTGAATCAAACTGTGATTTAACTTAAATCAGACTGTGATTTAGCTTAAATTACGGCATTTCGGTCATAATTGCAGTATGACCGCAGCATTGTTTGTCCCAATGGCTGTTGAGGGGCGCGGGGAGAAAAAGTGTGCCGATTTTAAATCTTTTTCTCCCTTTTTGCGTCTTTTATATAGAGGGCTTTGAGTTTATCAAGTCCGTCGAGTTTATCAAGAAGTTTAAGGAGTGATTAAGTGGTACAACGGTATAGACATTGAGCGCGAGCGGAGGAGTTTGCTGCGTTACGCGTGCTATAGGCTGGGCAATGCGGACGATGCGGAAGACGCGGTGCAGGACGTGCTGCTCCGAATGCAGTCGGCAGAGCGTCGGCCTGAGCATCCCGTGGCCTATCTCTATCGCTCGCTGGCCAATCTCTGCGCCAGCAGGTTGCGCGAGCATAGGGTGGGGCAGGTGCCTTTAGAGCGGGCGGAGCATCTGGCCGTCGAGGAGCCTGAGGACTTCTCCCACGAGTTTCAGCGCATACAAAGGCTGATGGTCTTGATTCCCGACGAACAGCAAGAGGTGATACGCCTGCGATTCCATTGCGACAAGAGCTTTGCCGAGATTGCCGACATACTCGGAATACCGCTTGCCACCGCCAAGTCGCGCTTCCGTTACGGCATGGAGAAGCTGAGAAGTAGCGTGGCGTTCTGAAATTACGAGTTACGAATTTTGAATTACAAGTTATGAATTCCACATTTTTGGACGAGCCAAGCGTCTAAAGCCGTAACTTCGACAAACGAAGAGGCAGAGCCGTAACGTGAGTTTATGAGTTTCAATTTAAGAACTAAAAACTTAAGAACTAAAGAACTTACTTAATATAAATAGGAATATGAATTGCGAAGAGTTCAAGGAAAAGATGGTCGAGATGTTCGACAGACAGCCCGACCCGCAGACGGTGGCCGCACTGGAGGAACACATGAAGAGTTGCACCGCTTGCCGCGATTACTACGAGCAGACTATGGCCGTGGCAGCGATGGTTACGCCGAAACACGTGCCACAATCGAAGGCGAAGCGTTTTAAGCTGCCGAAGGTATTGGGGCGCGTCGCCGTTGCTTGCCTCATCTTCGGGGCGGGCGTGTTGGCTGGGCTGTGCGGACTTTTCTCGTTGTCGGCGAAGGCCAACGACGCTTTCTCGATGGGCGACGGTCTTGCGAGCATCAGAAATACTGGCAGTTGCACGATGAAACTGCTTGCCCGCACGCCGTGCGACGAGAATTTTGCCTACTTCGACCCTAAGTGCCCGTTCGTGGTCATCAGCGTCGGTCAGCTTCGTCAGCGCGACACGCTGCTTTGGCGGGTGGAGAAGGAGCATGGTCGCACGGCCTTGTTCGATGGTCGGCGGCAGTGTATGTGGACGTCTGGCGGACTGATGTGGGAGGCTTCCGCCGAATATAATCTGCTTGAGGATATGGCTGCGCTGCTGCATCCGCAGTTTTTGCTGGCGCGTCAGACCGACTGGATAGAGCGAAAGAACGCCCGCATGACGGTAGCCGAAACCGACTCGGCGTGGGTGATTACGACGCAGACCAACCAGTGGAAGATAGAAAACACTTTCCTGAAACGCGACCGACTGCTGCATGGCGTGCGCGCATGGATGACCACCGACGGCGACGAGACGCTCGTAGTGCGGAGCACCGAGATTAGCTACAACGTGCCAATAGACCGACAGCAGTTGCTCAGCCTGCCCAAGGATTTCGACTCGAAGGCTACGGATTTGACCGAAAGCCCGACCGTCAGCCGTCGTCGGAGGGCGCAACTGCGTCGGGAGAGTGCTGCCGAGGCTGCCGAGCGCATCATGACCGCCCTGGCAAATGGCGACACACTGAGCCGAAGCGAGGCATGGGTGAACTACCGACAGGCGATGCCGCAGTTGGTTGAGGCTTACCGCGGATGGCGAATGGGCGGTTTCCGTGAGCTGAAATCGAACGACTATGCCGGCACTCACGTCGTCTTCTATCGCGTAAACGCCGTAGGCGACACCCTTCGCTCGCGGTTGGCCCTTCGCCGCAGTGAGCAAGGCTGGTGGGTGATAGACGGTGGAATTTAGTTGCGAGTTACGAATTTTGAGTTACAAGTTAGTCGGCTTCATAGGCGGCAGGAAGAGAGAAGGAAAAGAAAAAATATCTAAAAAAGTTGAGGATAAATAATTGTAAATCAGAAAATATTCGTAACTTTGCACCCCAAAAAGAGTGCGCCCGCCAGTGATGGTGGGTGGCTCGTTGTGAGATTAAGCGCTGAATATGTGCAGTTTAAGTGATTTGGTGATCGACCTGAAAGCGTTGCCGTTCGGACTCTCTGAGCTCGAATGGTCGCTCTCTGACGATTACTTTCAGTCGCTCGAAGCTGCGGAGGTGAAGCGTGGAAAGCTGGAGGCGCATGCCACGATAGAGAAAACCACCGAGAAATCGGCGGTGCTGAGACTTGCGATAAGCGGTGAGCTGACGCTCCCGTGCGACCGCTGCCTCGACGACGTGCAGTTGCCCGTGGAGTCGGACACGCGTCTCGTGGTGGAGCTTGGTACCCAGCCAGAGGATGACGACGAGCGGATTGTGGTCAGCGAGCGCGACGGACTGCTCGACATGGCTTGGATAATCTACGAGCAGACGATGCTCGCCCTGCCATTGCAGCGCGTCCACGCCGACGGCGAGTGCAACGAAGAGATGCTTCGTGCCATTGCCGACCACAGTGCATCGCCTGCCGCTTCCGATGGTGAACCGACGACCGACCCACGCTGGAAGGCGCTTGAGAGCATCAGGGAATGACGAATTACAAATGTGGAATTACGAATGGGGCAGTAGCCTCATCAGACGAAAAAATTCAATGTTTAAAATATAAAGTATAAAGAAAGAAAATGGCACATCCTAAAAGAAGACAGTCGAGAACTCGTCAGCTGAAAAGAAGAACCCACGACAAGGCCGTTGCGCCCACATTGGCAGTATGCCCTAACTGCGGCGCTTACTACGTGTATCACACAGTATGCCCGACCTGCGGATATTACCGCGGCAAGGTGGCCATCGTAAAGGAAGAAGTGGCAGAATAACCCTTAGGCGAGATGGATAAAATCAATGCCGTGATAACGGGCATTGGTGGCTACGTCCCCGACTACGTGCTGGGCAACGAGGAGCTCTCGCGAATGGTTGACACGAGCGACGAGTGGATCATGACCCGCGTGGGAATAAAGGAGCGACGCATACTCACCGAAGAAGGACTCGGCACCAGCTATCTGGCGCGAAAAGCCGCGCGACAGCTGCTGCAGAAGACTGGCGTTGACCCACAGACCATCGACGCCCTTATCGTCACCACCACCACGCCCGACTACCACTTCCCCTCGACAGCCTCTATCGTGATAGGCAAGTTGGGGCTGAAGAACGCCTTCGGCTTCGATGTGAGTGCCGCTTGCTGCGGTTTCCTCTATACGCTCGACATGGCGTCGTCGATGATACAGTCGGGACGCTACAAGAAGGTGATAGTGATAGGAGCCGACAAGATGTCGTCGATGGTTGACTATACCGACCGACAGACATGCGTGCTCTTTGGCGACGGTGCCGGGGCAGTGCTCGTCGAGGGCACTACTGAGGAGGGCGTCGGACTGCAAGACTCGTTTCTGCGCACCGACGGCATAGGCTTGCCCTTCCTTCACATGAAGGCAGGAGGCAGCGTCTGTCCGCCGAGCCACTTTACCGTTGACCATCGCCTGCACTTCATCTATCAGGAGGGTCGCACCGTGTTCCGTTACGCCGTAACCGACATGAGCAACGACTGCCTTGAGATTATGAAGCGCAACGACCTGACCGACGACGACGTGACGTGGATAGCTCCTCACGAAGCCAACCTGCGCATCATCGAGGCCGTGACGAAGCGCATCGGAGTGTCGCTCGACAAGGTGATGATCAACATCGACCGCTATGGCAACACCAGCGCAGCCACCATACCGCTGGCCCTTTGGGACTACGAGAAGAAGCTCCGCAAGGGAGACAACCTGATAATGACCGCTTTCGGGGCTGGCTTCGTTCACGGGGCTAACCTCTACAAGTGGGCCTACGACGGAGAGTAATCTGAAAAGTTGACAGTTGACCGTTGACAACAGCTATTGCCTCTGTGCAGTAAGCGGTTGCCAACCGTCAACTGCCATTTTTTTGATTTAGGCAGCGCAATTGTTTAATCACATCTCAAAAGAAAAAGAAACCATGCACAAGGCAGGATTCGTAAACATCGTGGGAAACCCGAACGTGGGAAAATCGACGCTGATGAACCAACTCGTCGGCGAGCGAATCTCCATCGCCACGTTTAAGGCGCAGACGACGAGGCACCGCATAATGGGCATCGTCAACACCGACGATATGCAGATAGTGTTCAGCGACACGCCAGGCGTGCTGAAGCCGAACTACAAACTGCAGGAGTCGATGCTCGCATTCTCGGAATCGGCACTGGCCGACGCCGACGTACTGCTCTACGTAACTGACGTGGTGGAGAACCCAGAGAAGAACCGCGACTTCCTCGACAAGGTATCGAAGATGACCGTGCCCGTGATTCTCTTGATAAACAAGATTGACGAGACCGACCAGCAGACGCTCGGCACCATCGTGGAGCGGTGGCACGGTTTGCTACCGAATGCCGAGATATTGCCAATATCGGCAAAAAACAAGTTCGGCATCGACCTGTTGCTCAATAGAATAAAGGACTTGCTGCCCGACTCGCCGCCTTACTTCGACAAAGACCAACTGACCGACAAGCCAGCGCGATTCTTCGTCAGCGAGATAATACGCGAGAAGATCTTGCTCTACTACGACAAGGAGATTCCATACTCGGTGGAGGTGCGAGTAGAGGAGTTCAAAGAGAAGGAAAAGAGCATTCACATTCGCGCCATAATATACGTGGAGCGCGACTCGCAGAAAGGCATCATAATAGGTCATCAGGGTAGAGCACTGAAAAAAGTATCCACCGAGGCTCGCCGCGCCCTGGAGCGTTTCTTCGGCAAGAGCATCTATCTGGAGACCTACGTGAAGGTGGACAAGGATTGGCGCAGCAGCCAACGAGAGCTCGACAACTTCGGATATAATAATGTGGAGTGAGCTTTCCCACAGAGATATACCACCATAAAGTTTTAATATTAACGTTTTAAAGTATAAAGTCCCATCAGCCATGCCAAACTTAGTAGCCATAGTAGGACGACCCAACGTGGGTAAGTCGACACTCTTCAACCGACTGACAAAGTCGAGACAGGCCATCGTCAGCGAAAAGGCCGGAACAACGCGCGACCGACAATACGGTAAGTGCGAGTGGAACGGAAAGGAATTCTCGGTCGTCGATACCGGCGGATGGGTCGTAAAAAGCGACGACATCTTCGAGGAGGCCATACGCCGACAAGTAATCATCGCCACCGAGGAAGCCGACCTTGTGCTCTTCCTCGTTGACACGCAGAACGGACTGACCGACTGGGACGAGGACGTGGCAAAGATTCTCCGACGCACGAAGCTGCCCGTCATCCTCGTAGCCAACAAGGTGGACGACGGCACACAGCAATACTACGCCGCCGAGTTCTATAAGCTCGGACTGGGCGATCCGTTCTGTGTCAGTGCAGCCACTGGCAGTGGAACGGGCGACCTGTTGGATATGGTGCTTGAGAAACTGAAGGACGTGCCGGAGGAGAGTCTCGAAGAAGATATCCCTCGTTTCGCCGTCGTAGGAAGGCCGAACGCAGGCAAGAGTTCCATTATCAACGCCTTCATCGGCGAAGACCGCAACATCGTAACCGAGATTGCCGGCACAACGCGCGACAGCATCTATACACGCTACGACAAGTTTGGATTCGACTTCTATCTGGTTGACACCGCAGGCATCCGCCGAAAGAATAAGGTGGAAGAAGACTTGGAATTCTACAGCGTGATGAGAGCCATACGCGCCATCGAGAACAGCGACGTCTGCATACTGATGATCGATGCCACACGAGGCATAGAGTCGCAAGACATGAACATCTTCCAAATCATTCAGAAGAACAACAAGTCGCTCGTCGTTGTGGTAAACAAGTGGGATCTCGTGGAGGATAAGAGCCAAGAGGCAATCAAGACCTTCGAGACAGCCATCCGCGAACGTATGGCACCCTTCACCGACTTCCCCATCGTATTCGCGTCGGCACTCACCAAACAGCGCATATACAAAGTGCTCGAAACGGCCAAGCAAGTCTATTTGAATCGCACGTTGCGCATAGGAACAACGAAGCTCAACGAGGTGATGCTCCCCATAATCGAAGCCACTCCGCCGCAGTCAATCAAGGGTAAGTATATAAAGATAAAATATTGCTCGCAGATACCAAACACGCAGATACCGTCGTTCGTATTCTTTGCCAATCTGCCGCAATATGTCAAGGAGAACTATCGTCGTTTCCTCGAAAACAAGATACGCGAAAACTGGACGCTCACCGGAACGCCTATCAATATCTTTATCCGACAGAAATAAGGCTTCGCCAATGAGACGACTTTCAGTCATACTGATGCTCACTGCCCTTCTCGCCTGCAACGGCCAGAAGGAGCGCGACGAGGCAGGCGAGCAAGCCCTCCGTTACTATCAGGCACTCATAGAAGAGCGCTACGACGATTTCGTGAAAGGAATGGACACGGGGAAATCCATCGACGACGAGTATCGCATTGAGTTGGAGGCTAATGCCCGCCTATTCGTAGAGCGGCAGCAAGCAGAACATGGTGGCATTCGCAGTGTTCGCTTGGTAAGCTCCAAGTGCGACTCGCTCAGCTCCCAGTCGTTTCTTGTGCTATGTTTCGGCGATTCCACCAACGAACAGGTCGTAGTTCCTATGGTGAAGCGTGGCACTCGTTGGCTCATGAAATAATCACCTCCCTTCCACTATTCGTTGAATCGATAAAGTATCTTCCAGAAGCCAATATAAGCGCATTTCCAATATCATCCCCATATAAAAATGGTTAAAAAATAAAGAAATGCCTTCCGAAACGCCGTTATTCTCAAATAAAACGACTACCTTTGCACCCAACTTTAGAAAAGGAGAGATGGTAGAGTGGTCGATTACACCGGTCTTGAAAACCGGCACACGGCAACGTGTCGGGGGTTCGAATCCCTCTCTCTCCGCGAAAACCGCGTAACACGCTGAAAATCAGCAAGTTGCGCGATTTTTCATAAATAACCTGCGCCAAATATGCGC
>Ga0181612_112431_pt1 | contig 99492 bp, 82 predicted proteins | sample HoacroProtozoa21_FD_119630 | JGI IMG/M metagenome (GOLD analysis project Ga0181612, IMG submission 119630) | Hoatzin crop microbial communities from Cojedes, Venezuel. Combined Assembly of Gp0051906, Gp0051904, Gp0051908
AGAAACTCAGACCGTTCGGCCAACATCATACTCTCAATCATAATCTCCAAAAGGTCATGAAGACCATTTTCTCGCTCCGCATGCTTGTGCATGAGCTCGGAAAGTTGTAATTTTGTCAAATTCATGAGTCTGTTTTTTTTTGTTTTGCTCACTCAAAATTACAGACTTTGGGGCTAACTCGCAAGGGATGGCTCCTTTTTTAGTAATCCCCATTGAACAGACACACTTTTTGGGACAGTATCTATCTGATTACAGATCAGTTATATTTTAATAAGAGGCCGAGTAACCAAGTCAGGGGAAAAAGAGAGGAATGTGCTTAACATCGGAGGAACGACAATGACGTGTGCACTTTTGGAAAAGAAAATTTGTAGAACAAATCAGAAATGTCTAATTTTGTAAACACAAAACATGATTTTTCTATTTAGAATGTCTAATCATAGAAAAAAATAGATTGCAAATTATTCTTGCATTCACTTTCCTTGAGCACTACGACTCAGGATGTTATTACAATTATCTTTATAAAAATGTCAGGATTTCTATACATAAACGAAGGGACAGTTCAACAGCTGCAAGAGCAATTCAAGAATAAACTGTCAGTTGAATTAGAAACGAACATTCATTGCCCATCTGGAACTTGGCAAACAAGCCGTTATATCCAGATATTTATCCCAGAGCAAAACCATGATTTACATTATGAGTATCGAATTATTTCCAATTCCAGCAAAGATTGGGTGGGACGAGTTGAACTGCATTTTGAAAGTGAACAGGTATATGCTGACCTCATTGACAAATTGATAAATCTGACGCAAAATGACGAATTACTAAATTGGTCAGGTTATCGTTGTCAGTATGTAAAAGATATAAATTCAATAGACGACTTAGTAAAGGCGCTGTCGTATATGATGGATTTGTTTAATCCAAAAATAAACGAAGTTTTATCAAATCAACCTCCCGCTGAGCCTATTTCTATAGAAGAAAATGATTGCTTGCAAAATCAGATAGAAAACGTGCAAATTCACACCCTCAAGTTGGAACAAGTGCTGCAACTGCCTCTTTATATACCTGATTATCAAAGGATTTATTGCTGGAAAGAAGACAATGTGAAATGCTTGCTTGATGATGTTTTTGAGCATCTATCTACCGATATAAAGCCAAAAGCACCATACCGCATGGGTGCAATTATTCTTCATCATCACGAGAATAAATATGATATAATAGATGGGCAGCAACGGCTTATCACACTGTCGCTACTACTGTTGGAGATGGGAGTGAAGTCTAATCTTTTAGATAAAGAATTGCATTCAACATTGTCGCTTGATTACGTCGCTTACAATAGATTTCTTATTCGTAAATATATTCAGCATCATTCAGGAGACAAAGAACGTGTAGAGCAACTTCTTGAATCTATTGATTTTACTGTGCTTGTATTACAAAACACATCTCTTGACCTTGCATATACTTTTTTCTCAAACATTAACTCAAGAGGGGTCGCTCTCACAAACTACGACCTACTCAAGGCTCATCATTTGCGCTACATCCCCCCTACATCCGAAAAACAATCGATGTTGGTCGCCGACGTTTGGAATCAAATGATTGAGAATGGCCGAGTGGATGATGAAATGCCAGATTATGTGAGGACGCTGGATACTTATATCTATCGACTGAGGAAATGGATGCGTAAGAAAGAATGTGATGACAGTCTCGATCGATATCGAATAAAACGAGAATATGAAGCGGCGCCTATAGTAGATGAAATACCGCCTTTCGGTGAAAAGTTTTACTTTAACGAACCGATACAAGGAGGTGCTCACTTTTTCTCGTATGTCGAGCAACATTTAAACAAGTATCATAACTTTAATCAAACAAAAGCATACCTCACCCTGCATGGGCGTATGAATTGGGGGTCACATTTATGGTATCGTGATGTTATAGAAAGTCTCCTTTTTGGTTACTACTTGAAATTTGGCGATTCCTATCTATGTGATGCGCTGGTCGTTATCATGAGAATAATTCTACAACATCGATATGATAATAAACAAGCGCGTAAAGCTTCTATCGTGAAATATGCTGGCGAAACAGAACTTATACTTATCATTGACCAAGCCACGTCCCCAACATTCTTTCTCGCAGAAGCCAGGAATATAGCTAAAGAATTGTCTTATCCTTATCGTCAAGATATGGTGCCAGTTATGAGCTCGATGAGAAATATTGCAGCAAGCATTTCGAGTTCTTTAAATAAAGATATCGTTGTTGAATCCTTTAAAAATTTAAATAGATGAGCAAGTTAATTCCATCTGTACCTAAATTAACACCATCAGAAGTTAATTGCATCTATTCAATTCCTATTTACCAAAGGCTCTTTGAATGGAATGCTGATGATGATGGTCCTATCATCCGACTCCTTGATGATTTAAAAAAATCATTTGAAATCTCTGACGGGAAAGATGATTATTACATTGGTATGTTAACATCAACCGCCGATAATGAACTTGTTGATGGGCAACAGCGGTTTACCGTGATGATGCTTATGGGATGTGTATTCCAGCATTATTTTGAAAACTGGAAGAATTTTCTTATCGATAAAAACGAGAAGATACGCCTTCATTTTTCATCACGTCCAGCCGACAACACATACTTGGAAAGCCTTATCAATCAGGAACCTGATAATAATATCGTTGTTGTCAACAAGAAAATGGCGTCGGCAGTGGAGGCTATTAAAGATTATTTGGACAATAAATTCACCATAGACTCAGACCGACGTAAATTTGCAGACTACGTTTATAATAATCTCTGCTTCTTTGTCACCCAGTTGCCCGAGAGGTATAGCTCTCTTGATTTGAATAAATATTTTGAACGGATGAACACTGCGGGTCGCGACATGGAACAGCACGAAATTTTGAAGGTGAAGTTACTCAGCAACTTGGATAATGGTGATGTAGAAAAATATATGTCACTATGGAATAAGTTGGCAGACGTGGATACCTTGCTTGTTAGGAAACGTGAAGATGAAAAAGAAGATGACTATAAAAAGAGAAAATGCGAAGCCTTCCAGTTTGATATAGATAAACTTTTAGCTTCTAACATTATAAATGGATTGGAGAGCGACCAAGAAGAGAAAAAACAACAATGGAAGAAGATATCCTCGGTAGAACCTTCGGCCAATAAGCCAGTCGTTAGACGCGAGATCAATAGAGACTCTCATTGTGCATTATCATTTCCTTATCTACTCTTACAAGCTTTATTTCGATATTTTCGATATAAAGATAAAGAAGGTTATATAAGTTGCAGTATAGAGGAATTCTTCAAACCGTCTAATTTATTAAAGACTTTTGAAAAGCACTTACCTTATGATAATAATCCAAATAAGGACGATATCAAATCCTTCATGCAAATATTGCTTCGAGGCAAATTGGCTCTCGATATCTGCTTTGTAAGACCATCAGAATTTGGTTACATCCTTGATATGAATTTAGACGAGTCTAACCCAGATCTGAAGAATTTAATGATGTATGAATCCATGCTTCTTGTTTCTTCATCAAACGCCACAAATTATAGATGGTTCGGATGGGTTATGGATGCTATCGAAATAGCAGAAAATTCCATTCCCGATGCCAACAAGCTGTTCGCATATCTCAAGCAACAAGATGAGGAATTACACAAGCTGCCACAATATGACGAGCTATCTTATGGAAACGATATTAGATATTGGTTCTGGAAACTTGACTTTTATATTTGGCAAAATAAACAGGAAATTTTCAAGGAGAGTAAAGACGCATTAGATGTGGCCGAAAATTATGTATTCAGACGTAACAGGAGCATAGAACATATCGCTCCTCAAACGCCACAACACGATTCCACACTGAAATGGGGGCAGAGCGCTGATGATACGAAATTAAGAGATAGCTTCGGCAATCTGGTCATGATTTCGCAAGGCCTTAATTCTGCTTTACAAAACGAATCGTATGAAGTGAAAAAAGCGCATGTGCAATCTTTCATTAATCGGGCAAAATCTGGCTCGATTGAAAGCCTGAAACTGCTAATTGCATATTTAGATGAAACATGGGATAAAAAAGCAATTGAAGACCATGGAAAAAAGATGTATGATTTTTTACAGAAATCATTTGAGCCCAATGAGCATATAGAATGAATTATACCAACGGATTACGAATCCCAAAATAGCTACGCAAGCACCTACCACTGAGCTTGTCGCAACTTGTATAGGTTAACAATGGTGATGGCGAATGAAGGGAGGAAAAATCGCGCGGGCGGGCGCAACGTGGGAACAAAATTCAAGTGTAAATCCGCGAACACCGTTGTGTGTCAACCAGATGCAGCTTTTCTTGACCATCCGATAATAATGATAGTTGTTTTTAACTTATTAAACATTATTGCCTAAGGTACCCCACGTTTTCCATTCGCGTTGCTCATTTCATAACGTGGGGCTTCTTTCTGGTACACCTCTGTTCGAGGTGCTTTCTCTTCTATATGTTAGGAAGCTCCCATGGGTGCACTAATTGCGAGGTATGCTTGGCACAGTTCAACAAGAGATTAATTTATCTGTTCAATTCGCGTGATCTGCGTGAGAACGAAATCACATCTCCTTAAGCCTTAAGCCCAGTTTATCTGTGCCGTCACTTGATGGGATAGGAATAGGAAACGACGCGTGTGGTGCCTGTGCCCTCGGTGACCGAGACATATTGGCGCTTGATTTGTACGGTGCAGGTGTCGATGGTGCGATATTTCTCTTGCTGGCGGTGCGAGGCGTACAGCGAGTCGCACTCGGTAATCACCTGAGCATTTTTGTCATAGTCGGTATATCCATTGTTGGTGACGCGCTTCACCGCTTCGTTGTATTGGTGCTTCAAGTCGCTGTTGCTGCACGTGACCGTGTAGTGATAGACTTGTATGTTCTCAAACTTCTCCTCGTCGCACGCAGTGAGGCCAACGACAGCAGCCGTGATTAAAAGTAGCCACACCAGGCCGTAATGTTTTAATGCTTTCATCGTCAACATTTAGTTATCAATGGTTGATATTCAGGCTCTCACCTATGGGTAATTGCCGGTGCAAAGGTAAACGTTTTGCCAACACTGCGCAAGGGTTGTTAATAAGTTTTTAGGCTAGCGCCTGTTGGAGGTATGGTTTTTTTTGTTTAATTTTGTTGGCTGTAATACAAACGAACCATTTGACCACTTTAACAACACAGAGAAATCGTGCACATCGTTATTGCAGGAAATATAGGTAGCGGCAAGAGCACGCTGGCACGCCTGCTGGCACGGCACTATGGCTGGGAATGCTACATGGAGCCCGTGGTAGATAACCCCTACTTGAGCGACTACTATCAGGACATCCAGCGATGGTCGTTTGCGCTAGAGGTGTTCTTCTTGAAGCAACGCTTCAAGGACATCTTGGCTATCAACGCCAGCGACAAGACCATCGTGCAAGACCGCAGCATCTTTGAGGGGGTATATATCTTCACCGCCAACAATCACGACATGGGCAACATGAATGACCGCGACTTTGACACCTACATGGAGCTGTTTGAGTTGATGATGAAGGTGGTGCGCCTGCCCGACCTGATGATATATCTGCGCTCGTCGGTGGGACATCTGCTTGACAACATCCACAAGCGCGGGCGCGACTATGAGCAGACCATGCCGCTGCAATATCTGTCAAACCTCAATGCCCGATACGAGGACTTTGTGATGCACACCTACAAGGGTCGCAAGGTGGTCATCGATGTTGACGACCTGGATTTTGAGCACGACGACGCTCACCTAGCGAGCGTGATTGACAAGGTTGACGCAAGCCTGTTTGGCGTGTTCAGCCAATTACCTGATTCAGAAATTTAACCAACCACAATATCACTTAGATTATGCATATAGCAGTAGCAGGAAACATCGGCAGCGGCAAGACCACGCTCACCACTATGCTTGCCAACCACTATGGATGGAGTCCGCGGTTTGAGCCGGTGGACAACAACCCCTATCTTGAGGACTTTTATGCCGACATGGCGCGGTGGTCGTTTAACTTGCAAATCTACTTCTTGAACAAGCGCTTCAAGGAGGTGGTGGAGATTGCCAACAGCGACAAAGACATCATTCAGGACCGCACCATCTATGAAGATGCCTGCATCTTTGCCCCCAACCTACACGGTCAGGGCATGATGAGCGACCGCGACTTTAACAACTATCGCGACCTGTTCGACCTGATGATGTCGCTGGTCAAGATGCCCGACCTGATGATATACATCCGCTCGTCGATATCTAATCTGGTTGCCCAAATCCAAAAGCGCGGGCGTGACTACGAGCAGACCATGCGGCTGGACTATCTGGAGGGGCTTAACAAACGTTATGAGGACTGGATAGCCGACTACAAGGGCAACCTGATCATCATCAACGGCGATGAGGTGAAGTTTGGCGACAAACCCGAGGACTTCCAGAAGGTGTGCGACAAGATTGATGCCAACCTGTTCGGCATCTTTGGACTATTTCCCAGAGAATAGCAACACACGTTATGGACAAGCAGACCAACACGCCCCAGCGACAGGGTGCGTCGGTGATAGTGTGGCGGGTGGTGTCGGTGGCACTGCTGCTGGCAGCCATCGCCTATGTGGTGTGGACGGGAGACTTTGATGACAAAGGCATCGTTGGCCGAGCCGACGACTTCTTGGTGTTTATGGCAGCGTTCACCTTTGCTCACGGCAGTTTTCAGCGTCCTGAGCGTCGCTACATCAGGCGGCAGCTCTACATGATAGCCCTGCTGTTTGCCATCCTAGCCCTATGCTGGATAGCCATGCTGATGTGCATGGGATGAGGAGGGCTTATGCTCTATTGGGCTTAGGGCTTAAGTAATAAGGCTTAAGGGCTTTTGCTTTACTCATAGATGGAGATTCGTTTGCACGCAGATATTTTTGCGGAGCAAAGCGTTGCCGGTGATAGTGGATTAGAATTGAGAGAAAGACTGTTGGTTCTGATTTTATTAGTTTCTGACCGAAAGGCCCTAAATGTTTACTTCAACTTAGGGGCTTGCCAGAAGTAGGTGTCGTCGAAGACATCAACACCATTGCCACTATTTCCGTAGTAACTGCCGCCTTGCGGACAGAGCGTCACAGATGGGTTAGTCTTGTTTGACCCTTGATGTTCTGCGTTGTATTCACTGGTGATATGTGCCGAGATGTAGTAAAGATTCTTTGCCATGTAGTGTTGCAAATACTCCTCCACTGTCTGTTTAGTCTCGTGATTCCAGTTGGCATCCTCGTTGAGCACCAACATCTTTCCCTCAATCAGTCTCTGCCTCACTTCTTGCGGATTAAGCAGGTTGCCGTTTTCATCACTCACGTAAGCGGCGAAACTCGGGTCCATCCATATCCATTTGCCGAGGGTGAAGCTCCAAACGCAGCAGATGACGTGGCAGTCGTTGTCCTTGTCGTAATCACGCGGCAAACAGGTGAGGAAACGCGACGGCCATCCCATAGCCAGATACACCTCGTTGAGCACGATAGCCAATCCGCGGCAGTTGAGTCCGCGCTTCTGTGCCTTGCATGCCTTGTAGAGGTCGATGGAGTTGCGACTCGTATTTTCGGGGAATCCATTGCTGCCGTCATGCGGAATCTGGTCATGTAACCAATACATGAGATTCTTTATCTGGCTTATTTCATCTCCACTGCCGGCAATGCTGTCGAGGTTGAAGAACGCACGCACCCGCTTCAGGTTGTCATCGGATGCAGGCTGATAGGTGAACTCATAGTCGGCTGCCTTGCCCTTGACGTAAGGTCCTGCAGACCTCAGCACCAACAACTTATCGCCAGTCTTGCGCACCGCCTGCACGAGCTCTTCAAATCTTGCATCATCATGCAAGATTGCCAAGTCGGTGTCTTTTGAGATATTTGCATAGTTGTCGTAACCCGACTTAATAGAGCCCTCAAGATGCTTCATGGCTTTTTCCTTGTTGCCAGCAAGCGCATAAAGGCATGCCAAATCATATTCGGTGCCCGCTACCATGCTTTGCCATATTGCATTGTCACGGTTCGTCTCCCTGTCGCTAAACTTATCAAAAGCCGCTCCTATCACATCTGCAAGTTGAGCCGTAGGTTGGCGATTGATGGCGATAAGTTCGTTGTCGTCGTTTCCAAAAATCGCTTGACCATTAACGATGCATTTCTTAAACAATGGGCATTCTTCTACTGCCGAGTTCATGCCGCATTCCATAATATTGCCAAAAACGACGGTTTCCAACTTTGGGCATCCATTGGCAATCGAATGGCTGCCAGTGGATAAGACAGTACCAAGAAATTCAGCCTTCTGCAAATTAGGGCAATTGATGAACGGTTCCGTATCTGTATGCATCAGGTCGCCGGTGAGGGTGAACGTCTCGATTGCAGTGCCCTCAAAACAATGGTAGGGCAAATACATGACATCGTGCATCACCACGCTTTTCAACTTGTCACATCCATCGAAATTATGCAGTCCTATATGCCTGACATATTCGGGAAACTGGATTTCCTCAAGTTGTTGGGCATGATTAAAAACCCTATTCGCTATAACGATGTTGTTGGGCAACTTGATACTCCGCAACCTTGAATACTCAAAGGCACTGGTGCCGAGCGTGTCTGTGCGTGTGGGCAGAATCACCTCCTCTATATTGGTGTTACTGAACAGATACTTAGGAATAGTGTATCCAGATTTAGGGCGCTGATATCCATCTTTCACAATGTAATATCCACCGGTATTAGAGAAAGAGGCTTGTGAGAGGTCCAGTTTCACTAGCCTTCCTGGTGTTTTGCGCTGGAGGGTGTCGCTGCCAGCCATTTCTCGCAGCCATCTGAGGTCATCGCCGTTAAGTGTCCCCCTGATTTTCAACGATTTAATCTTATATTTTTGTTTTTCTCCAACCACCGATGCCAGAGAACCAGGAGTGTTGACCACAACGGTTTTTGCAGTTGCCCCAAAAGCGATGAGAAGCGACAATGTGAATATTATCAGTTTGTTCATATCTCAATTGTTATTATTCTGTCAATGCGCATGTGCGGTTTAAGCCTGCCTAAATATCAAATACTGCGTTTTTATACCAGACGTATGAAAACCGACATTTGTGGCAGCATTAAGCTATTTTAACATTCCTATTCTCGACACTCTGCTAACAAGTGTGACCTGTGAAGCACTATGCTAGTGGTCAAAATCGAGTTTAGGGTTCAGGAAGTCTTGTTCAACTCCCTAAACCCTAAACCAATTCAGTCAGGGTGTGCAAGTCATTCCCTCACCTCACCCTATAGCGTTCACATTACAAGCTATAAGCCTAAATTCTAAAGCCTTATACCCTAAGCCTTAAGCCCCTTATACGCCCAGGTCTTTGAGGGTGCGGGGTGCGGGGGTCTTGGGCAGAGGCTTGCGGTCCTTGAGCAAGTCTAGAATCACCTCGATGGCCTTATCTAGCTGCTGGTCAACGCCGTTGAACTCTTGCACGGGGTCGTTGTCAACGATGATGTCGGGGTCAACACCATGGTTCTCGACAATCCAGTTGCCATTCATGTCATAGTTGGTGAAGAAGGGCACGCGGATGTCGGTGCCGTCCATATAGGGCAGCGAACCGCTGATGCCGATGATGCCACCCCACGAGCGGGTTCCAATGACCGGACCGATTTTGTTGGCCTTGAAGCTCCACGGGAACAGGTCGCCATCGCTAGCACTGTACTTGTTGACCAGCAACACCTTGGGGCCATAGATGGTCTGCTCGGGCGTGGTGCCGTTGTGGTTGCTGCCACGGTACATGGTCATGCGGTAAGGCTCACGCAGCAGTCGCTCGATGACCATAGGCGAGATGTTGCCGCCGCCGTTGCCACGGTCGTCAACGATGACCGCCTCCTTATCGATTTGTGCGAAGTAGTAGCGCGAGAACTCGCGCAAGCCTTCGGGACCCATGTCGGGGATGTAGATGTAGCCCACACGCCCGCCAGTCTTCTCGCTCACATAGTCGATGTTGTGCTGCACCCATTCGTGATGATAGAGGGGATACTCGTCGCGGATGGGCTTAACCACCACCTTGCGCTTGCCGTTGATGGTGAGCTCGGTGAGCACTCCAGCCTTGTCGCGCAACAGCACGTACAGGTTGTTGACGCTATCGGTTGGCACACCGTCAACAGCGGTGATCAGGTCGCCCTCCTTGATGTCCATGCCAGGCTCCAGCAACGGCGAGCGCAGCTCCTCGCGGTCAGGGGCACCACGCAAGATTTTGGTAATCTTGAACGCCTTGCCCTGACGCTCAAACTCAGCTCCCAGCAGGCCGATGTGGTGCTCGTCGATGGCGATGTGGTCGCCACCGTCAACATAGGCGTGACCCACTGCCAGCTCACCAATCATACCGCCAATGACGTAGGTGAGGTCCAGACGATTTTTGACATAGGGCAGCAGGGCAGCATATTTGTCATGCATCGCCTGCCAGTCAACGCCGTGCATATTCTCCAGATAGAAGCCGTCGCGATAGGCTCGCCATGCCTCGTTGAAGATCTGCCGCCACTCCTGCTCATAGTTGGCCGTGGCAATCATATCGTCTAAGTTTACCTGATCGCTCAAGTCCGCCTTGCGGGGAGCCAGCGGCACGACATGCATCTCGTCGCGCCCCATCAGCAGAGCGGTGCTCATGTCGGCAGACACCTCCATCATCATGCGGTCTGCCATCAGCTCATCTTTTTGCTCCTTGAGGTCATAGACGCGCACGCCACCGCGGTTGCTATACCATAAGTGTTTGCCATCGCACACGAAGTTGCCGTATGCTCCCGTTCCCAGTGGCACCCTGACGATGCGTTCGGCGATGCCGTCGATGTCGATGCGCACGGTGGGTTTCTCAGCAGCCTTCGCCTTGTCGGGCTTGCCACCCTTGGGCGGACGCTTGTCGCCCTGTGGTGCCTCATCGCCCTCGGGTTTGTCCTTGCCATCCATCACCTTGTCGTCGGTGGGCAAGAATGGCGATGGCGTGTCGTTTGCCAGCAGCACCAGGTAGATGCCCTCCATGTCACGATAGGCAAAGTTCCACTCGATGGTGCTGTAGATGGGGTTAAAATCGCGACCCGATGCGAAGACGAGGTACTTGCCGTCGCTGCTGAACACGGGCGAATTGCTGTCGTACCAGCGGTCGGTGACAGGATACTCCTTGCGCTGGGCAATGTTGTACAGGTAAACCACGCTCATCTCGTTAGTGCCACGGCGGTAATAGGTGAGCCACTTGCCGTCGGGCGAGAACGTGGGGGTAGGCACCTCGCTCATCTCATCTTGCAGCAGGGTCTGCTTGGTGTGGCTTGCTACATTGAGCAGCACCACACGGTTTTTGCGGTCGGTATAGACAATCTGGCTGCCGTCGGGACTCCAGCTGAAGTCGCGGATGTAGGTGTCGTTATCCTTGGTGAGCTGCACAGCCTTGTCGGCATCCACAGGGCGCATCCACAACTCGGTCTCGCCGGTCTGGTCGCTGATGTAGGCTATGTTTTTGCCGTCGGGACTCCACTGGGCATTGCGTTCATGCACACCTGGGGTGTGGGTGATGTTGCGTGTCACGCCCTTGCTGGCAGGCACGTCGAACACCTCGCCACGCGCACTGACGGTGATGCGGCTGCCGTCAGGTGCCAGGCTTGCCGCCGTCACATAGTCCTTGAGGTGCAGTTGCTCCTCGCGGGCAAAGTTGTTCTCGCTGTTCAGGGTGATGTGGATTTGCTCACTGCGCTTAGTCGTAGGATCCAGCACATAGATGTAGCCACCGTTCTCAAACACCACCTTGCCACCGCCACAGCTGGCAAACTTCACATCATAGTCGGTGAAGTTGGTCACCTTGGTGGTCGTGCCGCTGGTGGTGTTATAAACAAAGATGTTCATGCGCCCATCGCGGTCGCTCATGAAGTAGATTTCGTCGCCAATCCACATGGGGTCGATGTCCTGCGCAATGTTGTTGGTGACGTTGGTCACGCTCTTAGCGCGTGTGTCATAAATCCAGATGTCGTCTGCCATGCCGCCCTTGTAATACTTCCAGGTGCGGAACTCGCGGAACACGCGGTTATAGGCGAGCTTGGTGCCGTCGGCATTATAGCAGCAAAAACCGCCCTCAGGCAGCGGCAACTGCTCAGCCATGCCGCCATCGATGGGCGCACGCCACAGTTTGCCGTCAAAGCTTTCGCTGATGCGATTGCGGTAGATGACGTACTTGCCGTCGGGCGTCCACGCCATGGTGATGTTGTTGGGACCCATGCGGTCGCCCCAGTCGTCGCGCGGGTTACTGCCCGTGAAGGTGATGCGCCGCGGCTCGCCGCCCTGGGCAGGCATCACATAGACCTCGGTGTTGCCGTCATACTGGCCGGTGAAGGCGATGGTCCTGCCGTCGGGCGAATAGCGGGCAAATGCCTCATAGCCCTCGTGCGAAGTCAGTTTACGTGCCATGCCGCCCGCAATGGGCACTGTGTAGATGTCACCGGCATAGCTAAATGCCACGTCCGCGCCATTGGTAGCGGGGAAACGCAGCAGGCGTGCCTCGTCGGCGTGGCTCGCCATTGCCAGCGACGCCAGTGCTGCTAGCGTGATGAGTTTAGTTTTCATGTCTCTCTCTAATTAATTTTTTATTGGTTTATATTAGGTTGTATCTATCTTTTTATTTATCATTGGTTGAGTTCCTCGGTTCGGCATCACTTCTTGATGATGCGCACGTGCTGCGGCTGGCAGGGCGTGAACGACTTGGGTAACCGCACTTGCTCAAACTCGATGCGGTTGTCGCCCCTCAGCAGTTTCACCACCACCATGTTGCTATAGCACAGCCCGCTGCCCTGCGCATGCGACACGTCGTCACGCGCCATCACCACCGTGCCCATGTGGTGAGTGTTGACCGTCACCTGCCGCACGTCCAGACTGCCCGTCGGGCTATAGCCCACGTCTAGCAGGTAGTCGCCGCCCTGTGCCACGCTCACCGTCATCGACGTGTGACCGCCCACACTGTCGGCAAACACCGCCATCTGCGGCGTGAGCGACAACGCTGGCAACGGGCGCGACACATAGCCATAGCCATAGTCACCGCGGCACACCACAGCCAGCACCGCAAAGTCGTCCATATCGGGCAACGCAAACACCGAGTCAACGATGCTGCCACGCTGCTCGCCGTTGACCACCAGGCGGTAGTCTGCCGCTGGGTCAAACCCCACTATCACACCACTGTCGCCGCGCCACCTCACATCGGCTGTGGCAGGCAGCTCCACCTCGTTGTGATGCAGCGTCACCCGCTGAGTGGCATGGTGGGCATGGCTCAGCTTGATCACCACCTGATGCTTGCCGCTGATGTCGTGGGGCAAGAAGGCACTCTCGACCGCCTTGCCGTTGTCGGTCATCGACTCCACATTGTTGCCGCTGCCCTCAATGGTGATGTCGAGCTCAGCAGCCCTATATTTCAGTCCCTTGATGTGCTTGGTGCCCTCCATGCCTGTGGGCACCATCGGGTTAAACTCTATGCCCTCGGGCTTGAGCGTGATGCCCGCCAGCACCCGATAGGTCATCGCCAAGTTAGCGGCACTAGTTCCCAGCTCATCCACTGAGGTGCCTGCCAAAGAAATGCCCTGCGACTGATAGAGTATCTGGGCGCGATAGAGCGCCCCCAAGCCACGCCGTAGCGCGTTCTGATTACCTGTGTAGGCTGCTGCCATATTCCACAGTGCCTGCGTCGTTGCCCACGACGGGTTGGCAAAATAGGGTTCCACTGCCGCTGCCGTCGGTGGATAGGTCACGTTCACTCCACAGTCGCCCGTCGGCGTGTGGGCTATCAGGTTCTCGGCACGGTCATCGTCGGCAATGCCCCACAGCACGCACAGTGCCTGCGACGTGTTGTCGGTGGTCGGCGACTGCATGGGATAGGCGGCTCCGCCGTACAAGAATGCGCAATAGCGCCCGTCAGCCTCGTTCCATAGCCGCTGGTTGATGGCATCCTTGAACCGCTCCGCCTGCTGCGCAGCGTCGCTCGCCACGCCTAGCTCCTCAGCCATCTCGTCCACGATGCCAAGTGCACGCGCAGCCAGCACGTTGTTGCCCAGCGACTGACAGTCGAACACGTCGTTATAGCCCATCCACCACAGGTGGTTTGTGCTACCAGCCCCATTGGCACCTGCCGCACTATATCCGCCCCCGTGCATCAAGCCGGTCACTCCATCTTGCAGCACAGCGCAATCAGCCTCTAGTGTCTTGCATGCTGCACGATGGCTATAGCGCAACCACTCGCGGTTGCCAGTCGCCAGATAGACCTCCCATGCCGCTGCCACCCATCCCAGGTGGTCGCTCACCACAGGCCATTGACCTTCGCGCTGCACAATCAGCGTGTCACGGTCAACCAGCGAGCGCAGTGTCGCCATCGATGCTGCCGGTTGTAGCCATGCCAGCGACAAAAAGATGGAACAGCACAGCCGGCTGCTGCTCACACCGCGCCCCGTGCCATAGCGTCCACTCGCTCCCGCAGCTGCCGCTCGCTCGCCACTCATCAGGCATAGCGCGTCAACCAGCGGCTGGTCACTCGCATACGTCGGCAACCCTACCGCTGCACCGCCGCCACCATGCCACGGCTTGCCGTGGGTATAACGTGCACCGCCGCTCCAGCTGCGCAACGTGTCAAGCAGCGCAGCAGTGCCAACACTGGTCACGATGCGGTCGCCCTTGGGGCTCGCAGCCGCCACCATGCCGCCTTGGCGCAGCGTGTCGCCAGTGAGCGTGAACGTCGCGTTTTGCACAATCACGCCGCTGCCCATCTCCGTGCCGCCGCCACCGCAGCAGCACAGCAACAACAGCACCGCAGCCGCAACCGCCACACGGGCAGATGCCGCTGCACCAACTTGCACACCGCAACGTCGCTTTGCACACAGCTCCATGCCGCAAATTTACACATATTTTCGCGATTATAACAGTACTCTAAACATATTTTTATTGCCGAACCAAAACAAAATTTTCAACATCAGCGAATGATTGCATTGTGAGGTGTCAGCATTTTTTTGTGCGGCGGTGGCTTGTGTGAGCGATATAATGCTTAACTTTGCAGGCATGATAGACGTAGATAGCAAACGAGGATTGGGAGATAGCTGCGGTCAGTCACTGCCGCACATCTGCATCAGCCGAGCGGTGGCAGAGGTGTGTCCTGAGCTGCGTGTGGGACTGGTGCGTGCCGGTGGCTTGAACAACGCTCCAACCAGCGACGCGCTGTGGAGCGAGCTGACGGCAACGGCAGCCACGATTGCTAGCCAGTATGAGCTGCTGGAGCTGAACCAGCGTCCCGCAATAGCTGCGACACGGCAAGTCTATAAAGCACTAGGCAAGGACCCGAGCCGATATCGTGTGGCGAGCGAAGCACTGTGCCGACGCATCGTGAAGGGGCAGGAGTTGCCGCGGCGGACGACGGTGGTTGACGCGGTGAACCTGGTGAGCATAGTGAGCGGCTATGCCATCAGCGGGCTTGACGCTGACTGCCTGGTGGGCGACACGCTGACGCTAGACGTGGGAACGGCTGCCGACGAATATCACGGTATAGGCAGGCAGGGTTTGTTGAATATAGCAGGGATGCCCGCGTGGCGTGATGCTGCGGGTGCTATAGCCACGCCAACGAGCGACGAGGAGCGCACTAAGCTGACGGAACATACTGTGACGGCGCAAATCAACATCAACGCATACGGCACCGAGATGCCGCTAGAGCAGGCTGTGGAATGGATGGCGAGCCTGCTGCGGCAATATGGCGGTGCGGCATGGGTGACGACAGCGGTGGTGGCGTGCCACGACTGCCCCCTCGTGAGCTGACCCCATAATAGACGGCAAAAACTAAAAACGATATAGCAAAACGAGGAGGAGAACAATGGAGACACTGCAGATGATGGAGGGCAACGTAAACCAACGGCACATCGACCAGGTGACTGACGTGCTGCGCAATGGGGGGCTGATTATCTACCCCACTGACACGGTGTATGCCCTGGGGTGCGACGCGATGAACAACCAGGCGATAGAGCGCATCTGCTCGCTGAAGGCAATGAAGAGCGCCAAGACTAACCTGTCAATTATCTGCGCCGACCTGTCACAGGTGTCGCAGTATGCCAAGGTTGACAACCGCCAGTTCAAGCTGATGAAGCAACACCTGCCAGGGCCGTTCACATTCATCTTGCCAGCACTGAGCAAGCTGCCCAAAGCATTCAAGGGTCGGCGGACGGTGGGCATCCGCATACCTGACAACGACATTGCACTGGCGATAGTACGCACGCTAGGCAGCCCCATCTTGACCACGAGCGTGCCAGGCGACGACGAGGACTACCGCTGCGAGCCAGGGCTGATGGCAGAGGCATTCGAGCAGACGGTGGATGTGGTGATTGACGCGGGGCGCGGGCAGCTGATGCCGAGCACCGTGGTCGATTGCACCGGAAGCGAACCAGTGGTGACGCGCCAAGGCAAGGGCGAGCTGGAAGGCTAGCATGGGGCAAACAAACGTGGCGACCGTCCACATGCAGAAAAGCGAAAAAAAGCTAAAAGGGGCGTACGGGGATGAAATTTAATGCCGCCATGTTGCGCCCAAATGTGAGGAAATGCTTACTTTTGCAATTTGTTTGGACAATTGCAACCCCAGTGAATAACGGGCGACACATATTGCAGGCGATGTGGCTGGCGGCACTGATGCTGCTGGCGACTGGTGCCGTGTGGGCTGATGAGCCCAGCGGTGGTGACGGACGCATCGAGCTGACGGGCGACCTGGCAAGCGCCGTAGATTCGCTAGTGGTGGCACAGGGCGACACACTCACCGCCAACCAGTCGCCACAGGACACCGCCCGCTTCAAGCGCGTGCAGGTGGACCTGGACCATGTGGTGGAGTTCAGCGCAAAGGACTCGATAGTGCTCTACGGCCGCAAACACGCCACCATGTTTGGCAGCGGCAAGGTGACCTATGGCGACATCAACATGACGGCAGCGCACATCAGCATGGACATGGATAGCAGCCAAGTGCATGCCATAGGTGTGCCCGACAGCGTGGGCGAGCTGACAGGCAAGCCAGTGTTTCAGGACAACAGCGGCGAGTATGAGTCGCGCGTGATGAAATATAACTTCAAGACCAAGAAGGGCTACATCACCGACATCGTGACCGAGCAGGGCGAGGGCTACTTGACGGGCGGCATCACCAAGAAGACCGAGGACGATGCCTACTACATCAAGGACGGTCGCTACACCACCTGCGATAATCACGAACATCCGCACTTCTACTTCCAGCTGACCAAGGCAAAGGTGCGACCCAAGAAGAATGTGGTGACAGGTCCTGCCTATATGGTGCTCGAAGACCTGCCGCTACCCATCGCCGTGCCATTTGGCTACTTCCCGTTCAGCGAGAAATACCAGAGCGGAATCTTGGTGCCGACCTTTGGCGAGGACTATAACCGCGGGTTCTACCTGCGCAACGGCGGCTACTACCTGGCACTGAGCCAGTATGCCGACCTGGCACTGACGGGCGAGATCTACACACGCGGGTCGTGGGGCGTGGCAGCCCAGTCGTCGTATGCCCGCCGCTACAAGTATAACGGCTCATTCCAAATCAACTACCTGACCACGGTGAGTGGCGAGAAGGGCGACCCCGACTATAGCAAGATGCACAACTTCCAGGTGCTATGGAGCCACTCGCAGAATGCCAAGGCGAACCCCTATATGACGTTCTCGGCGAGTGTCAACTTTGCCACCACAGGCTATGCGCGGAACAGCCTGAGCACTTACTATACCAACGCGTTCACCGAGAACACCAAGAGCAGCACGGTGAACCTGACCTACAAGATACCCAACACCAAGTGGAGCATCAGCAGCACCGCCAACGTGTCGCAACGCACCGCCGACTCGACCATCACGGTGTCGTTCCCTAACTTCACCATCACGATGAGCCAGACGGCACCATTCAAGCGCAAGCGTGCCGTGGGCGACGAACGCTGGTACGAGAAAATCAAAGTGAGCTACACGGGTCGCTTCCAGAACTCGCTCACCGCCAAGCAAGACGAGTTTTTGCACAAGAATCTGGTGAAAGACTGGCGCAACGGCATGAGCCACTCGATTCCCGTGCAAGCCACGTTTAACGTGATGAAGTATTTTAACGTGACACCCAGCATCACGATGAACGACCGCATGTACACCAGCAAAATCAGGCAGCAGTGGGATCCCAATGCCAGTGCAGTGGTGAGGGACACGACCTATGGCTTCTACAACATCTTTGACTTTAACTTTGCGTTGAGCACGAGCACCAAGCTCTATGGATTCTTCAAGCCGCTGAAGCTGCTGGGCAAGCTGAGCGAGAAACTGCTGATGGTGCGCCACGTGCTCACGCCCACGGTGACGCTGTCGGCAGCTCCCGACTTTGGCGACCCCTGGTGGGGCTACTATGGCAACTATGATTATCCAGACAGCAATGGCGCGATGCAGCACATGCGATACAGCTACTTTGCCCACACGCTGTATGGCAATGCCAGCAGTGGCAAGTCGGGCACCATCTCATTCTCGCTTGCCAACAATCTGGAAGCCAAGGTGAAAAGCGATAACGACAGCACGGGCTATAAGAAACTATCGCTCATCGAGAACCTGACCCTAAGCCAGTCGTGCAACCTGGCAGCCGACTCGATGAAATGGAGCAACCTGAGCACCAGCATCTTGCTGCGCATCACCAAGGGGTTTAACCTGAGCCTGAGTGCCACATGGGATGTCTATAAATATGCCTTGAATGCTTCGGGCACACCCGTGCGCGTCAACAAGTTGCGCTTGTTCAATGGCGGAGGCTGGGGCAGGCTGTCGAGCACCGGCACATCGTTCTCATACACGTTTAACAACGACACCTTTAAGCGCAAGAACAAAAAAGACGACGACAAGGACAAGAAGGAAAAAGACGCGCGGAGGCGACAAGCCGATGGCGAGGACTCACCCGACAAGCTCAACAACAAAGACAAAGACGACAGCGGCCAAACGACCGACTTGCAACTAGATGCTGACGGATATGCCAAATGGGAATTTCCGTGGAGCTTGACGTGCAACTACTCGGTGTCGTATGGTTATGGCACGTTCAACTATGACAAGCTGGAGTATAATGGCAAGTGGACCCAGAACCTGAGCATCAACGGCAACGTGCGCCCCACCAAGAATTGGGCGTTCTCGTTCTCGGCAAGCTACAACTTCGACACACACAAGATTGCCTATATGAACTGCTCGGTTTCCAGACAAATGCACTGCTTTGAGATGAGCGCGAGCTTTGTTCCCGTGGGACCATACAAGAGCTACAACTTCCACATCGCTGTTAAATCGTCGATTTTGCAGGATGTGAAATATGACAAGCACTCGAGCTACAGCAATGGCGTCACGTGGTATTAAAGCACTGGTCGCAATGGCAGCAGGCTTGCTGCTGACCACCCTCACGGCATGGGGCTCACAGCCGCAGCTGCACGAGGGCGACCTGCTGTTTGCCTGCGCCGACAGTGCCAACGCCATCACCACCGTCACCACAGGTGCCGAGGGGTTGCCTATCGACCATGTGGGCATTATGCACTGGATTGGCGGCGAGCCACACGGTTTGCCCTATGTGATTGAGGCCATCCACCCCGTCGTTTGCCTTACCCCACTCGACACCTTTGTGCGGCGCACACCGTGCGTCTTGCTAGGGCGCATGAACGAGCCTTGGCATGTGACCGGCAGCATCAGCCGCGCGTTGCGTGAAGTGGGCAAGCCCTACGATGACTTATATCTGCCTGGCGACAGTGCCCTCTATTGCAGCGAGCTGGTGTTAACCTGCTATGTTGACAGTGCGGGCAGCCCTCTGTTCTGCCCCACCCCCATGACTTTTCGTGACAACACCGGCAAGATACCCACCCATTGGCAACAGCTTTACCAATCTCATGGCATGGAGGTGCCTGAGGGCGTTGACGGGTCCAACCCTGGCGAATTGTCACGGCGCAGGCAAATAACCCTTATTGACAAAATCATCACCACACCAAAGCCATGATATTCTACTTCACAGGCACGGGCAACACGGGCTGGCTGGCAAGGGAGCTGGCAGCAGCCACTGGAGAGTCGCTGGTTAACGTGGCACAAGCTGTCACACACGGCGAATACCATTACAAGCTGAGCCACAACGAGCGACTGGGCTTCTGTTTTCCCATACACGGCTGGCGACCACCATTCATCGTGCGCGATTTTGTCAAGCGGCTAGCACTGCAAGGCTATCAGAACAACTATTGCTATGCCTTTGCCACTTGCGGTGACGATGTGGGCCTCGCATTTGACTATCTGCGTGACGACTTGCGACAGGCTGGCATCACCCTGCACAGCGTCTTCTCAACCATCATGCCCGAGACCTATAATTTCCCGATTATTGACCAAATTGACACGCCACAACGCGCACAGCAAAAGATAGCGGCTGCCAAAAAGCGAGTGGCACAGCTGCTGCCTGCCATCGTTGAGCACAACCAAGGCGAGCGGCAATTCAATGCTAGTCGCTGGCCTCGCATCAACAGCCGCTTGCTGGGCGGTTTTTTCATTAAGCACTGGGTTACCGACACCAAATTCACCGTTGATGCCCAGGCGTGCCTGCGTTGCGGCTTGTGCGAACGGGGTTGCACCGTTGACGACATCAGCTGCCACGAGCATGGCACACCTCAATGGCTTCACAATGGCCTGTGCACCACGTGCTTTGCCTGCTATCACCACTGCCCAGCCCACGCCATAGACTTTGGCGGGCGCACACGGGGCAAACGGCAATATTATTTTAGCGAAGACTAAGAGTTTGCAGCAATCGGGACGGGAGTCTCCCCTGCCCCGATGGTTAACAACCTCTCATGTCACCCTAACCAAGGCGAGGGCGGCAATGATTTTAACATCATTGTCGCCCTCGCTTATAGCGATTTGTCGTCAACCGACCTCTGACGGATTTACTTACTCATCCTCGTCTTCGTCGCTGAGGTCAACGGCATAGTAAACCTTTTTGCCAGTCGGATAAAATCCCGTGATAAACATCACCTTGTCACTGTCGCTGCTGCGCATGATTTGGTTATAGATGTTTTCCACATCGTCGCGCGTGTTGACGGGAGCATTATTAATATCGGTGATGATAAAGCCATCGCGGATACCAGCCTTTTTGAACTTGCCAGCCTTGACGCCGACAACCTTCAGCCCCTGTGAGATAGCCAAGTCTTCCTTCTCCTCACGGCTTAGCTCGGTGAAGGCGCAGCCCAGCGACATCACATCGCTCTGGCGAGTCATCTTGGTATTGCCCTGGTCGTTCTTGAACGTAACCGTGGTGCGGCGCAACTTGTTGTCACGATAATATTCAACCTCGGCCTTGTCACCAGGACGCAACTTGTTCATCTGCTCCTGCATTTCGCCACTGTTCTTAACGGGTGCGCCGTTGAGCTTAACAATGACATCGCCCTCTTGCAGGCCAGCCTCCTTGGCAGCGCCGCGGTCGGTCACCTTAGCCACATAAATGCCCTCGCTGGTGGCAGTAATTTTCTCTTCCTTAGCCTTATCGCCTGTGAGCTCGGTGTAGCTAATGCCCAGCACGGCACGCTGCACAGTGCCAAACTGCTTGATGTCGGTCACCACCTTCTTAACCGTGTTGCTGGGGACCGCAAACGAGCAACCACTGTAGTTACCGGTTTGTGAATAGATCATGGTGTTAATGCCAATGAGCTCACCAGCCGTGTTAACCAATGCGCCACCACTGTTGCCAGGGTTCACTGCTGCATCATGCTGAATAAACGCCTTGATGCCGGCGTTACCGCTCTCGGACAAGCCACGTGCCTTGGCACTGATGACACCTGCGGTGACGGTACTGTTAAAGCCAAAGGGATTACCCACAGCAACACACCACTCACCCACCTTAACGGCGTCGCTGTTGCCAAAGGTGATGGCATGCAGATTCTTAGCATTAATCTTGATAAGCGCAATATCGGTCTTCTCGTCGGTGCCCACCACCGTAGCATTATATTGGCGGTTATCGTTCAGGGTCACCTCAAGCTTCTCGGCACCGTCAATCACATGATTGTTGGTCACGATGTAGCCATCAGTGCTAATGATCACACCGCTACCCATGCCCTTGGGCTGGGGTTCGCTCTTCTTTTGCTGCTGCTGTTGCTGACGCTTGCGCTGGCTGCCGCCATAGTTAGGGCCAAAGAAGAACTCAAACGGGTCAAAATAATCGCCCTGCCACTGCTGCTGTTGTGGGGTGGCGTAACTCTTGATGCTCACTACCGTGTTGATGGTGCTCTCAGCCACATCAGTAAAATCACGGCTCAAGTCCACCGTGCGGGTCGAGGTGTTGACAAAGCCGTTGCTAGCCGACTTGCTTTGCTTGTTCAACACATAGGTGTCTGCCACCACACCACTCTTGTTGAGCTGGCTCGTAGCCATTACTGTTGCCACAGACCCCAATATGGATGCTGCCAACAGCATGATGCCTAATTTTAAATTCTTGTTCATAACTCTTGTGTCAGTTTTGTTAAATTATGGTTGATTTTAATTTTTTCAATTGTTAAATTTAACTTTTCAAAAGTTGTGCCAAAAGTACAACGAAAAAAGACAATAACAATGCCATCTCTATGCTTTTTAAGCTAATTTAATAGCAAACGTGCCACTTTTTAAATAGTTTTACATTAGTTGTGACAAGATGATGAGCCTTGAGGCATGACATGCTGTCACCTCGCCGCATGGCAGACGATGGCCTGACCCAACCATGCAAAATTGGTGCCAGGCGTATCCAGCACAATAAAATGAGGGTGTTTTGAAAAAAGTGCCTTCAAAACGATTGCGTTGTGAAAAAAAATGATTAATTTTGTAAGTTATTGCTGGCGACCGTCCGTTCGTATCAGCCTGGGGCAAAGTTGGCCTGCGGTGCGGCGTGTGGAAGCAGCGTTAAGAAACACTTTAGAACTATTGTATGGACAACGATCGTATTATTGAGATCAACATTGAAAACGAAATGAAAACCAGCTACATCGATTATTCGATGTCGGTTATCGTTTCGCGTGCGCTACCCGATGTGCGCGACGGCTTCAAGCCTGTGCACCGACGGGTGCTCTATGGCATGGCCAGGTCGCACAACCTGTCGAGTGCGCCCTATAAGAAGTCGGCCCGCATCGTGGGTGATGTGCTGGGTAAGTATCATCCGCACGGTGACAGTTCGGTTTACTTCGCCATGGCACGCCTGGCGCAAGATTGGAACATGCGTTACCCTTTGGTTGACGGACAGGGAAACTTTGGCTCAGTTGACGGCGACAAGCCAGCTGCCATGCGTTACACTGAGGTTCGCCTTGACAAGATGGGCGAAAGCATGATGCAAGACCTGGATGAGGACACGGTGGACTTTGTACCCAACTATGACGGCAAGGACACCGAACCCACCGTGCTGCCGACCCGCATCCCCAACCTGCTGGTCAATGGCGCCACAGGTATTGCCGTGGGTATGGCTACCAACATGGCACCGCACAACCTGAACGAGGTGATTGACGGTTGCCTGGCTATGCTAGAAAATCCTGATATCGAAATCAGCGAGCTGATGCAATATATCAAGGCTCCAGATTTCCCGACTGGCGGCATCATCTATGGCTACCAAGGTGTGAAAGAAGCCTTTGAGACGGGACGTGGGCGCATTGTGATTCGCAGCAAAGCCGAAATTGAAAGCGAACACAACCACGAGCGCATCGTCGTTACCGAAATACCATACAACGTCAACAAGCGCGAGCTTATTGAAAACATTGCCCATCTGGTTGAAGAGAAGAAGATTGAGGGCATTGCTGACATCAACGACGAGACCGACCGGCATGGTATGCGCATCGTGATTGATGTGAAAAAGGACCATAATCCCAGCGTGCTGCTCAACAAGCTATACAAGATGACCGAGTTGCAGTCATCGTTCAGCGTCAACAATGTGTGCCTGGTTAACGGGCGTCCCAAGTTGCTGAACCTCAAGCAGCTCATGTATTACTTCTTGGAACATCGCCACGAGGTGGTCATCCGCCGCACACGCTTTGAGCTGCAAAAAGCCAAAGACCGTGAGCACATCTTGGAAGGACTGATTATTGCCAGCGACAACATCGACGAAGTGATTGCCATCATCCGCAGCAGCAAGACTACCGACGAGGCCTGCCAACGATTGTGTGACCGCTTTAGCCTGACCGACGTGCAGTCACGCGCCATCGTTGAGATGCGCCTGCGCCAGCTAACCAATCTGGAGCAAAACAAGCTGCACGACGAGTTGGCTGAAGTGCGCAAACGCATCGCCTACCTCCAATCCATTCTGGACGATCCAGCAGAATGCCGCAAGGTGATTGAAGATGAGCTGGAAGAAGTGAAAAAGAAATTTGGTGACGAGCGCCGCACCCAGATTGAATATTCTAACGAGGAGATGAATGCTGAGGACTTCTATAGCGACGACCCCATGATCATCACCATCTCCCACTTTGGCTACATCAAGCGCACACCGCTCAAGGAGTATCGTGCGCAAGCCCGCGGCGGCGTGGGCACCAAAGGCAGCGACACACGCGACGAGGACTTCATCGAGTATGTCTATGAAGCCACCAATCACAACTATATGTTGTTCTTCACCGCATTGGGACGCTGCTACTGGCTGCGTGTGTTTGAGATTCCGGAGGGGACCAGGCACAGCAAGGGTCGCGCCATCCAGAATCTGCTGAATCTGGGACCGGAGAACCGCATCTTTGCCTTTGTTCGTGCAACGGCACTCACCGACCCCGAATATAACCAGTCGCATTACATCATGTTTGCCACCAAGAATGGCACAGTGAAACGTACCCGCTTGAGCGAGTTCTCGCGTCCGCGCGCCAATGGCGTCCGCGCATTGAATATTGCAGACGACGACCAGCTGGTGGGCACTATCCTCACCGAGGGCGACAGCGAGGTCATCCTCGCCAACCGCGAGGGCTATGCCATCCGCTTCAACGAGACACAGGTGCGCTCGATGGGCCGCACCGCCACAGGTGTGAGAGGCATGCGCCTAACCGAGGGTGACGAAGTGATAGGCATGATTTGCATGCGCAATGGCACCAACGACGATGTGCTGGTGGTATCGGAACAAGGCATGGGCAAACGCAGCGCTTTGGCCGACTATCGCACAACCAACCGAGGCGGCAAGGGTGTTAAAACAATTAACATTACGCCCAAGACTGGCAAGCTTATTGCAATTAAGAATGTGAACGACGGCAACGACCTGGTCATCATCAACAAGAGTGGCATTGCCATCCGCCTCAAGGTCAGCACGCTGCGCGTGATGGGACGTGCCACACAGGGCGTAAGGCTCATCAATCTGGAAAAGAAGAACGACCAGATTGCATCGGTTTGCAAGGTAGATACTGAGCCCGAAGTCACCGACGAAGAGGCCATGCGTGAAGCCTTTGCCAACGATGAGTCACTAGAGCAACAGCCTCAGAGCCAGATGCCAGAGACCGACGTTCAAGACATCGACACGGGTAACGACGTTTCCCAAGGCGATGAACTAGAAGAAAACGACAACTAACAACTAAAAAGAACCAACAATATTCACTTAAATCGTTAAAAAAATGAAAAAGTTTATTCTCTTTGGCGCAGCTGCCATCATGATGGCTGGCAGCGCAACGGCACAAATCAGCTTGGTCAAGGACCTGGCTAAACATGCCGCTTCGAGCAAACTGGATGACCTGAAGGGTGTGCTCACCAACATCGCTCCGGCTCTCACCAATCCTGAGAGCGCAAACGATGTGCTCACTTGGTACACTGCCGGTAAAGCAGCCTTTGGCGTGTATGACGAACTCTACAAGCAGAAACTCATGCAGCAGCCCGTTGATAACGCCGAAATGACCAAAGCCCTCACCGACGGCTTCACTTATTATCAAAAGGCGCTGACTCTTGACACCATCGTTGAGACCAACAAGGACGGCTCCATTAAGTACAACAAGGATGGCAGCAAGAAGGTAAAAACCAAGTACAGCAAGGACATTGTGAGCGTATTGACCGGTCACGTTGGCGACATTGCCAACGTAGGTAATGAGTGCTTGCAGAACAACGACTGGGCAGGCGCGGCAGCAGCCTTTGGCAACTATGCCGACATCGCATCTTCGCCTCTCGCAATTGCAAATGGTGTGAACGCTGACGCTGAGACCATGAGCCAAGTGCGCTTCTTCCAAGGCTATTCACAGTATCAGATTCAGGACTACGCAAACGCCTATGACAACTTCACCAAGGCACGCAATCTGGGTTACACGGACAACAACATTGTTGACTTCCAAACCAGCTCACTGGCAAACTTGGTGCAGACCATGCTTGACAATAAGGAGTATGACAAGGCTTATAACTTCATCGACAATGCTATGGCTGGCGACCCCAACAATGCCACTCTGCATGACATCAAGGGCTTCACCAAAGAGCTTGAGCTGGGCGTTGACGAGGCTCTGCCTTACTACCTAAAGGCTACCGAGGTTGACCCGACGTATGCTAATGCACAGTTTGACGTTGGCCGTTGCTACTATCTGCAGGCTCAAAAGATCATCGACGACAATCCCAATGCCACCACTAAAGAACTGGTGCCGAAGGTAAAACCGTTGTATGACAAGGCTATTCCTTACCTGAAAAAGGCACTTGAGCTTAATCCCGAAAACACCAAGTCAAAAAGCGTGCTTGACGACATCGATTACAAGCTCAGCCAGATGCAGTAAGGTGCTAGGCAAGAGCTGATATCAAGCATTTTAGCTATAACCATTGACGGGCAACGGAAATAAAATCCGTTGCCCGACAATCGTATAAGGTATGTGCAATTATGTCAGAACAAGAAATGGGTGTCAGCCGCCTTGCTGCAAATTGTCAACAATCAATTTCACTTCGCTATCACACTTGGGCAGGGTGATGAGGTGGTAAGAGCCATTTGCAGGGTGCAACACAACCAGATGCATTGCCTTTACCTCCAAGCCATAGTTATGCTCCAAGATGTAACGATACAAGTTTTGTTGCAAGGCATAGTGCCAATAGCTGACATCGGGCACATCTTCAAGCCCGTTGATGCCATAAGCATCAATATAGCGTGATGTGGTTATCGGCAAACCATCATCGCCGATGAGTTTGTTGCTGCGCTTCCAGTCATAAAGCTCCACCTCACGGTCGCCCGTGCGGCACACCAGGTCAATGGTGCCTGCCATCTTGAGGTCCAAGTCATAAACAACCCATTCAGTCCTGAAAGGATGCAAACCGGCACCATGGTCCTTGAGAAATTGGCCAAAATAGCTTAATTCAGTAGAAATGTCGATTTGTTCTTCCACCTCACCCACATATTGGCCGATGAAGTTGAAGATGCATTTCTCATCAAGGTGTTGGTCGCCATTAAAGTAACGCTCAATTTGTCGGTGCAAATGTGTGCCTGCAAAACTGGCACGAGCACCATTGCAAGCCCAACGCTCAGCCAACGCCTCGGGATTTAACCCCATTCGCCTTGCCTTGCGCTGTGCCCAATAATCGGCATCAAACTTCTTAAAATAGTGCATATAGACCTCACTCACCGATGTGAGTTCCGCTCCAGATGAGTGCTGGTAGCGATGACCGTCCTCGATAAAAGAGATTTCACGGTCGGCTGCAAAGGTCAAATCAGAGCCGTCTAGGTTTCTGTTCTTTATCATATATCGATTGTTTTTCACATTTTATTTTCATTCAAATCATCAAATGGCACAACACGTCATTGCCTGGTAAAAGTGGCGACAATGGGATAGTGGTCACTGTCGCCTGCCCGCACACACTGGCAAGATATGGGCTGCAAATTGCCGCGATACAAGATGTGGTCGATTTTGACAAAAAGGTGGTTGCGGTTAAAACTGTGTGCGATGCCTCTGCCCGCGTCTGCCCAAGCATCGCGCATATCGCTGCCGCAGATGGTGCGGTAGGCAAACGATGCAGGCGTATCGTTCATATCGCCCATCACCAGCACATCGACAGGAGCGTTATCAATGGAGCGGCGCATAGCAGTGGCTTGCATGGCATGCACATCAAAACCATCGCTCAACTTGGTAGTCAACGAGTCGATGCGGTCTGACGCAGATGCATCTGCCTTGGTCCAAAGCTCACGGTCATTAGCCGTCAGCCGCATAGACATCAGGTGCATGCTATACACCCGCAAATCACCACCTGGTGCTGCCACATCCCACGCCTTGATAAAATAGTCGAGCTGGTCGTGGGCAAACACGGTGTCGTTGACAACAGTGAACGGATATTTTGACAATATGCCTACGTCAAACAGCCCCTCGCTGCGATAGGGATACTTGCTATAAAGCTCATCTAGCATGGTTGCCAGCGGCTTGAGGCGTTCGTAACTGAAATAGACCGTGCCCTCTTGCATGACCACAATGTCGGCGTCTTGGTCCAAGATGTAGCGCATGCTCTTGCTAGGGCTCGTGTTGCCATGAAGCCAATTAAATTCCTGGACATTCATCGACATCACCCTGAGCGTGACGGCACCGTCGGGCACTTGTTGCTTGCCAAAATGCAGGGGCAAAATAAGGCGCAACGAGGGCCAGCATAGCACCGCCGCAACAGCAATGATAAGCGCGGACCGCCACTGCCTGAGATACAGCAAGAGCAGCAACACCCCAGCAGCAACCAATGAGACGACGGGGAAAGCCAAAGTCGCAAGCGAGGGTAACGACCAATGGCGTGGATCTATCAAGCCGCCATAAGCCGAAAAAAGCCAAACTAATGCCAATGCCCAAGCGACAAGGCGGAATAAAATTTTCATTATCACTTTGGCAACTTGAGGGGCAACTTCCAACCCTCAGTGAAAAAAGGTTGTTGAGCCGTGAACCTAGGTGCATAGGTCTTGAGCAACCAGATGACGGGCCACTCTAGAGCCATGACAATCACAAACACTAACAACGTGAGTGCGATGCCTGGCTCCAAGCCGTTGCGCATCAGCAAGAAACGCACGGGAATATAAAGCAAAGGGTGAGTTCCCAAGATAATCAACGAGTAGCGGCCATAATGGCACAGCACTGGAATTCGTGGCAATGATTTGCATGCCCATAGCAACGCAAGAATTGCAACAAAGGGCAGCAAATAGAGCATCACAAAAGATGGCACAACCTGAGCATGCAGGTTGATGGATGACGAGAAAACATAGATGGGAACCGCCACAATCGCTAGCACCAATACACCCCAGCGGTCGATAGACTGCCGCGGAGCCAGCATGCCCAAACGATTAACGCCCCAACCGAGCACAAAATAAGGCAAGGCAACAGGAGCAGTGTCGAGCATGAGTGGCAACTGCATCTGTCGGCACGCCATCGTCCACCCTACCCCAGCCAATGCCAACACTGCCAACAACATGCCCCACACGGGCAGCCACCTGCGCAGAGCGTAAAATAAAATATTGACCCAGAACAGGCTGAGCAAGAACCATAACGGTGCCGTGGGTTGCCAATAACGTTGCGTGAACGGCTCGATGAGCATCGCTAGCGAAACGTTCAACGGTTGCGCACCCAACAGGCAGCGCACACCTTTTTCAACCCAAGCGCAGGCAAAAGCAAGAAGCACAAAAAAAACGAACGGCACAAGGATGTTGTTAACCTTGCGCCGTGTGAAATCGGCAAAGCCGGCATAACGTTTAAAGAACAAGCCCGAAATGAAGTAGTACATCGGCAGCCTAAATGCCTGCAAAGCATTGTTCAGATTAGGCGCCAAACAGTCGAAAAAATCATGGTCGATGTGGTACATCACGATGAGCATGATGCACAGACACTTCATGAAATCTACATAGGCAATGCGTTTGGTTGCCATTACTGCCCACTCTGCTTTGTCTGCCAGCTATGTGCCACTTAGTTCACGCCTTTGCTTTTGAGAGCCGCCACCACGCGCTCAAAGTTGGTCATGTCGGCTATCTCCTCGGGCTCAAGTTCGATGTCAAATGTGTTTTCAAGCTCAGCCACAAGAATGAGGTGGTGCATCGAGTCCCACTGCGGGCAGTTCTTTTGCGTCACCTGCTCGTCAAGCGTGTCAACACCCAGCACCGAGCGCATGATGCTTAAAACCTGTTGTTCCATATTGTATTCGCAAAATTATTTGTGTTAAACAAAGTGATAGTAATCTTCAATAGCCAATGGCGACTCGCCAAGCGTCATCTCGTAGTGCTTGCTGCCATCCTCGCTCTGAGAGATGCAAACAAACCCGTTGCGGTCATAGAAATCAGCGGTCTGACCGTTCTTGGCAGTCGGCAAGTAGTCGGCGGTAACTTTAGTGACGTGCTGCTGGCTTAGCCTATTGAGTATCGAGTTGAGAAATGCCACTTCGATGCCACGCCCCAAGATGCGGCAGCTCAGCAATAGGCTATCAATAGCGACAGTGTCACCACCATCGGGACGCAGGATGGCTGCTGCCGTGATGCCGCTATCGCCAAACCGGTCACTCACACCCATGCAAAAGGCCTGCCAGCCGTCGCGCAAGTGCTGCATCACCTGCTGCTCGGTGTAGCGGCGCGTGGTGAGGTTGAACTGATTGGTTTTCTGCGTCATCTGCGCGATGCGTGCCAGGTTATGCTCGTCGGCAGGCATCATGTGCAGTTGCATATCCAGGCTGCGCAGGTAGTCGTCTATACTGACCAGACTTGACTGCGCCGCCAGCCGCCGTGCATTGGCTTGGTATTGCTCCGCCTTGTTGCGGTCCTCGTCGGTAACGGTATAGCAACGGAAGTATCGCTCGACCAAAGTCTTGAAAAAGGGCATGAGTTGATGAGGCTTGTCGGGGAAGTCGGGCACGGTCACCATCGGGAACGCCTGCTTAACCAATTCGCGCTCAGCAGGATTATCATCAACAAACACCATGCTATCGAGGCCAATATTGAGTTCGGTTGCCAGTTCGTGCAAGTTGGTGACCTTATCTTGCCAGTTGATGCGCATAGCGGCAAAATTGTCCCGCTTGAGAATCATGAAGGGATTTTTTTCCCACAGCTCGACAACATCAGTCATGTTGTTCTTGCTGCAAATCGTTAAGATTATCCCTTCGCGTGAGAGCTGCAGCAACGCACGCTGCCACATCTCAAACGCATTGCCAGGGTAGTCGCCACCCAGCTTGATGCCGTCAATGCCATCTTCACCCAACACGCCACCCCACAGGGTGTTATCGAGGTCTAGCACTAGGCACTTCTTGCGCTGCAATGCCAGCTCCTGGTCCACACGCTGCCACCACTGCTGGAACTCATGTGCCAAACGCGGATTGAGCAAGGACTGCGAGATGAAATAAAACTTCCAGTTGATGAGTGATGCGGCATCGTAGCGGCTCACAAACTCACTGAAATCTACCAGCTGCACATTGTGACGCTCGGCTGCCAAATGAGCCAGATAGGCATTAAAGCCATTGATGGCTAAGCGTAACGCCGTTTCATCGCCCGTGAGTCGCAACGGAAACAGATTTTCGAGCGAGAACACGATGATTGGCTTGGCGGTATCGATTTGGTTTACCACCAACTCTAACCGTTGCTGGTAGGTAGCCACCTCTTGCGACAGTTGTTCACTGTCGGCGTTGACGGGCACCTGATAGAACCACACATAGCGGTCGGCATCAGCGGGCACCTGGCTGATGTCGCCATAGCCCGAATAAGCCACACCGTCATCGCCAAAAAACGGTTCAACTGTGTGATTGCGAAATATGAAGGTTTTCATGACTATTTCTTAATCAATTGGTAGATGCGGCTCAATGCCGACCACAATCGTGGGTGAGACATGGCACGATGCAACAGTTTCCATTTTATGCCACCATAGCCTGCCGTGGCATCCATTGGAGCGAACGGATACAATCCGACTGCACGCATACGATTCACCGCATCATCTACACACCCTAGGCGCAAGGCACTGGTCATGGCAAAAAACAGGAACACACTACGCAAACCCGTCACTGTGGCAGGTACACCATGACCCGATGCAGCCTCATATTGTGTCATTGCGGCGGTCATATCGGCAGCTGCTGCAATCTGGCTCTGCATGCGCAAGCGCAGATGGTCGGGTGTAGCTTTTTGGCTCGCACTGTCGCCACGCTTCACATAGCAATAGGGCGCAATGGGCTCGCACGCCACACGAGTGGCATTGAGCATGGCTCGGGTAATGAATGCGGCATCCTCGCACACCACCAGGTTGGTGTCAAAGCGCAGGTTTAGGCGGTTGACGAAATCGCGCCTGATGATGTACCAGCACACGTAGGGCAACAAGCGGTGATGGGCTGCAAGAAAATCGCCCCCGCTCTGAGCGGGTTGAGGTTCATCGTCGGTTAGCCACGATGTGGTCACGCTTGTTTTGCCGTCGGCTTCCAGCGTCGTGAAGCCAAAGGTCAAGATGTCCAAATCGTCCGCCACAGCCCGTTTCACCAGACCCGCCATCTTGCCTAGGGCAAGATAATCATCGCTGTCCACAAACTGCACATAGCGTCCGGTGGCAGCATCCAGACCAGCGTTGCGGGCTGCGCTGACACCCTGATTGGTCTGGCGGATGAGGCGAACCTGCGGATGGGTTGACGCAAAGGCTCGCACAATAGCTGCACTGTCGTCGGTCGAGCCGTCATCAATCACGATTATCTCTAAATCATCGCCATCAACGCCCTGATTAACAATAGATTCCAAACACTGGCGCACACTTGCAGCAGTGTTATAGACAGGGACAATGCACGATAACGATGGCATGGAACAAATCACTTAACCTCAAGCAGCTCAATCAGACCCGTGCTAGGCTGATATAAAAAAGCAACCCGCTTGCCACCCAGGGCACAAGCGGGAACAGGACGCGCGACAAGCACGAAACGATGCTCACGGCGCAAAGCCGCTATAGTTGCATCGATGTCGCTCGTCTCGTAACAAAAATGGTAGGGCGTGACTCCAGATGCACTCAGCGTGCGCACCACGGGACTATCATCGCCCAATGGTTCAACCAACTCAAGAAGCGGTGCTGTGGGATGGGTCAACAGGCAAATGCGAACCCGCTGCAAGGTGTCCTCAACCACTTCGCCCGCCACATAGCCCAAGGCCTCATAGAAAGCCTTGGTCTGGCTAATGTCGCGGCAAGCGATGCCCACATGATGGAATTTCAGGTCCAATGGCATCATGGGGTCAATAATCCTGAATGGGGCTGATGTGGCAATCGCAGAGTTGCATGAGGGCACTGCCCCAACTCAAGCCTGCGCCAAAGCCACTGATGAGCACACGGTTATCGCCACCCAGCTTGTCCTCTAGCTCACTGACGATGGTCAGGGGCACCGATGCGCTGCTGGTGTTGCCATATCGGTCGATGCAATAAGGCACCCGCTGCGGGTCAATCTTCAGCTTCTTGACAAAGAAGTCGGTCATGAAGCGGTTGGCCTGATGGAATACGAAATAGTCCACATCGTTAACCGTCATGCTAGCGTGTTGCAACAGTTGTTTGACCGACTTGGGCACCTTGCTGATGGCAAAGTTAAACACGTCCATACCGTCCATATATACCTCCAGGTCGTTGCGCCAGTTGCCGTCCTCACGCTCACGCACCTCTAGCGACTGCGGCGTGATGGGATAGCGCATGCCGGCATGAATCTTCACGGCATCTTCACCGCTGCCATCGGTATTCAACAAAAACATGGCATCGCCAGCTGCATCCATTTTCTCGACCAGCGTGGCTGTGCCTGCGTCGCCATATAGCGGCCAGTCCACCTTGTCGCGCCGATTGACGATTTTAGAAAAAGTCTCACCGTCGAGCAACAGCACACGGTTGATGCCAGGCATCGAGGCATAGGCAAAAGCCGTGCTCAAAGCAAACACATAGCCCGAGCAGCCCAACGAGATGTCTAAGCAAGCCGTGGTGGTGGGCAGCCCCAGGCGATGCTGCAAGATGCACGAGGTGGCAGGGATGCGATAGTCGGGCGTCTGGCTCATGAACAAGAGCATATCGACCGACTGGGGGTCAATGTCGTTATCTGCCATGAGCTGCTGCGCAGCCTTCAGGCACAAGTCACTCGCCATGACATCATCGTCGGCAATGCGCCGCTGCTCGATGCCAATGTTGCGGATGGTCTTTTCAACCTCGTCTGGAGGAATCAGGTAGCCCAAATCCTTGTTATCATACACTTTGCTCGGCACACAGGCGCTCATCGCTCTGATGCCCACGTTGTGAAAGGTGATGCAAGCCATTGTTCGGTTCTCTCCTATGTTATTTTTGCGGAGACCTCAAGCCAAGGTCAAGCCGCCGTCAACCACCAGATTGGTGCCTGTGACCCACGATGCGGCATCGCTAAGCAGATACATCGCTGCCCATGCCACGTCGGTAGGCTCACCTAGGCGCTTGAGTGGATAATGCTCGATTTTTTCGGCATCCTGTCCGTCGGACAGCAGGGCTTCGGTCATGGGCGTGCGCACCATGCCTGGGCAAACGGCGTTCACGCGGATGCCCTTGGGTGCCAGCTCCAATGCTGCCACGCTCACAAAGCTGCTGATGGCACCCTTGCTGGCAGCATATGCCGCATTGCCCACAGCGGCAGCACCGAGCGCAGCCACCGAGCTGATGAAAACGACACTGGCATTACGGTCTAGCCGACGATGCCTCAGCAACAGCTTCAGCAGCATGATGGGTGCTGTGGTGTTGGTCTCAAGCAGCTGATTCAGGTCGTCTAGCTTCAGGTAACGCACGGGCACCTTCTTGTCGATGCCGGCATTCAGCACCACGCCTTGCAGCACAGGCAATCGGGGTACCAAACTATCGAGTTCAGTCTCGATGTGAGTCAAGTCACAGCATACCGACATGTGTTCCACACCCTTTTGCAGCTGGTCGGTGGTCTCGTCTAGCCGCTGCTCGTCGCGCCCCATGACCACCATGCTGCCGCCTAGCCGCGAGCACTCGATGGCAATAGCGCGACCAATGCCCGACGAGGCGCCGGTGACCAATATGGTTTTACCTGCAAGAGAGAATGGATTGTACATGCCGTTACGTTATTTTTTCGCCGAAATCATTAAACTGCCCTGTGTTGATGAGATGCGCTTTTCAGCCCAGACGAGCCGACACGATGTCGAACAGATCACGCACAGTGGCACTGCCGCGGATGTCATCACCGCGCAGTTCCACATCATATTCCTCGTCAACCATGGCGATGAGTGACAATGCCAGTAGCGAAGACCACTCATCAAGCTGTTTAAAGGCGGTTTCTGGAGTTATCTGGTCGGGGGCAGTCTCATCGAACAGCTCCGCAAAGTTTTCAATAAAGTTGTCTAAGTTCATGTCACTATTTTAACGGAGAGATGCCAAGGTTTATTTTGTTAAAAATCAAACTTTTTAGCCGGCACGCCCAGATAAGTGCAGCAGTCGCGCGGATTGGTCATCAGCACACTGTTGGCACCCAACGTCACCTCATGACCGATGTGGATGCATTGCAGCACCACGCTCGCCACACCTAGCAGGTTATTATCGCCCATGGTGATGCCACCCGACAGGTGCGCGGTGGGCATAATGCCGTTGTAGTCGCCAATGTGACAATCGTGACCAATCACAGCATGGTCGTTGATGATGTTGAAGCTACCTAAAGTCACGTCGCACGACACCATGCAACCATATTGTATGATGTTGCCCTCGCCCATTGCCAACGTGCTCTTGTCCACGACAAACAGCGACGGGTCAATCAGGTTAGGGAACGTGAGGTTGTCGCCCGTGAGGGTTTCACGCAGCCGCTTAACGGCGCAGTTGTCGCTCATGGCAAAGGTGATGGCAAGTGGCTGTACACAGTGCGCCAACGCATCGATGCCGCCCAGCACCGAGCCATAACGGCCGATGCGGGTGCCTGCTGGCTTGGCATCGTCATAAAATCCCACCAGATGCCAGTCGCCGCCGGCTTGGTTGATGCGCTCAATCAGGCACGCCACCTCCTTGCCTAGCCCGCCAGCACCATATATCGCAATGTCCTTCATTTCTCTTGTTGTTCAATAAAGTTGGTTGTCTGTATCGTGTCACTTGCAGCACGACTTGATTTCGCGAACCACACGCTCCACATCCTCGTCGCTGACCCACGGTCCGCTGGGCAGACACAGGCCGATGGCAAACAGGCTTTCGCTCACGCCGTTCACGTATGCGGGTGCGCCACTGAACACGGGCTGGGTGTGCATGGGTTTCCACAGCGGGCGCGACTCGATGTTGACGCTGTCCAGGTGCTGACGCACCGTCTCATAGTCTGTTCCAGTCTTCTTGGGGTCGATTAAGATGGTGTTCAGCCAATAGTTGCTATCAAATCGCTCGTCGGGGTTGGTGTGCACCGTGATGCCATCCACGTCGGCAAACAGCTCCACATAGCGGTCGCACAGGTGACGGTGATGCGCCAGATGCTCGTCGAGCACCGTCATCTGACCACGCCCGATGCCCGCGCAGATGTTGCTCATGCGGTAGTTGTAGCCAATCTCCTTGTGCAGGTAGTAGGGCATCGGCTCACGCGCCTGGGTGGCATAAAACATGATTTTGCGCTTGGTCTCCTCGTCGGGGCAAATCAGCGCACCGCCACCGCTTGTGGTAATCATCTTGTTGCCGTTGAAGCTCATGATGCCATAGTCGCCAAAGGTGCCGCACAGCTGGTCACGATAGCGCGAGCCAAACGCCTCGGCACTGTCCTCAACGACGGGTATCTCATAACGCCGTGCCACCTCCATGATGTCGTCAATGTAGGCAGGCATGCCATACAGATAAACGGGCACGATGGCTTTGGGCTTGTTGCCCGTCTTGGCGATGCGGTCCTTGATGGCATCTTCAAGCAGGTTGGCATCCATGTTCCACGTGGCAGCCTCACTGTCCACAAACACCGGCGTAGCTCCCTGATAAACAATGGGGTTAGCACTTGCCGAGAAGGTCATCGACTGGCAAATCACCTCATCGCCAGGGCCGATGCCCAAGTTGACAAACGCCAAGTGAATGGCAGCCGTACCAGCACTCAACGCCACCACATGCTTGCCCTCGCCACACAACTTCTCCAAGTCTTGCTCAAACGCATTCACATTGGGACCCAGAGGCACTACCCAGTTGGTGTCAAACGCCTCCTGAATATACTTCATCTCATTGCCGCTCATGTGAGCCAAGCAAAGTAGTATTCTTTTGTTTTCTGACATATGATAATGAATTTATAATTTCTTTTTCAACTTGCAAGGATTTCCGTAAGCAATCACGTTATCTGGAATATCTTTCAATACCACAGAACCTGCGCCAATCACACTCCATTTGCCAATTTTGACACCTGGTATAACTGTTGCTCCGGCACCAATCCATGCTCCTTCACCCACAGACACGTTACCACAAAGAGTTGCATGGGGTGAAATGTGCGAAAAATCTCCAACAATACATTCGTGGTCAACAGAAGCACCTGTATTAATAATACAATGCCTACCAATTTTTGCATCTGGTTGTATGATAGCTCCTTGCATCACAACAGATCCAGCACCAATAACACATCGCTTGGACAATATCGCACTCGGATGAATGGCAACACCAAATTCACAGTTTAGCCGTTGGGCTATTTTCTTTCTTATCTGATTATTGCCAATTCCCACAATTATCGGTGCTTCACCTTGCCATTGATGCAAAATTGAATGGCCTTCAAGATTTGATAATTCTAAATTATCATCAAAAACAGAATCCACGCTTAAGCCCATGGCTTCTATGATATCTATGATCACTTTAGCGTGTCCGCTTGCTCCGTATATATGCATATCATTCAGTTATTTCCGTTAAACGCTTCCATCGTAGCCTGTCCTTGTTGAGAAATGCCTTCACGAACGAGAACTTTCTTAATGGTTGTCACAATCACTTTAATGTCTGTTGCCAAGGTGCAGTGGTCCACATACCAAACATCAAGTTTAAATTTCTCAGTCCACGAGATGGCGTTGCGACCATGGCATTGCGCCCATCCAGTGATGCCAGGACGCACCTCGTGACGACGAGCCTGTTCTTTGCTATAAAGTGGCAGATATTTTATTAGCAACGGTCTAGGTCCGATAAGTGCCATATCGCCTTTGATGACGTTAAATAGTTGAGGCAACTCATCGATGCTGGTGGAACGGACAAAGCGTCCCACCTTGGTAAGACGCTGTAGGTCAGGCAACAGGTTGCCGTCGGCATCGCGCTCGTCGGTCATGGTCTTGAACTTGATGATCTTGAAGATGCGGGCATCCTTGCCTGGGCGTTCTTGCAGGAAGAATGCACCTGCGCCCTTGTTAGCGAAGTGTAGCCACACGGTAACGACCAGCAGCAGGGGCGATAAGCATATCACTGCAATCAATGCAATAGTAAAACCCAATATCCGCTTGATGTAGTCTCGATATATATTTTTCACGCTAATTGTATTTTAGGCTCACGCAGATTAAATGATTTTTTAATCTCACGCAGATTGAGCAGATTGAGCAGATTTGATTTTATCTGCGTCAGCAATTGAAAACATTATTCAGTTTTTATACTTATTTCCTCATTAACAAAACGATTCACGACTCTGTCATACAAATAGGCAATATCACTAGCACTGAAGTTCACAAGAAACCCCAATCGTTTATCCATTATCTTCAAATAAGTATATAATTGTTTGCTAAACACTGGATTCAATTTCTCAACAGATTTCAACTCTAATACTATCGCATTCTCGACAACGATATCAGCACGTAATGCCAATCCCATTGATACCCCATCATAAACCAGATCAATAGGTACTTGCTCTTGGGCTTCAAGTCCAGCCTTTGATAACTCATGCATTAATGCTTTTTCATAGACTATCTCGAGCAATCCTGGACCCAATTTATTGTAAACCGCATAGATGCATCCTATCACTTTATATGACAAGTCATTTAACCTCATTCATCCCTATTTTTATATCTGCTTAATCCGCTTAATCTGCGTGAGATTTATTTACCCCATTATAGAAATCGAGGAGGCATTGGCGGACGTAGCTTTGCTCATAGCGCGAGGCAATGAGTGGACGAGCTTTGGCTGCCATCGATGCGGTCGTGGTCGGGTTGTCAATCATCTGCTTCATCGCTTGATAGAGGGCATCCACGTCGTGCGACGGGATGATGATGCCGTTTTCGCCATCGATGATGATTTCGCGCGAGCCATTGATGTCGGTCACAATGCTGGGCAGACCCATGGCTCCTGCCTCGATGACCACGTTGGGAAAACCCTCGCGGTAGCTGGGGAACACCAGTGCGTCGGCGTTGGCATAAAATGGGCGAACATCACGCTGCCGCCCCACTGCCTCGATGCCGTCACCACGCTCAATGCGTTGGCGTGTTGCCGCATCGATGGGGTCCAAATCATCTTCGCGCCCACCCACCAACACTAATCGTGTCGCAGGTTGTTCGCGATGCAGGCGGTCGAATGCAGCCACCAATTCGTTGATGCCCTTGTCGCGCACAATGCGCCCCACAAAGATGAATGTAAACTCGTGCCCATCAACTCTCGGAAATTTATCGGGATTATAATATTCCAAGTCAATGCCTCGCACGTTGCCATAGCCCAACACCTTGATGGGCTTATGGGTGATGTGATGGGTGAGCAAGTCGTTTTTAACACCCTCTCCCTCAGGGATGATGTGGGTGGCACAAGCACAAGTGAGCCAGTCGGTCGTCATCAGGATGCGCCGCTTGATGCCCGTCGCGGTGGGCCAAACCAGTCCGGTAAAGGTGTGAATGCGCACCGGCACACGCGCTAGCCATGCTGCCATCATGCATAGCAGTCCAGCCTTGGGGGTCATGCTATGCACCATATCGGGCCGCTCGCGACGCATCACCCGCCACAGCTGCCACAGCGATTTGAGGTCGCGCACGGGCGAGATGTGGCGTTGCATGGGCACAGCCACAGTGCGCACGCCCTCGCGCTCGGCAAGCTCATCGAGGGCTTCGCCTGGCGACGACAGGGCTACCACCTCATAGTCTGCCGAGAGTTCGCGCAACATGCCTCGGCAAAAGGTATTCAGCGAGCCAGGCACAGTCGCCGAACGGATGAGTTTAAGTTTCATTAATATTTTTTAGCTCACGCAGAGCCTTTGCTTCATCGATTCGCCTAATGTTTTGATCTCACGCAGATTCTTTGCGGAGCAAAGCGACTTCGTCGATTGGAGCAGATCGAGCAGATTTTTTATTCGCGAGTGATTGTGTTGGTGCACCTCTGCGAGGTACCTCTGCCCTATTCTCTTGTCCCCCAGGTTTTACGCTCGCTTTGCTCGCTTCATAACCTGGGGTTTCCTTATGGTACACCTCTTCGAGGTGCCCCAGAAAATTCAGAACCACGACTTTTGTAACGCTCTCACCATCTGCTTGACATAAGATATCCTTAAGCCTTATTGCTTAAGCCTTAAGCCCCCATTTGCCCCCCTAATATCCTATCGGTTGCGGAGGTGGCGGTAGAGGTCTAGGTAGCGCCTTGCCATGATGGTGATGTCATATTGCTTGGCTTTTTCCTGACAGCGTTGAGCCACGGCGCGGTATTCGTCAGGGTGCTCGCACAGGCGTTGAATGTCATCAGCCAATGCCTTGTCGTCGCCATGTGGGAACAGCACACCTGCGCCACCAACCACCTCACGCAAGCCATCAACGTCGCTCGCCACAAAGGGGCGACCAGATGCCATGCCCTCGATGCTTGACAGGGACAAGCCCTCCCAGTGCGACGACAGCACCACCACATCGGTGCCAGCCAAGATGTCGGGCACATCGGTGCGGATGCCCATAAACGTCACACGGTCGTCCAGCGACAGGTCGGCAACTAATTTTTTAAGCTGCTGTTCCCGCTCGCCACCGCCCACCAATTGCAGGCGGTAGTTGCTAGGCAGGTGCGTCAATGCTCGAATCAGCGTGTCCTGGTCTTTCTGCTCGCGGAAACCAGCGACCATTGTAATCACAAAGTCTGTCTGCCCGTCAATTTCTTTAATGGGTATAATAAACTTCTCGGTGTCAACGCCATTATATATCGTGTAGATATTTTTTTTGTCACCAATATGTTTTTCCAGATTTTCCCTGGTTTGGTCAGCGATGCAGATAATAGCGGCATAGCGGTTATACATCCACCTATCAATTGGTTTAAGCCACTTTTTATCGCGGCGGCGATTGGTGGAGTTATGCTCGGTGGTCACCAGAGGTTTGCGCGTGAAACTCATTGCCCGTGCCATAGGGACAAATAGTTGGCAAGCAGTGTTATGGGTATGAATGACATCGTAGGCACCCATATACTTCACCATCTTGAACACCTTAATCGGATTATAGACGCTGCCGCCGCTGCCCAACGTGTGAATCACCACGCCGCGCTGCCTCAGCTGCTCCATAAACGGTGTTTGCACGCCATCAAACAGCAGCAGCTCCACCTCGTTTTCGCCACCAGCCCGCAGCATCGGCAGCAAGTCCACCAGCAGGTGCTCAGCCCCACCCGTCCTCAGGCTTGTGATCACATGAAGTATTCGCATAAATTTCTATTGTTACTTATTGACAACACATCGCTTTTTGAGGCTATACTTACATTGAATTTCTGCCCTCACTAGCTTACCCTTATATTTAGTTTTTAATTCTTTTTGAAAATTTTGAATTTTTGTAGTCACCTCTGGGCAAAATTTCTTAGCAATAATGAATGCTACGACTTGATGAGCATCATCCTTGTGTAAAACGTTTATTGAGTGCCGGAGTTGTTCTACCGCTCTTGAGACATCAGCACCTTTTAACTCAACGTAATATTCTGCAGCAGCCGCATCTATTAATAGCCCATCACAACTTTTGTCTTCATCCTTAATAACGCAACCATCAACTTGTATCTTTTTACATTCTTGGCGGTCCTCATTGATGAAAACTAATTTTTTTCCATTTTCTTCAAATTTAATTTGCGAATCATTAGTCCTCGTTATGCAGCATTCGGGCATTTCAATCGGATTCATAACGAAAGCAGATTATCAAAGTCATGTCCTATTGTGATAGATGCTTGATCTATTACATCGGCAGAAATCAGTTTGTTCTCAACCTCCATGATGTCTTTCACATAGCCATCACTAATAGCAAATGCGCTCACATCGTTAAAGTGAATGACCGCATTGATTCCAAGCATTGCTATTACATCATCACTCTTTTGCGCGTCATCTTCAATGATATTACCCGCCTCAAGAAAGTTATTGAGTGACGTCATCACATACGGGCTGTGCGTTGTCATCACCAACTGATCACCTCTCGACACATCCATAGATGAGACCAAATGCTTCATCAATTGATATTGAGTTTGTGGGAATAAATTTTGTTCTGGCTCTTCAATTATGGCAAGCAGGTAGTCATTGCGGTATGTGGTGCTTAGCATTTCGCTAATCATGCGCTCACCTGTTTCATCCAGACCTTTGTTATCTAAAAGAGCCTTGAGGCGTTGGCGATACCGTTCTCGCTCCTCATAGCTCATCATTGCTTCAGCATTTGACAATTTATGCCTTAAGTGTTGTATGACAAGCACTAGTGGGACTATCGACTGATAACCACTAGCCGCTTCATTTAAACGAATGCGATAATCTTTTCCAACAAGTGACGTTATGCGATTAAGTTTATCATATTGCACACTCACATCACCTATCAGCTGCTTCATGGCATCACTCTTGTCATCATGCATTTCCTGACCATCCTTTGCCGACCATTTGGGCAAATTTTGCAAAGCACTTGCATATTCTTCCTGCAATGTGGCTAACGCGGGAGGCAATTTACGGATTTTTTCTGCCTGCTCTAGTGCCGTTAAGAAATTTCGCTCAGCTGGTATGTAGGTAATCTGAGGCACTTTAGGCCTTTTTGAAGCATTTTTAGATATTTTCAGACTTCCATGTTCATAGAGAAACGTATATGCTTCACCAGTATAGCGAATGCTAGTCTCTTTGCAGAAAAAATGTTCAAGATGATGGTATGAACAATATTTTTTCTGAAATCGATTGTATTGTTCGACATAGGTTGGTGTCAAGTTTTCTCGAACCAACGATTTCTCTATCCAAGAACATACCGAGATCATCTTAGCAATGGTGCTCTTTCCACTGCCTTGAGGACCAATCAAAATCGTATAGGGGCGCAATCGCATCTTGCCAGATTGAATGACTGGTCCCAAATAATTGATTTCTAATTCTTTCATTTTTTCTACAAAAAATCAGTTGCTTAATCTGACCTGACTATCCTTCGTCAAGGATATAGGGATTTTTTATGAAATCTGTGTGGTTTTCTGTTGATATGACTTTTGCTGGGTTTCCGACAGCGATAGAATTACTGGGGATATCGTGGGTAACAATCGCTCCGGCACCAATCGTCACGTTATCGCCAATTTTCACATTTTCGACCACACAAACGTTAGGACCGATATAAACATTATCGCCAATTACAGCACCCTTGCCCTTGTTTGAACCGATTGTGCTACATTGACTCAAATTGCAATTATTTCCTATGGTTACAGTTTCGTTAATCACATTTCCCATGCAATGCCCCAAATATAGACCATATCCAATGTTCTTTGACGATGGTATATACATCACAAACTTCGTTGAGTAATGCCGATGCATAATTCTTGCCAACCACCTGAATGGATTGGGCTCACTGCTTAGCCTAAGCCAAAACGAGTATGTAAAAGCCCTATTGACACATGCAAGTGCCTTTAGGGTCATGATTAGCGCGTTCGTACCCCCCCCAATATCGGTAGTAGTCGGACGCAATTTTTCTCTTAATCGTTGACATAAAACATTGGTAATGTTAGGATTATATAAATGTTATAGTAAATGTATATCAATCATGTGCAGTCAGGCGTTTTTTCCATGTTAACGATGGTTTCTCGACTGCCAGATAGAACATATAGCTGACTATATAGCAGATTACCACACCACCAAGCCACAGAGCAACTGAAGTGACATTCACATCATAAGCCCTTGGGAAGCCTAAGTAAAGTAACAATGTGATGACGGGCAGGTGCATCAGATATAGTGAATAAGAAAAAGCAGCAAACCAACTAGATTTCTGCTCGATGTAGCGAGCAAAGCGTGTAACGGGCTTGTGTTGGATGAATTGACTGACCAGCAAGGCAATGCAAAGTGACTCCAATGTGTAGAGCAAATTCACATTCAGTGCCAATGTAGCATGAGAAATCGATGGCTTAGACACCTTTGCCAACAAGGAAAGCCCCAACATCAGCACCAAGCACAATATGGTAACAACCTTAGGCAGACGGAACGACTTCAAGTAATATGCCAATATGCCAAACACAAAGACAAACAAGAAGTGAGTGCCCGTGCCGCGCTCAGCCACCGTATAGACCGACACAGCCATTGCCAGCACCAAGATGCCAGCACACTTGAGGCGTGCAGTGGGTTGTGTGAGCAAAATCACCGCATAAACCAAAACATAGAACCAAACGATGTAAACCATGGTCCACAAAATGGGCATGTTGGGCAAGGGATCAGCCCAGACGTATTGCAATGATAACAAGTTGGCTAAGGTCTGCCATACATTAAAAGGTTCGCCCACTATGTGGTTGACCAACAAGCCGACCATGATGGATGCGACCAGCGGAAGCAAGATACGAACACCGCGCTTTAAAGCAAACTCGCTGTACGACAAGCACTTACCCCCCCTATTGCTTTCTCAAACGTTCTGCCACCTACCAAGAATCCACTCAGCACAAAGAACAATAGCACCCCATCGTCGCTAATAGTGGTCAGCGCATAGAAACACTTGGTTGCCAGATTTTGGCTAGAAGCATGCAGATTTCCAAAAATTTGAAAAAAATTGTCACGACTATGCGCCAGCACTACTGCAAATGCTGCAAAAGCTCTAAACAAATCCAGCCAATAAAAATGGATTTTTTGCTGTTGCGTGGTTGTTGGTAGCTGATTTTTCATATTGCACGTTTGTCTGAAATGTATTTCACAAGGGTATTGGCCGTTAGGAAGATAGTGACTGGTCACGGCGATGCATCAGCCATCCCAAGGGACGAGCCCATAGCCAGTGCCAAGGCAGGCGTGGGGCAGTAGCCTTGTCTGCCAAGCAGGGATAGAAGCGCCAGTAGTTGATAGCCGCTTTTACCTTTTGAGCAAACGGGATGTCATAGCCGTTAAGCTCCTGATAGGTGGTGACGGTGCACAGGGGGCTATCCATGCGTATGCGCACGATGCGGTCGGTGAGTCCGCCGTCAAGATAGTCACGGTAATAAACCACCTTGCGGAAATAGCGCAGGCGGTAGCGAGTGGCAATGCGGTTCCACACCAACGCCTCGGGGCAAAAACGCTCGCCCTGCACCTCAGGAAACGGGAACTCGCGCAACACAGCCGTGCGAAAAGCCTCTGCCATGTCACCCTGACCATGGTGCTTGAAGCGGAATTCCAGCGTGGTGCAGTCAATCACATCGGCATCGCAACCATGGCCGATGACCGTGCCATCGTGGTGCGCCATATAGCCTGCCACACCACCAAACGAAGCATCGCCGCGCACCAGCTGCCAATAGTGCCAGATGGTATCTAGGGCATCAGGCGGCAGTGAGTCGTCACTGTCTAAAATCAACACCAGTTCGCCCTGCGCTTCGCGCACCCCACGGTTGACGGCAGTGTGCTTGCCGCCATTGGACTTCTTGAAGTAGCGCATCGGTACATCACCGCTTGATTGCAGCGACTGCGCCAACTGCTCGGTGCCATCGGTGGAGCCGTCGTCAACCAGCAACCACTCAAAGTGCTTGCAGGTCTGCTGCCGCAAGCTGGTGTGCAGACGCTCTAACAGGTGGGCGCGGTTATAGGTGGGCGTGATGACCGAAATGACGGGCTGTTGCATATTTTCAGCTTTTATTTTATGGCTAGATTCTCCATGTGCCCCAGTTTTCGCGCATAATCATGAAGAAGTTGAATGCGGCATTGAGCAACAAGATGAGCGACAGCACACGGTTCTGATGAGGGAACATCTTTTGTCGCGTCAAGGGATAGATGAGCAGGAGGGGCATCAAGAACCATGACAGGTAACCAAAGCGATCCACATAGTTGGCACGGATGACCAGCAGGAAGAAAGCGTTGGCCAAGACATAAGCGCAATAGAGAGCAACGTAAAGTCGCTCCTGATAACCTTTTTTGAAGATATAATAATAGCCCAGTGCCATGGGGATGAGCGAGTAGAGGATAAAGTCCACACGGAAACCGCGCCGATAGGATTCAGTATCGTTGGTGGTAATATATTCTCCCGCCTGCTGGCTTGATGAAATCTCAGCGACGAAGTCACCCAACAACTGCGAAAGAGTATCAGCAAGCACCGCACTGAGGAACAAGCAAACAACCCACACCTTGAGGTAAAGCTTGGGGCGTGGATAACGCATTGCCAACACGAATGCCGCCGCAGGCAGTGCCATCGACTTGTGGATGCCGACAGATATCAAGGCCAACAGCACAGCAAAAACCTGCGAGGAGCGAACCTTGTTGTCATAGGTTGCAAACGCCAGCAGCATCAACGATGAGGCGACACCGCTGCGCAGGGTGTTGTGACCATAACCCAGAAACATATAACCGCCCGCCATCATCAGGAATAGCACGTAGCCATATTGCGACGAAAACTTGAAACTGGCAAACCACCTGCCACCGACATAAAGCAGCGCAATCAACCCAAAATAGATATAGTGGTCATCGGTGAAACGACGCACTAGTTTAGTGATAAAGCCCCAAATGACATCTCCAGTATCATTTTCAAGGGAATCGGCATTCATAAACGTGTACCAGTAACCTTCGCGGTCGGACCACGCATCTTGAAGGATGGGGAACGTGGCAAAATACCATACCAGTCCCACCACACAGGCGATGGACAACATGTAGCCAGGTCCTAGCGGTAAACTGTTGTCACGCACCCGTGAAGGCTTCATTTGTGCCGCTACAAAGTAGAGGATGAGCAGCAGGGTCACTCCGTACATCACCCACAAGTAGATGTCATTGTAATACTCTAGGGCGATGCCGTATTGGTATCTGGTTCTATAAAACATAATGTTCGATTAATGTTCCAAGATGTGATAGAGCTTTTGCACCTCGCTGCTGTTGTCGGTGACGTGCGCTGCCAGGTGGTCAATATAGGACTGGCGCAGGGCATCGTCGGTGAGCAGGCGGGTGATGCAGGCAGCGATATCGCTGCCGTCGAAGTCGCACACCGATGCATTCACGCCATCGGTGAACTGGTCACCCACCGTCGAGAATCGTGTCACCACGATGGGCTTGCACATGATTTTGGCTTCGTCGAGGGTGATGGACTTGCCCTCAAAGCGCGAGGGATGCACCACCACGTCGGCTCGGCGGATAAACGGGTAAGGGTTGGGCTGCATGCCCAGAAACAGCACATCGCACTCCAAGCCGTAGTCTTTAGCCACTTGCACCCATTGCGGCTCGGCGATGTTGCCGATAAATAGCCAGGTGAAGTCAATGCCCTGCTGCTTGAGCTGGCGTGCAGCATCGAGGGCAAGGTCGATGCCCTTGTTGCGCCACACATGGCCGATGGTAATCAGCACGTTGCCATGCAACGGTGGGCAATCGACTGCCTCGTCTGCCAAGCGGTTGATGACCGCAGGCGACGAGATGTTTTCAAAGAGCTGCACCTTGTCGGCAACGTCGGGGAAGTTGCGCTGCAGCGACTCCACGCAGTGCTGCGAGATGGTGAAGATGGCATCCACACGCGGAAAATAGCGGCGGTCCATCGACTTATAGTAGGGCCACTTGTCGTAGTCGCTGTGAAAAAAGGTAACTTTTTTGTCTGCCTGCAAACGGTCAACCATGTAATAGAGTTGCTGCTGACCGTTGTAATCCACAATCATATCGTAATGCTCAGGCAAGCGGGGAAACAAGCGTGACATCAGCCAACCCGCCCACGACTTGCTCACGCGCGACACCGCCATGCGCAGCAGCGATAGCAGAGCGAGCAGCAGATGTCCACCGCGCAGATATGCCGTCACGCCCCGCATACCGGCAAGGGCATTGGCAGCCTGCTGGGCTGTGTGCAGGGTGATATCATCGGGCAAATAGCGGCTAAAAGGCCCCTGCTTGCCGTTCATGACCATGAGATGCACATCGTAACGTTGGCGGTCGATGGCATTGATGGTGCTCACCAGACTCTTGGCAACACCGCCACTGTCGAGCGTGCCAATCAAGAACAAGATGGTGGGACGACGAGTCATAACGCTTCGACCTGCTGCATGGTGTGTTCAACGGCAAAATCTTGCACCCGCTCACGCCCGCGCTGGGCATATTGCTCGCGCAGCGAACTGTCATCAAGCATCTGGCGTACTGCCCGATAGATGCTCTCATCATCGTGGTCGCACAAGATGCCATAGCGGTTGTCCTGAATAATCTCGACCGGACCGGCTGTGCGTGTCGCCACCACTGGTGTGCCCAGTGCCATAGCCTCGCAAATCACCAGACTGAAGCCTTCCCAACCTGACGTGCTCAGCAACAGGTCGGCAGCAGCCACATAGGGGAACGGGTTGCGCACGAAACCCACCAAATCGACCACATCGGCAACATCAAGCTCACGGATTTGCCGCTCAAGTTCGCCTCGCAACTCGCCATCGCCAAGCAACTGTATCTTGACAGGGATGGCATCAGCCTTCAGCCTATGCGCCAAGCGAATCACACGGTCCAACTTCTTTTGCTCGACCCATCTGCCGACGACAGCAATGGTCAATCCATCGTTGCTTACCGTTGCCTCACTTGCCATGCGCTCGATTTTTTCCACATCGATAGGGTTAAACACCACCTCAACAGGCGGTTGCAACGATGGGAACCGACGCAACAGCGCGGCGCGTGTGTCTTGAGCCACACAGATAACCTTGGTCATGGCGTTGTAGGCATTCAATTCGTCTTGCTCGCCATGGAACATCGCCGCCTCGTAGGGGGCGGTATGCAGGTCGCAATGCACCCAGGTGTAGTTGCGGTCGGCGACATCGGTCAGCATGGCATGCGCCTTGAGGGGCAAACCCTCTAAAAACGAGACAGCCACGTCGTAGTGCGCCTGTTCGCCCAAGGTGCGGCGCAAGCGGTTGCGAAAAGGCGCATTCCAACCCAGACGCAGGGCGGCATGCAGACGCAGCCTATAGTCGAGCGTATAGCCATCCCAAGCGGTGAGCACCCGCACAGCAGACGGAATCTCGTCGGCAAGGCTGCCGCCACCGACAATTTGCAACAAATCGACCTGGCATTTGCCATAGTCGAAGTGATGCAGGATGTCGAGCAACACACGCTCGGCACCTCCGCCATTGAGCTGACCATCGATAAACAGGTAACGCTTCATTTCTTCATCAGCAGGGATAGGGCGGGTACATAGAGCCACTGTGGTAAGCAAGTCATGCACCACCTGATGACCCTGAATGTTAACGGCAGCTGGCGTGCACGACGAACCGATGACAACAGCGACTTGTCTATCGAACGGACAAAATGCTTTTTGGCAGACATATCGTAATGCTTATCGACCAGCACATTGCGTACCGACTGATAGAGGTCGATTGCCTTCATGCGCGTAAACGCATCGTCGAGGTCGGAAGTGAAACCGCCAGCCTTGGCACGCAGGCTGCCATAGAGGTGCCAATCCCAAAGGGTGACATCATAAAGCTCACGCGCATCACGAAACGATGATGTGATTGACGTGCCGGTGCCGTGGTGTGTGTAAGTGTAGTTAGAAGCCGCCACGGTATAGATGGCATCGCCCGCATGCTGCAAATATTGCTTGACAAAGATGGCATCCTCGCCATAACGATAATCCTCAGGAAAACGGATATGATTGTCACGCAAGGTGGCCGTGTTGAAGAGCTTGCACACAGGTCCACGAATCAGGTAGTTGCGCTCGCATTCCTCCATGAGTTGTGCCAACGTGCAACGGCTAGTGGCAGCAGGCTGGCGCGTGTGGTTGAGCGAGGCATCGGCATCAAAAGTCAGGGTAAAGCCCTGAATGACAAACGACAGTGCCTCATCAGCGACCATAAAGTCTGCCAAATAGCGCGGCGACACAAAGTCGTCACTGTCCACAAAGCAAACGTAGTCGCCCGTTGCCGCCTCGATGCCCATATTGCGAGCCCGCGAGGGTCCGCCGTTGGACGCATGGATGACGCGCACCCGCGCATCGGCAGCGGCATAGCCATCGCACAGTTTGCCTGAACCGTCGGTGGAGCCGTCGTCAATCAGCAAGAGCTCAAAATCGGTAAACTCCTGCGCCAAGATGCTATCGACGCACTGCGCCAAGCAGCCCTCGGCATTATAAACCGGAACAATGACTGAAATCTTCATTTCTCACCTGTTATCTGTCGCATCTGCGTCAACCCTCCAAACTGCTGCGCATGTAACCGATGCTTGCATCCCTCAGTTGAGCGACTTGTGCCTCTACTGCTGTGAAATCGATAGGCGACATCGCCGCATCAACACTATTGTCGGTGATGATTCGTGACTCAAGCTGTAATGGTTTTAGCAAGCTCTCGAAGCGAGACTTTCCACGTTCCTCATTCAGGAACGTATAAAAATCTTTCTGGAAAATGATGGAAAAGACTGTGCCATGGAAGCTATCAGTCAAGACCATAGAAGCGTCGCGGAACATAGCCAACCATTGCTGAACAGTGAGTGACAGCTCGTTATGCGCACTGAAATAGCGCAATTGAAGTCCGCGGTCGTGGGCTATGTTGGTAAAGATTTCCCGCTTTTGTGGTGTGACATCCAAGCAATAGACCGCCAGATAGGGCTCACTGGTCACTGGCACCTCACGGCATAAGTCCAAATAACGTTCACGCGAAATCAGCAGCGTGGGGTCGAGCACAGCAGTCGCATCCACACCCAGATGCTGCCGACACAGGGCAATGCCACTGCTCTCTCGCACCGAAATAGCGTCAAATTGTGCAGCAAGGGCAGCACAAGCAGCGGTCTGTCGGTCATCATACTCCCACTGGTCGGTGCCAAACGAGGCAGCGTAAGCCACACGCCTGACGTGGGCACCCTGGGCGAAACGCAAATACATATCTTCGATATCGGCATTGTAGTGCGGACGCCACACCTGGTCACTGCCCACCACCAAGCCGTCTAGAGCATAACGATTAATCAAGTCGGCATGGTAAGCAGCTACTGGTTTGGTGGTTGCGATGTGTTGCGCGATGAATTGCCCCGTCAACGGAGACACGCACCGCCCTTTGTACGGACGTTGTGGGAAGTTGCGCCGCCTGCCCAGCATGCGGTAGGCAACACTGCGGGCAGAACCCAGCAGATAACGCCAATAGGGATACTTCAGATAGGCATCGATGGTGACCGGTTCGTGCCCCAGGTCACGCAAGACCTGCTGCAATGCCCAGTTTTGCAAGATGCCGCCATAGTTATGCGCCAATGGCTGCGTAACAATACCTAATCGCATAAAAGATTGCTATTTGAGACCTCAATTGCGGATAAAAGAAAGGGGGTCACCGGCACCAAAGCACGGTGGCGGCAATCATAGTAATCGGTAGGGCTGGAGACACTATCGCAGTAGTCATTAACAGCAGTTTACCTATTATGTTCGGTATGAGCGATGCGGCTGCAAAGCGGCATACATTCAAACTGCAAAGATAATCATTAGCGGCGTTATGTGCAAACTTTTGATAAAAAACTTGCGCCCCATCAAGCATGGCAAGCCATTGGCAGAAGCGCACAACCACGTGCGCCAAGAACCGACAGGAGAAACACGCAGCGAGCCATCGCCACAACCGGGAGTGTAGAAAAAAGCCGTTTTGTGGCTATTTATAGAAATTTTGTGTATCTTTGCACTATGTTCTATCACCAAAACCTCAAATGACAATGAAGACCTACCTAGTGACTGGTGCTGCTGGCTTTATCGGCTCAAACTTTGTGAAATACATCCTCGACAAGTATGGCGACGACGTGGACATCATCGTGCTCGACGCGCTCACCTATGCGGGCAACCTGGCATCGCTGGGCGATGAGCTGCAACGCCCCAACGTGACGTTTGTGCGTGGCGACATCGGTGACCGCGAGCTGGTGACGGGGCTTCTCAACGACCATGATGTGGACTACATCGTCAACTTTGCTGCCGAGAGCCACGTGGATCGCAGCATCACCAACCCTCGGCTTTTTTTGGAGACCAACATCCTAGGGGCACAGAACTTGCTTGACTGCGCCCGTACTGCCTGGCAGACGGGTAAAGATGCCCAGGGACACAACACGTATGCCCCAGGAAAGAAATACCTGCAAATCTCCACCGACGAAGTGTATGGATCACTTGCCAAAGACTATGACGAGCCACAGCCACTGGAAGTGAGCGATGACGTGCGCGAGGTCATCAAAGGACGCACCGACCTCAAGACCTATGGCAAGGCATGCTTTACCGAGGAGACACCGCTAGCCCCACGGTCGCCCTACTCTGCCTCAAAGACCAGTGCCGACCTGATTGTGATGGCTTATCATGAGACCTACGGGATGCCTGTCAACATTACCCGTTGCAGCAACAACTATGGCCCATATCATTTTCCTGAGAAACTCATCCCGCTCATCATCAAAAACATCTTAGAGGGCAGGAAGTTACCCGTGTATGGCAAGGGTGAGAACGTGCGCGACTGGCTGTATGTGGAGGACCACTGCAAAGGCATCGACATGGTGCTGCGTCAGGGCCGCATAGGCGAGGTGTATAACATCGGCGGCTTTAACGAGGAGAGCAACATCAACATTGTGCGGCAAGTGATTGACATCATCGCCCGCATCATGCGCGACGAGCCCGAATATCAGCGGCTGCTGAAGTGCCCAGTGGATGCCATCAACTATGACCTGATAGAATTTGTGACCGACCGGCCTGGGCACGATATGCGTTATGCTATCGACCCGTCAAAGATTGCCCGCGAGCTGGGTTGGTATCCCGAAACACCATTTCAGGAGGGCATCGAGCGTACCATCCGTTGGAACCTTGACCATCAAGACTGGGTAGCAAGTGTCACCAGCGGCGAATATCAACGTTATTACGAAGAGATGTACGGCAACCGATAATGCGCGTGACAAAGACGAACCACCACAATATGCAAATGAGAGGGGAACTGCTTCGGCAAATTCTCCTCTCGTTTGTTTTGTTGTCAACCGCCTTGCCTCTTCAATAATGCTGTCAACACCGATTATTTGATTTTTTTAATTAAATTCACGCCACTTTCACCAATTACTGATCTAATAGCTTTTTTTATTCCTCTTTTTATTTTCATATTAGGGTCAGTTATAAGATTATATGCCATTCTCAAGGCATCGCTTTCGTTCTGATGTTTTGTAAAGACCTCAAACAACATCGGTTTGTCTGTTATCTCTGGAGTAATGAAACGCTCATAGACAGCGTAAAATTCCTCCTTCGTTGATGCGCACATATACTCATATCCCAAATTCTCAGCAAAATTCTTTACGAGAACAGGTGACTGTGCTCCATTATGTCCTGCCGCTGCTCCATAAGCATCGGCATCATCGCCAAAAGCAGCCCACGGATGGTTGTAGTTTCTAAATTCCGTTCCTAATCCGTTGTTTACAAGCATAATACGAACATTATTTCCCACTTCACGATTTCCTACGACATTCATATCATAGAAAAAAGCCAGATCACCAACGATACCAAAGAATAATTTGTTTTTGTTGGCTAATGATGAGCCTATTAATGTAGAAACATTTCCATCTATTCCAAAGCCACCCACATTGCAGTATGCCATGACAGTCTTCGGTATTTTAAAAAAGTTCCAAACCCTTATCGTATTTAAAATACCAAAATGAAGACTACTATCTGCTGGTATCTTATCATGAAGAACACTTGCTGTCCATAGATTTGAGAAGGGTATCTCTTTTGATTTTAATATCTCGTACAACTTATCATATTCCTTTGAACATCTGTCATAGTATGAGGTTTTCATTTCGTTGCTTTCGCCTGCATATTTTTCAAAGAAATATTGTTCACTCATTTCAAATACAGCCGTTAACTTTCTGAAAAGATCTCTCACTTCTCCATCGGGACTAACCCTCCAAACCTGTTTGAACGAAAGTCCAGACTCTGAATAGCTCGACTGTTCACCGAGATGTATTAACAAATCAAATTTAGTTTCGGGACTGATATATTCTGACTGACTTCCCACAAGTACGAACTGCATCTCGTATCTTCCCTTGTAACCACTCGTGTGCTCGCTAAACGCCACAGCATCATAGTTCCCGCAAAACCTATCTATTGCGTCAGTTAGTTTCTGCGACATTTTCTTATGTGCTCCGATAAATATTGCCACCTTAGTACCTTCTGGTATTTCTGGAAGAATATCATCATAACAATATCGCTTTATCGGAACCACATTAGGTAATTGGTTTGTGCTGAAGTCTTTGCTGTAGTTTGTTTCAAGATTGATGTGAACGGGGCCACCACCGTTTCTTCTACACTCCAAGAGAGCTTTTGTTATTGCGATTCTACAGCCCCATTCTTCATCTTCATTATTTACTAATCCAGCCTTAACACTAATCTTAACGATATCGTTAAGTGGTGTATTACGATCAATCACTTGAGGAACTAAGTGGCCTATCCTATTAGTCTTTTGGGTTGACGTGATGGCGATTACAGGTAGCTTTCTGTAAAAAGCCTCTGTAAGACCCGGTATGTAGTTTCGTGATGCCGTGGCACCTGTACAACTAAGCATCACCGGTTCACCGGTCTCTGCAGCCATTCCACAAGCCATATAACAGGCAGACCTCTCGTCAACACAAGAATACATCTCAAAATAAGGGTCTGACTGCATACTGGCCACAAGATTAATGTTCGTTGCGCCTGGCGATGCAAACATTTTCTTTATGCCATACTCTTTTAACAAAGAGAGAAGAATTTGGATATTTTTCTCTTCATTATAATGCCGTTCCATATTGTTTTCTAAAATTTATTGTTTAACTTCATTACACAATATTATCTAACCATTTAGACGATTTGAGACACTAAATTTTCGCTCTACCCGTAACCTGTTTTTAGATACTTACGCATAATTAGCTAAAATGAATAGTTATAATCATCGTAAGTAATTAACGCAGAACCACCAGTCATAAAAACCGTATCTCCTACTATTGTTTTACCCATATCACTTACCAAGAAAACAGCCATATTAGCTATTTCCTCTGGGGTCGCATATCGCCCATTGGGGGCTAACTTGTTACTTAAATTCGACACATCTTTTGTTAACATAGTCGTTGCCGTTGGTCCAGGTGCTAATCCGTTTACAACTATCCCATAAGGGATAAACGATTTTGCAAGTCCCAATGTCATCGCTCTTATACCCCATTTTGACAAAGAGTATGCAGAATCCGCAGGACGAAGCCCCGAGGAGGAAGAAATATTAAGGATGTTACCCTCTATCTTATTATGTTTAAAGTATTTACCAAAGGTCTGGCACAAGAAGAAAGTGCCCCTAAGATTAGTACTCATAATCTTATCAAATTCCTCCGGCTTAACATCTCTGATATTTCCTCCTAAAATGCCTGCATTATTAACCAAAATATTGATTTTGTCCGCACCAGATATTTTAATCGCCTCATCTAGTTTGTCATTAAACGTGTCAGGCTGATTATTATCCAGTTCCAATGGAAATATTCTGTTTTGCAAGTTTAAACTCGAAGACAGCTCGGAGCAACAGGCATTCAGTTTCTCCATATTCCTGCCGGTGATGATTACGGTTGCACCGCTTTTCATAAAGGCTTCGGCTATAGCTCGCCCTATACCGCCAGCACCTCCCGTTACCATTGCTACCTTGTCTTTCAACAACTCATTCGGCGCAAGTGTAACTATATTTTTGGTAATTATCTCCTTCTTCTGGAAACATTCCAGAATTCTTATTATAGTATTCTTAATTCTTTGCTTCATATTTCTTTATATATTTGTTTTTAAATCATTAAGTTATGTTGTCTGTTTCGATTTTATTTTTAAAACTAAACTAACAATTTTTTTATATATAAACATTCTTTCCTCTTTATCCATGCCTAAATAATAGATACACCCTGCAGACCACAGTAAACTAATTATTGTTGTTACAATAAGTCTTGAAAATGAGGGCTCCATTAACAACACGACAGCAGAAGGAATAATGAAACACAATATTGACACAGCCATAAGACGCATCATGACCCATTTAATAAAGTGTCTTACAGGAAAATCCATTTTCCTTTTGAGTATCGCTAATCTTATGAAATTCAGGTTGTAATATATAACAGCATATATTACATATGTCGCATATGCTGGAGCACCCAACTTATATGCAATCCAAGTCAATGGAAATACCATGCAACCAAGTGTTGTAACCTCTATCTCATATCTCTTTATATCCCCCGTAGCTTGTATTGCTGTTAACATAGAATTACCCATTACGGTAGTTAGTGTTCCTATCAAGACCAATCTTGTAAATACAGCCGTATCTTCTGGAACTTGTTTCAACCATATCGACAGAATTGTATCTGCCTCAAGTATTATAGGTACTACAAAGATAAACATAATATAATATGAGAATCTTGTACCTCTATCCACCAACTTAAACAAAAAAGAATAATCCTTCGCAGCGTATGACTTTATGATTTGAGGATTTAATGCTGTCATAAAATTATTTACAAACTGTGTCACTGCACCTTCTATCTGTACAGCGACAGCTCTTGCAGCATTCATCTTAACTCCGAAGAAAACATTGATAAGCATATTTACTCCCTGCGTGTTCAGCATAAATGCCGTATTACCAAAGAGGCTCCATCCTGCGTAACTTGACATTTCCTTAAACAGAGACTTATCCAATATCATTCGATATTTGGCTTCCTCGAAATGGCGATTACAGTACAGTCCATATATAATGCATACCAATAATGCAACTAACACAATAAGAGCCGCATATAGTTTTAATTTGTCAACAGTTGATATATATATCAGATATGCTATTGCTAGTTTCAATACAGCCTCCAGAATACCAATATATGCAAAAACATTCATCTTTTCGTGTGAAATTATAGTTGCATTATATGGAACACTTATAAGACCTATAACAAATGCGATAATTGAACAATGCAGAACGAAATTGGCAGCATCATATCTATCTGGCGGAATGTTCATTTGAGTGTTTAAGAACCACACTCCTATGACCTCACATATAATCGCAACGACAATAGACATCAGAATCTGAATATTAACCGATGTCGAGAAAATCGTACTTAATCGCTCTTTGTTTCCTGTTCCTAATTCAAATGTAAGAAAGCGAGATATTGCACCAGATAGAGGGCCTGAAATAAAACCAAAGATAACGACAATGCCACCGACTACATTATATATACCATAGTTTGCTTCCCCTAAAGAATCTAGCACCACCCTTGATGTAAACAGCGAGATGAGCATTAAAACCAGCATCCTCGCATACAAAAAGAGGGTGTTTTTTGCTATACGTTTATTATTTTCTTGCGATGTTGGCATTTATAAACAGTGCCCAAATTCTTATCAAACAAAAATGTATCGTACTCCCCAATATCAAACCAACAAGCCCTGTATTGTTAGACAATAGACATTGTCGCATTTTCCTTGAAAATAGGCAAAAGACAATGTGAGCCTGAGTCTTTTCTTGAGTACGGCAAATTTACAAATAAATTTTGAACTTCCATCGCTTTTCCTACACTTTTAGTATTCATACGCTTCTTCATGTCTTACCATTGGTATCTGATAAGCTATGCATTATACTGGAAATAATCATATTTTACATTAAAACTTCATCTCATTTATCTTAAAGAAATGTTTTTTTGATACGTTCTGAGCAAAGACGCACTACCACAATATGCAAATGAGAGGGGAACTGCTTCGTGCAAATTCTCCTCTCGTTTGTTATGTTGTCAACCGCCTTGTCTGTTAGCGCAGGGTCACCTCCACGATGGTGTCAACGCCTGATGGCACGCCTGGCAGCTGAATGGTGATGCCATCGCCAGTGGCGGTGTAGCGCAGCTTGCTCTTGTCGCTGAACAAGCGCACCTGACGCACCTGCTTGCCGCTCACGGGTATGTAGAGGGCGTTGTCCTTCAAGTCCAGGATGTGCAGATATAGGGTGTTGTCACGTTGAGTGGTCACGCCCCAGTCGCGAGGCGCAACGCAGCCACCGCGTGTGCCATAGATGGTCTCGCCATTAGCACGCATCCACTCGCCCAAGGCCTTCAGCCGTTCGACTGCCTCGGTGGGGAAAGTGCCATCGGGGCGAGGGCCGATGTTGATAAGCAGGTTGCCGTTGCGTCCGGCGGCACGAATCAGCGTGCGGATGATTTCGTCAGCAGTCTTATAGTTCTTGTCGGTGATGCGATAGCCCCAGGTGTCGTTCATGGTGGTGCAGGTTTCTAGCGGCAGCTGGCTGACCCCCGACTTGCCCGAATAGCCTGCCGTGTTCTCGCCAGGCACGTCACGCTCAAAAATCTGAATGTCCTCGCCTGGGTTGGGTGCCACATGGTGGTTGTTGCCCACCAGGCAAGCAGGTTGCAGGCGGTGTATGAGCGCATATTGCTCATCGAGCTGCCAGTCGAACGGGGGCACATCGTCCTCGTGCTCCCACACGCCATCGAACCATATTGCCCCAACGGGACCATAGTTGGTCAACAACTCGGTGAGTTGGGCGTTCATAAATTTGTAGTAGCTATCCCAGTCGTTGGTGGCTTTGTCATGCGGCAAAATGGCCTGATGCCGCCCTAGTGGGTAATCAAGCCTGTGCCAGTCGAGGTGGGAATAATAGAAATGCAGCTTGATGCCGTGACGCTGGCAGGCATCGGCCAACTCCTTGAGCACATCGCGCTTGAACGGTGTGGCATCAACGATGTTGTAGTCGCTAGCGGCAGAGTGGAACATCGAGAAGCCATCGTGGTGGCGCGAAGTGATGGTGATGTAGCGTGCGCCCGCATCTTTGATGGCACGCACCCACTCGTCGGCATCAAACCGTGACGGGTAGAAACCAGCGGGCAATTGAGCATACTCATCGCGGTCGATGCGCTTGTTGAGCATCACCCACTCGCCATCGGCAAGCATGGAATAGACACCCCAGTGGATGAACACACCCAGCTTGTTGTCCTGAAACTCTTGCCGCGCCTGCAAATTGGCTTGCGAGGGCTGATAGTCGGCTGCTGTGGCACTCAGATGCCAGCAGCAAGTGGCGAGAGCCAAGGCACAACCCAGTGCCAACTGCCGCCGCTTGTTGTTCACACTCATGAGATTAAACATGGCAGTGATATGATGTATGATTGTTTTTAAATGTTGTGTTATTTATCGTCAGATGCGTCGTGGTCGGCATGAAATGCGTTCCAACCTTGGGCACGTATCTCGAGCTCGGCACCGTCGCGGCTAATCAAAGCAGCACCCTTGTCGGCAGTGGTGATGTGGCCAATGAGTCGGGCGGTCTTCATCTGCGCCACCCGCTCGTGGTCGGTAAGCGGCACGGTGAACAGCAGCTCATAGTCCTCACCGCCATTCATGGCAGCAGTGACCAGGTTCATGTTCAGCTCCTCAGCCATGATTGCGGTCTGGTAGTCGATGGGGATGCGGTCCTCATAGACACGGCAGCCCACCTGCGAAGCCTTGCAGATGTGCAGCAATTCGCTCGACAATCCGTCGCTCACATCCATCATGGATGTGGGATGAATGCCCAGTTGCCTCAGTTCGTCAATCACATCACGGCGCGGCTCGGGTTTGAGCTGACGCTCGATGATATATTCCTTGCCGGCAAAGTCGGGCTGGAAGTCCTTGTCGTGCATCTGCGCACTCACCTGACGCTCGCGTTCCAGCAGTTGCAGACCCATGTATGCAGCACCCAGATCGCCACTCACACAAATCAAGTCGGTGTCATGCGCCCCGTTGCGATAGACGATGTCACTTGCCGCAGCTTCGCCGATGCAGGTGACACTGATAATCAGCCCCGTGACCGAAGCACTGGTGTCGCCACCCACCAGGTCAACCCCATATTTGTCGCAGGCAATCTTCATACCGGCATAAAGCTGGTCGAGATGCTCGACGGTAAACCGCTTGCTCACACCCAGCGACACGGTGACCTGCCGCGGTGTGCCATTCATGGCATACACGTCGCTCAAATTGACCACGATGGCCTTGTAACCCAAGTGCATGAGCGGCACATAACTCAGGTCGAAGTGTATGCCCTCAAGCAACAGGTCGGTCGTGACCAGTGTACGCTGGCCAGCCCCGTAGCTAATCACCGCACAATCGTCGCCCACACCACGCAGCGTGGAAGCGTTGCTAACAGGAAAATCACGCGTGAGATGCTCAATCAGCCCGAACTCACCCAGCGTGGAAATCTCGGTTTCGCTCATGAGAAACTTTCAATTCATTTTTAAGGTGCCGCACAACCTCTTATTACAGCTCCTCAAATCGATTGATGATTTCACGGATGAGCATCGACATGATGGGTTGAGCGGCTGCGGCAGCCTTCTGCACCTCCTCGTGCGACACCTCTTTAACAACACCCTCGACGCCCAGGTCGGTAATGCACGAGATGCCAAACACCTCCATGCCGCCATGCCGTGCCACAATCACCTCGGGCACCGTGCTCATACCCACAGCATCGCCGCCGATGCGCCAGAAGTAGCGATACTCGGCAGGTGTCTCAAAGGTGGGACCTTGCGTGCCCACATAGACGCCCTCCATCAGGCGCACGCCTTTCTCGTCGGCAACCTTGCGTGCCATGTCAATCAAGCGGCGGCTATAAGCCTCTTCCATGCTTGGGAAACGCGGACCCAGCTCGTTATAGTTCTTGCCATGTAGCGGATGCTCCGGGAACAGGTTGATGTGGTCGGTGATGACCATCAGGTCACCCACCTTGAAGTTGGGGTTCATGCCACCCGAAGCATTAGAAACAAACAGCGTCTTCACGCCGAGAGCCTTCATCACACGGATGGGGAAGGTCACCTCCTTCATGGAATAGCCCTCGTAGTAGTGGAAGCGTCCCTGCATAGCCATGACGAACTTCTCGCCCAACATGCCAAAGATGAGGCGTCCCTTGTGTCCCTCGACTGTCGAGACGGGGAAATTAGGCACCTCGCCATAGGGAATCTCACACTCGATTTTGATATGGTTCACGAGATCGCCCAGCCCTGTGCCCAGCACAATGGCGGTACGTGGCAACTTGTCGCCCACTCGCTGCTTGATAAATTCAGCAGTCTCTTGGATTTGGTCTAGCCAATTACTGTCTTGTTTCATAGTCAGATGTTCTCCTTATATAACATGTAATTTAATTATGTAGTTTTATTTTTACTTTATTCGCTTGGCTCGGCATCAATCATTTTGATAAGCCGGTCCACAAAGTCATGCCCTTCTTCTTCCAGGAACCCCACCTTCATGGGGATGTAGTAGATGATGTTTTGCATAGTAGGCGGGAAGTAAGGGTTGTTGAGTATGCGCACGGCATCTTTCTCGGTGGTTATGATAAACTTGCGGCGGCCTTCTAATTTGGCAAACACTTTAAAGATATCGTTAAAATCGCTGCGCGTGAAAAAGTGATGGTCGTCAAAGTGCATCACCTTAATCTTGGCGGGATATTGTCGCAAGTAGCGTACCAGCGGGCGCGGATTGGCGATGCCGGTCACACATAGCAAGGAATCGTCGGCAGTGAGCCAGCTCAACGAAGACAGCTGTGGCGATGCCACAGGAAACACAGGCATGGGGTCGGCATAGCGTATGCTGCTGAAGAAGAGTTCCTGCGAAGGGAACAGGTCCAGATTCTTCTTCATGATGCGGATGTTAACCGGCGTGATGTCGCTAGGGCACTTGGTCACCACCACCATATCGCTGCGCAACAAGCGCTCGGCAGGTTCGCGCAACGTGCCCAGGGGCATCAGCTTGTCGTTGTAGGGCGGTCGGTTATAGTCCACTAGCACAATGTTGACCTTGGGCTTGACATAGCGATGCTGGAAGCCATCGTCGAGCAGCACCAAATTGATGTTAGGGTTGATGCGCAACAACTCGCGAATGCCCTTGCGCCTGCTTTCACACACCGCCAACGTGATCATGCCATTGTATTTGCGATAAATCTGATAGGGTTCGTCACCGATGTCACGCGGCGTGAGTGCATCGGTAGCCAAGATAAAGCCTTTGGTCTTACGCTTGTAACCACGACTCAGCACCGCCACATTGTAGCGGCGGCACAGAGCACCGACGATGTACTCCACATGGGGTGTTTTTCCCGTTCCGCCCACTGTGATGTTGCCTACCGAAACCACAGGGACATCAAACGATTCCTGAGGCAGCAGGCCTATATTGAAAGCCGCATTGCGAATCCACACACCGGCGCCATAAGCCCATGACAACGGTGTCAACAAGGCGTTGGCGACAGCTTTGCGGCGTTCCTTATTCAATATTTTAGATAAATTCACAGACAAGGCAATGTGGTGTGTATGTATATGTTTAACATGAACAGGTGTTGAGCCTGATTATCTGATTTCGGCCATAGGCATCAAACAAAGCACATGGTCACGGTTGACGATAGCCTGCAACTGCTGGTGCCAGTCATAAAGCACGCCCATCTCGCGCTGCATGCGCGCCTGGTAACGGCTCATCATGTAGCCCTCGAGCAGCGAGGTCCACTGGTCGTCGAGCACGGGATAGTTCTGCGTCTTGCTGTTATCGCCCATGCCAGCCTTGTTAGCTACCCATGCCACAGCGTCGTCAAGACCGCCAAATTCGTCAACCAGCCCGATTTTTTGTGCCGTGATACCATCCCAAACGCGCCCCTCGGCAATAGTCTTGATGCTATCTTGCGTGACATGGCGGCCATCGGCACAGCGTTGTGTAAACAGCTCATAACCATCGTTAATCATGTTTTGAATGGCTGCGCGTTGCACGGGCGTGAGCGGCTGCGAGGGGATGCCCAACAATGCTCCGCCACCCAAGTCGGCATTGCTATTGGTTTTCACCGACTCCATGTGTATGCCCAATTTGTTCTCAACCAACTCGGTGGCACAGGGTATCATGCCAAAGATGCCAATCGACCCCGTGATGGTGGTGCGCTCAGCAAAAATGCGGTCGGCAGCGCACGAAATGTAGTATCCACCCGATGCCGCATAGTCGCCCATCGACACAGCCACGGGTTTGCCGCTGGCTTTGAAATCGACCACGGCTTTCCAAATCTGCTCGCTACCAAATGCGCTGCCACCAGGTGAATTCACGCGCAGCACCATGCCCTTGACGTGGTCGTCGGTAATCAACTTGCGAATAGCCTTAGACAGCTTTTCGCTATCGATGCCATCGTCACCCGACATCATGCCAGAGGAGCCATCAATCTCGCCCACGGCATAGACCACGGCGATGTGGTCGCCACTGACGGCATCTTCGAGCGACGAAGCCAAGTCTTGCGGGGAAACAAAACGCAAGTCATCCTTCTGCTTCACGTCGGTGCGACTGCGCATCAAGTCCTCTACCTCGTGGCGGTAGCACACCTTATCAATAATGTGGTTGTCGAGCAATTGATTGGGACGCATTGCCAGCATCACGCTATCTGCCAAGGCATTAAAGGCAGTTGGTGACATTTTGCGGTCGGCAGCCATGCTGTCGCGCATCTCGTGCCAGATGGTTCCCAGATAATGCTGTTGCTGCAAACGGTTGGCATCGCTCATCTGGTCAAGCATGTAGGGTTCTACCGCACTCTTGAAAGTGCCCACGCGCAGCACCTGCATCTCGACGCCCACCTTGTCGAGCAACTTTTTCATATAAGGTGTAACAGACGCCAATCCGTGCACATCAACTGCCCCGACGGGATTCAGGTAGATGCTATCGGCAACACTTGCCAGATAATAGTCCGTCTGGTTGATGCCCTCGTTGCCATAGGCGATTATCCACTTGCCGCTATCTTTAAACGACTTGAGCGCACGGCGTATCGTCATCAGGGTCGCGGGGCTTGCAGCAAGGCCATTGCACTCGATGTAGATGCCGTCAACCTTGTCGTTATGGGCCGCATTATCGATGGCAGACAGCAATGTGTTCAGCCCTAGCGACTGCGGCATGCCTCCGCCTTGCAGCATCGACATCATGTCGATGGTTTGGCTGCCGTCACGTTCTATCAGGTTAGTCCCCAAATCGAGCTTCAAAATGCTGTGTTTGCCCACACTCACCGCCTTAGACGAACCCAGCGCCATGCTACCCATCAGGGCAAAACTCATGATCATGGCTGCAATCATAAAAAACATGAACGCCAAGAAAGCGCCCACAAACGAGCCGCACACAATCAAGACAAATCGCTTCATCATAACAAATCGAATCTAATATATTTATTTTTTGTTACAACGTTAAAATCATAAAACTCAACTGCTTGCGGGCGCAGCAATTCGCAAGGTCAAGCCGCACACGCCTGCAACCTACAAAGGTAGGTATAAATTTTTATTTAACGCTGATAAATCGAGATTTTATTGAAATTTTTTTCTTTCTAAGTTTGTGACGAAGCACCAAAAATGATGCCCTGAAAAAATAATGGTCATAATAGGTTGCCACTTTAAAAAACTTTTTGTAACTTTGCACCGCTTTTTAGCGAAAATTTTATTAATTATTTTATTTTAAACGTTTTATGAACCACTACGAAACCGTTTTCATTTTAACTCCCGTTTTATCTGCCGAGCAGATAAAGGAAGCGGTAGAAAAGTTCAAGAAAGTGCTGACCGACAACGGCGGCGAAATCGTGAACAGGGAGAGCTGGGGCCTGCGTCGCCTTGCCTATCCCATCGAGAACAAGAACACTGGTTACTACAACCTGATTGAGTTTGACGGCGAGCCCACCATCGTGGACAAGCTGGAAGTGGCATTCCGCCGCGACGAGCGCATCTTGCGCTTCCTGACCACCCGTCTGGACAAGTTCGCTTATGAGTATGCCGCCAAGCGCCGCACCCTGCGCCGCGAGAAGATTGAGGAGCGCATCGCTCAGGAAGAGGCTGCCAAGGCTGAGGCCGAGGCTCTGCAAGAGACCATCGCTGCCACGCAGGAAGAGACTGCTGCTGTGGTAGAAGAGGCTGCCGAGGTTGTGAAAGAAGCTGCACAGGCTGTTGAGACCGCTGCCGATCAGGTAGTAGAAGAGGCTGGCGCTGCTGAAAAAGAGACCAAAGAATAACCACTAAAAGAGGAGATACAAAACTATGGCACAGAACGAAAGAAAAGGCAACCAGAGCGAAATTCGTTATCTCACTCCGCTGTCGGTTGACAATCGCAAGAAGAAATATTGCCGCTTCAAACGCAGTGGCATCAAGTACATCGACTACAAGGATCCCGAATTCTTGAAGAAGTTCCTCAACGAGCAGGGCAAAATCCTGCCTCGCCGCATCACCGGCACCTCGCTCAAGTTCCAGCGTCGCGTGGCCAAGGCCGTGAAACGCGCCCGCCACTTGGCATTGCTGCCCTTTGTGACCGACTTGATGAAATAAACATGATTGAAATTTGAGGAGGAATATAACTATGAAGATTATATTGAAAGAAGATATCGTCAACGTTGGCTTTAAGAACGACGTTGTTGAGGTAAAGAACGGCTATGGCCGCAATTACCTGATTCCGACTGGCAAAGCCATTTTGGCCACTCCGTCGGCTCTGAAAGTGCACGCCGAGAACCTGCGTCAGCAGGCACACAAGATTGCCAAGGTGAAAGCCGATGCTGAAGAGGCTGCCAAGGCATTTGACGGCGTTAAGCTCACTATTTCCGTTAAGGTCAGCCCCACGGGCACCATCTACGGTTCGGTTGGCGCACAGCAAATTTATGACGCACTGGTAGCCGCTGGTCACGAGGCAGACCGCAAGTGGATTAGCGTGAACGAGACCGTCAAGACTCCAGGCCACTATGTTGCTACTATTCGCCTGCACAAGGAAGTTGCCGCCGAGATTCCCTTTGAGGTAATCGCCGAGAACGCTGCCGAACTGGCTGCCGAGCGTGCTGCACGCAAGGCCGAGGAGGCTGCTCATCAGGCTGCACTGGCTGCCGCTGCTGCCGAAGAGGCTGGCGAGGGTCAGGAAGAAGGAGAAGCTCCCGCCGAGGAAGCCAAGCCCGAAGAGTAATAAAACAACATGATAACGATGGAAACGCCGTCCCCACTCCACTGGGTCGGCGTTTTTTTTCAAAAAGAAGACAATGCACAATGGTTAAACATATCGTAACATTCAAGTTGCATGGCACCCCCGAGGTGCGCAAAGATGCCGCCCTGCGCTTTAAAGCGGCTCTTGAAGCTCTGCCCGAACAGATTGAGGTGCTGCAAAGCATTGAGGTGGGAATCAACCAAAACCCCAGCGAGGACTGGGACATCGTGCTCACAGCCACCATTGCCACGCTAGACGATGTGGCGACTTATGCACAACATCCCGCACATGTGGCGGCGGCAGCAATCATCAAGGACGTGAAAGAAGCCCGCGCCTGCGTGGACTACGAAGTCTGACGTCACCAACCCCACAAAACGTTATCGGCACAAGGGCGAGATAAAGTTTTATCGGCTCTTGTGCCTTTCTTATAGCAAAAATGATTAACTTTGCCGTCACTAACAACTTAATTAAACAGAAATTCATCATGCAGATTTATCAATTTGAACCCATCTTAAAACCCGTGCTGTGGGGAGGCGATAAAATTGCCGCACTCAAAGGGCTACCCGCCAGTGACGAACCAATCGGTGAAAGCTGGGAACTATCGGCTGTGCCTGGTCACGAATCAGTGGTATTGTGCGGTGACGAAGCCGGAACGAAGTTAACCGAGCTGATGCAACGGCATGGTGCATGGCTGGTGGGCGACGACGTGTGGCAACGCTGCGGCGGAACGTTCCCACTACTGCTTAAGGTGATTGACGCTAGGCGCGACCTGTCGTTGCAAGTGCATCCCGACGATGAAATGGCACGCCGCTTTAACAGCAACGGCAAGACCGAGATGTGGTACATTGTGGGCACCGAGGGCGACGCACACATCCGCACAGGATTTAACCGCGTGATTACACCCGAAGAATATGAGCGTCGCATTGCCGACAACACCATATTGGATGTAGTGCGCACGCAGGCATCGCAGCCTGGTGATGTGTTCTTTATCCCTGCCGGCATGATACACGCCATCGGCGCAGGCAACCTGTTGATAGAGATCCAACAGTCAAGCGACATCACCTATCGTGTGTATGACTATGACCGCCGTGATGCAAATGGCAATCCCCGCGAGCTGCATACCCAACAGGCCCGCGAAGCATTGCACTATGACACTGCCGATGGCTACACGGGACGCATTGCCAATGATGCCCAAGGCATTACCCCACTGGCACAATGCCCCTATTTTGACGTGCGGCGGCTAGACTTCACCGACGGCTTTGAAATCAAATTGCCGCAGCCACACTCGTTTGTGGCGATGGTATGCATTCAAGGCGAGGGCACCGTGAGGGTTGACGACGGCGAAGCCATCGCATTGCGCAACTTTAACACGATGCTGGTTCCGGCAGCTGCCACAAGCTTGACTTTCACAGGCAAGGGTCAACTGGTGCTAGCTAGTGTTCCGGTTAAACGATAGCAGACACAGACATGAAAATCGGCAACAAGCAAATCAGTAACAAATGGTTAGCAGGCGGCATCGTGCTGCTGGTGTGCCTTGCGGCGTTGGCTGTTGTGGCTCCGCTCACGCTAACAGGAGCTCCACAAGATGGCGTCATCAAGATACGGCGCGGCACCCCGACGGCTGCCGTGTGCGACAGCTTGCAAGCGCAGGTGGGCACCACATTTGGCAAACGTGTGCAGACGGTGTTAAATCTGCTCAACGCCAATCTGAGTAACAGGCAGGGTGCATTCCGCATCAGCAAGGGTGACTCGCCGCTTGCTGTGGCACGCCGCTTGCGCAACGGGGTGACCTGTGGTGTGAAATTCACATTTAATAATGTGCGCACACTTGACGAGTGGGCAGCACGCTGGGGCAACGTGTTTATGGGTGACTCGGCAGAAATGCGACAGGCGCTGGCAGACACAACCGTGTGCCAGCAGCTGGGCAAAACGCCCCAGACCATAGCCTGCCTGCTCATACCCGACACCTATGAATTTTATTGGGACATCGAGCCTGTGAAGATGCTGGAACGCATGCACGATTATTACCAGAAATTCTGGACCGACGAGCGGCGTGACAAGGCCAGCAAACTAGGCATCACGCCCGACCAGGTGGTCACACTGGCATCGATAGTCGAGGAAGAGACGAGCAAGGCTGACGAACGTGGCAAGGTGGCACGCCTATACCTCAACCGCTTGCAACAAGGGATGAAACTGCAAGCCGACCCGACCGTGAAATTTGCCATAGGCGATTTCAGCATCAAGCGACTCACGGTGCCGATGACACAAGTCAAGTCGCCCTACAACACTTATTATGTGGAGGGCCTGCCCCCAGGCCCCATCCGCTTGCCCGAAAAGAATACGGTAGATGCCGTGCTTAATGCGCCAGCCCACAACTACATCTACATGTGCGCTAAAGACGACTTTAGCGGTTACCACAATTTTGCCGTTGACTATGCATCCCACCTAGTCAACGCCCACCGCTATCAGGACGCACTGAACAAGCGAGGCATCAAATAGCGTTAATCAACAATTTCAACTAACCTACCCCCCTTATGAGCAATAAAAACGACAACGAGAAGATTGTGGTATTTGACAAATATGACAATCAAGTGGACGCCAACATTGTGAAAGGTGTGCTGGAATCGAACGGCGTGATTGCCGGTGTCATAGGTGACAGCACCGCTAACGCCCTGCTGCTAACGCCAATGTATGTGGTGGTGTTTGAGCGCGACCTGGAACGCGCCCGCCAAATCATGGAATCGCCCGCCGATGACCAAGATGGCCCTGAGGCAACAGAAGACGCATGATACCCCCGACACGTTGCCGCAAGCACGCGCGACAGGCATTTAACAACCACCTGCATATAATAACGGAGGGAATTTTGCCGTTATAATGATATTGTTATCAATCCGACAGACGACGATAAAGACATGACAACGATACGACAACCATTGCGTTACATCATAGCGGCTGTGACAGCTAGTGCTTGTGCCCTGTGTGCCATTGCGAGCGACGGGCAGACGACCACTGCCTACAATTTTCTTGACGTACCCGTGTCGAGTCACGTCTATGCATTGGGCGGACACAACCTGACCATCATTGATGACGACATCAACCTAGTGGAACAAAACCCCGCATTGCTTGGTCCAGAATATGACCATCAGGTGGGACTTAACTATATGCGCTACATCGGTCAGACCAACTTTATGGGTGCCCGCTATGGTCAGGGTGTGAGCGAACATGGCGCCATCGCCGTTGGATTGCAATACTATGGTTATGGCAACCTTACCGCTGCCGAAGCCGACGGCACGGTGACCGGCACTTTCAGTGCCAGCGATATCGCCTTCAGCCTCACCTATAGCCACGACATCTCAAACATGTTTCGCGGCGGCATCACCTTGAAGTATCTCTATTCAAAATATGATGTTTACACGGCTGGGGCCATAGCAGCCGACCTGGGCGTGAACTATTACAATCCCGATAATGGCGTGTCGGCATCGTTAGTGCTGAAAAACTTGGGTGGTCAGGTCAAGAAATTTAATGAATATAAAGACAATTTGCCTTGGGACATCCAACTGGGTATCAGCAAAATGCTGTCGTCCATTCCTATCCGCCTCAACTTAACTGCCTATAATTTGCGTCACTGGCATCTGCCCTATTATGTGCCCGAAGATGTGAACAACAGCAGCAGCGATTTGGTCGAGAAAGACAAATTCGGCAGCAACTTGTTGCGGCACTTGGTGTTCGGTGTTGAGTTCTTGCCGTCGGACAACCTCTACTTTGGCATCGGCTATAATTACAAAGTGCGCACCGACATGTCCACCTACAAGCGCGACTTCTTGTCTGGCTTCTCGATTGGCGGGGGCCTGCGGGCGCGTGCCTTTGGATTTGGAGTTGCCCTGGCACGCCCCCACACAGGTGCCACCACCTTTATGTTCAACCTCACCACCAGCATCGGTGAGCTGCTTAAGTAAAGGAAGCCATCGTTAGCACATTCCCAGAACAATAATTTTCACACAATGCCTTTTAAGCCATTAAGTATTTGGCTAAAAGGCATTTAATACGTTCCACTAGATGCTGTTTGCACAAGATGGGGTTGACTGGAGGCATATCTACCAGTCCTATAATTGTTAATATATATTAAATTCAGAAAAAACATGTCCAAAAATTATGCTATTTAGCATAAAAGCACTACCTTTGCACCCGATTTCACAAGAATTGTTTTTATCACTCAAAAACAATGCCGTGAGGCAACGGTTTTTAAGGTTAAGATTTAGTTTTAAGGTTTATGTTAATGGTATTAGAGGTTAATTAGATTAGAATGATCCGCGGCGTGAGCCGGGGATTTATTTTTTTTGTGCTATCCCTCTATCCGCAAATAACAAAAATTCACCGGACAAAGCCAGCGGATGTTATCAAGTCCGCATGACGTGTCCGGTGAAATAAATACTGTGTTATGCTCTACGGATGAGATGCTGCCGTATGGCTTTTATGCTTCGGCAGCAGCCTCCTCTAGAATCTTGCTGACATCTTTGACCTCGAGACGGCCAAACACCTTCTCGCCAATCATGACAACAGGAGCCAAGCCGCAGGCGCCCACGCACCGCAGGCAATCGAGCGAGAACTTGCCATCAGGAGTGGTCTCACCCACATCGATGCCCAGCTGACGCTTGATTTCCTCGAGCAAACGTTCGCTACCCCGCACATAGCATGCCGTACCCAGACAAACCGAGATGGGATGCTTTCCCTTGGGGGTCATGGTAAAGAACGAGTAGAAGGTGACCACGCCATAGATTTTGCTGGCGGGCACGCCCAACTTGCGGGCAATGATGCGCTGCATCTCCTCGGGCAAGTAACCTTGCAACGACTGACACTCATGCAGGATGTTAATGAGCTCGCCTGGCTTGTTGCCATGCTTGTCACAAATTTCTTCTACCTGCTTGACAACATTACATGCCAATTTTGTTTCTTGTTTCTTCATATCTTGTGATTGGACGTTAGGCGTTAATGAATGGATTTGTCGAAGTAGTGTGTGTGCAGCAGCTGCTCAGACTTTTCACTCAGCGGCTCACCCAAGAACTCCTTATAAAGTTTTTGGATGTCGGGGTTCTCATGGCTCTTTCGCAGCTTTTTGCCCTCATCTTCACGATAGACGGCAGCCGCACGAGCCTTCAAGATATCGATGTTGCCATGGTGGTAGGGTTGTCCGGCACCGCCGATGCAGCCACCAGGACATGCCATCACCTCGACCACATGATAGTTGAGTTCACCAGCACGCAGCTTGTCCATCACTTTGCGTGCGTTGCTGAGCGTGTGAGCCACACAGATGCGCAGTTCAAAGCCGTTGAGGTCGATGGTGGCCTCACGAATGCCATCCATGCCACGCACATTATCAAACTCGATGTGCGGCAGGGTTTTGCCAGTATATACCTCATAGACGGTACGCAATGCGGCTTCCATCACGCCACCCGTGATGCCAAAGATAGCGCCAGCACCTGTTGACTCACCGAGCGGAGAGTCAAAGTCGCTGTCGGGCAGGTTAGCAAACTTGATGTTGGCACGCTTGATGATGCGTCCCAGCTCACGTGTTGAAATGCTGTAGTCCACATCAGGATTACCGTTAACCTTGAACTCATCGCGAGCGCACTCATATTTCTTAGCCAGACAGGGCATAATGGACACAACGACAATCTTCTCGCGCGGAATACCCATTTTCTCTGCCCAATAGGTCTTGGCGATAGCACCAAACATTTGTGCAGGCGACTTGGCTGAAGATGGATAGTCGAGCAGGTCGGGATATTCGTGTTCATAGAAGTTGACCCATGCTGGGCAGCACGACGTCATGATGGGCAGCTTCACCTGCTTGTCGCCATCAAGATAACGGCGCAGGCGACTCAAGATTTCAGCACCCTCTTCCATAATGGTGAGGTCGGCGCCAAAGTCGGTGTCAAACACATAGTCAAATCCCAAGTCACGCAATGCTGTCGCCAGCTTGCCTGTGACGATGGTGCCTGGCTCCATGCCAAACTCCTCACCAAGGGCATAGCGTACGGCAGGTGCCGGCTGGGCGACAACAATCTTATCGGGATTGGTCAAGTCATCCATCAATTGGTTGGTGTAGTCATGCTCGGTGAGCGCACCTGTTGGACAAACTGCCACGCACTGACCACAATAGGTGCAGTTGGTGTCGGTGAACATTTTGTCAAAGGTGGGAGCGATGGTGGTGTTGAAACCGCGGCGGATAGCACTGAGCACGCCCACGGACTGCACCTCGTTGCACACACTCTCGCAACGGCGGCAATAGACACACTTCTCCATATTACGCGAGATGGCAGGCGTGAGCTCTTGCTTGCGCTCACTCTGCTCACCACCGTTAAACGGCATCTGGCGGATGTTGAAACGCATCACCAGTCGCTGCAACTCGCAATCGCTACACTTGGGGCAAGTGAGACAGTCGTTAGGATGGTCACTCAGCATGAGCTCGGCAACCGTCTTGCGGGCACGGTTAACACGTGCCGAGTTGGTATGCACCACCATTCCTGGCGTGCACTTGGTGGCACAGGCAGGAGCCAGATTGCGCCTTCCCTCGACCTCGACCACGCACAAGCGGCACGAGGCGGGGTTATTTTTCACACACGTTCCCTTCAAATCGATGTGGCATAGGGTGGGTATCTCGATGCCAATCTGCTTGCCGGCATCAAGCACTGTGGTGCCCTCGGGGACGCTCAATTCATGTTTATCAATGATGAGGTTTATCATTTTAGTTTCTTCCATGATGCACGATAAGAGATTTAGAATATCTGAATGGCATCGAAGCGGCAACGCGATATGCACATGCCACAGCGGATACATTCATAGGGGTTAATAATGTGAGGTTTGCGCACATCGCCCATGATGGCATTGGCGGGGCAGTTGCGCTTGCAAGCACCACAACCCTTGCACTTGGTGGGATCTACACTGTAGGTCACCAAGGCCTTGCACTGCTTGGAGCGGCACTTGTGTTGCTTAACGTGCTCGACATACTCGTCCCAGAAGTTGTTGATGGTTGACAACACGGGGTTGGGCGAGGTCTGTCCAAGTCCGCACAGGGCGGTATCTTTGATGGTTTCGCTAAGCGTTTTGAGCATTTCCAGGTCTTCCATAGTGCCGTTGCCCTCGGTGATGCGGGTCAAAATCTCAAGCAGACGCTTGTTGCCGATGCGGCAAGGAGTACACTTGCCGCAAGATTCGCCCACGGTAAATTCCAAGTAGAACTTGGCAACCGATACCATGCAGTCGTCCTCGTCCATAACAATCATGCCGCCCGAACCCATCATCGAGCCAGCAGCAGACAGATGCTCATAGTCAATAGGAGTATCAAGGTGCTTCTCGGTAAGGCATCCGCCTGACGGGCCACCAGTCTGCACAGCCTTGAACTTCTTGCCATTTTTCACACCACCGCCGATATCGTAGATGATTTCACGCAGGGTGGTGCCCATGGGAACCTCGATTAGTCCCACATTATTAATTTTACCCGCCAGGGCAAACACCTTGGTGCCCTTGCTCTTCTCGGTACCTATCGAGGCGAACCAGTCGGCGCCCTTGGTCAAGATAATGGGCACGTTGGCAAGGGTCTCCACGTTGTTCACATTGGTGGGCTTGTTGTTGTAACCAGCCTCGGCAGGGAACGGCGGCTTAAGCGTCGGCTCACCACGTTTTCCCTCCATCGAGTGAATCAACGCAGTCTCCTCACCGCAGACAAAAGCACCGGCACCATAACGTATCTCAATGTCAAAGCTGAAGTCGCTGCCCAAGATGTTCTTACCCAGCAGACCATATTCACGGGCCTGTGCAATGGCAATCTTCAGGCGGTTGACAGCCAGGGGATACTCGGCACGGATGTAAATGAGTCCTTGGTTCGAGCCGATGCAGTATCCGCAGATGGTCATCGCCTCGATGATGCTGTTGGGGTCGCCCTCCATAATGGAGCGGTCCATGAATGCACCAGGGTCACCCTCGTCAGCATTACAAACCACAAACTTCTCGTCAGACTGATAGCCGCGTGCAAAGCCCCACTTAACACCTGTGGGGAAGCCTGCGCCACCGCGACCACGCAAACCCGACTTCTTGATGAGTTCAATCACCTCTTCGGGTGTCTGATTGAACAAGGCATTAGCAATGGCCTGATAACCGTCGCGGGCAATGTACTCCTCGATGTTTTCGGGATCGATGAAGCCACAGTTACGCAAAGCTATGCGCTCCTGCTTACGGTAAAAGTCCATGTGCTTACTGTCGCTCACGGTTTGACCGCTCTTGGGGTCAACATAGAGCAACCGATCGACACGTCTGCCAGCAATGAGGTGCTCCTTGACAATCTCGATAGCATCGTCAGGGGTCACTTGCGTGTAGAACGTGTTGTCAGGGATGATTTTCACGATGGGGCCTTTCTCGCAAAAGCCAAAGCAGCCCGTGGTGAGCACATCCACTTTATCGGCAATGCCATTTTCTTCAATGGCAGCCTTCAGGTTATCAACAATCTTGTGACTGTTTGAGGCCTTGCAGCCAGTGCCACCGCAGCACAGCACCTGCAGGTGAGGGGTTCCAGCCGCTAAGCCACAACTTTGCCCTGTCGTCACGTCAGCACTTTGCTCACGCAACTCCATCGCCTGTTGAGCCCTCTTCCTGATGGTGTCCAGGTCGTTAATTGAAAATATTTTCACGTTTTTAAAGCGTTTAAGAAAGTGATGTTATTAGTTATTCTGGTTTTACAGGTTTACTGCTAAAGTTAGGTTTTCACGCGGTAAAGATAATATTATTTTCTGACATGGCGAAGAAAAAAGCATAAATATTTAATCATCACCACAAAAAAACTGCTGCGGAACATCACCAAGTGTGTTATGAAACTCAATCAACTAGCCGTTACTGGCTATGCAACCAGCAAGACCGCCTAGTGTTAATCCCACTACTTGAAGGGGTAGAAATGATGTTGGCAAATGCTTCTTATTTACCGTTTCTGGTAAGTGTCGTCGGGCAGATGCTCCACAAAGCCCTCGTCAACCAAAAATGCGAGTGTGTCAACCACCTGGTCACGGGGGAACGAAAGCGTGTCGAGCAACTCCTGCAAATGGCGGGGCCTCAAACCGGTCATATAGAGTATGCCCTGCTGCACATCGGCTGGTGTGTGGTCGGCACGCTTGCGGCGGTCGATGCACAGGTCACAATGACCACATGCCTGCCCTGCGTCCTCGCCGAAATAGGCAAGCAGATACTGCTCGCGGCACCCCGTTGTGGCAGTGGCATAACCAATGACCGCCTCGACGCGCTCGGTCATTTGTTGCTTCAAGTCCTCATAAACCGCCCGCGGCAGCAACACGTGTTGCGGCTCTTCGCGTGATGTGGTATAGACAACATAGGGCGTGCGCTTGCGCGGCACATAGTGCAGCACATGCATCCTGGTGAGTTCAAGCAGCGAGTTGTAGATGGTCTCGTGCGACAGGCCTGTGCGATAGGCAATCACGTCCTCGTTGATGAAAACATAGTCGGCAAACAGCCCCGTATAAAGGCGCAAGATGGCTTGCAAAACGCGGTCTGCCCCTGGGGTGGTGGTGTCAAGGTCATACAACTCCTCTTTGCGGGCAAGAATCATCACGCGCGATTGCGTCTCAATTTCTTCAACAAACTCGATATATCCTGCCCTAGTGAGGATTTTCAGGGCATTGTGCACGGGCAAGATGGGCAAGTCAAACGTTTTGCAAAAGAGCACAAAGTTGAAGTCATAAACGCGCTGATAGCCCTCGCCCAAGCTCACGCCCAAGAAGTTGCCCACACGCTCATAGACACGGCGAATGAACGCCTTGTCAGGGAAAGCGTCGGTGATGTGTTTGCGCAGCACACGCTGGTCGGTATGCTTGACCAGTAGCACTGCATAGGAATGGTTGCCATCGCGCCCTGCCCTACCCGCTTCTTGGTAATATTCTTCGATAGAGTTAGGGACATCGACATGCACAACCAGCCTGACGTCGGGCTTATCAATGCCCATTCCAAAGGCGTTGGTCGCCACCATCACACGACATTCGTCGGTCTTCCATTTGTTTTGCTTATCCTCTTTTTCCTCGACAGCCAGCCCTGCATGGTAAAAGTCGGCGTGAATGCCCCGACGGTTCAACTCGTCACTGATTTGCTTGGTGCGCCGCCGCGAGCGCACATACACAATAGCTGTCCCTGCCACCGACTGCAAAATGTGCGTCAGCTCCCCTAGCTTCTCCTCAGTGTTCCTCACCACATACGACAGGTTGCGACGGGCAAAACTCATCGAGAACACATTGGGTGCCTTAAAGTCGAGACGCTGCATGATGTCTTGCGCCACCACAGGCGTTGCTGTAGCAGTCAGTGCCAACACAGGCACACCTGGAAACAGCTTGCGGACCTGGGCGATACGCAAAAACGAGGGTCTGAAGTCATATCCCCACTGCGAGATGCAGTGAGCCTCATCGACCACGATGAGCTTGACCGGCATCTGCCTGAGGCGTTCTAAAAATGATTGGGCTTGCAAACGCTCGGGCGACACATAAAGGAATTTGCACTTGCCATAAAGGCATTTCTCATAGGTGCGCTGCATCTCGCCAGCCGTCAAGCCAGCATACAGATAGGTGGCTTTGATGTTGAGTTCACGCAGGCGATCTACCTGATCCTTCATCAGCGAGATGATAGGCGTCACCACCAGTGCCATGCCATCGAGCAACATCGTTGGCACCTGAAACGTGATAGACTTGCCTCCGCCTGTAGGCATCAGCCCCAGGGTATCACGCCCATCTAGCACCGACTGAATGATGTCGTGCTGCAAGGGCCTGAAAGCGTCATAGCCCCAATATTTCTTAAGAATTTTAAGCGTTTCCGCCGTCTGGTTGCCCGCCATCTTCGTGCAATTTAATGGCCTTGACCAGCAGTTGCACGCTGCTACCGTTACGGTGGCGTGTCTCCTCGATGGTGTAGCAAATGTCAACCGGCTTGTGGGCCTTGATGTCGTCTAGGAACGAAGCCATGCCAAAGGCAATTGCATTGCCCGCACGCCTACCCGTCTGGTCCACCAGGTCGAGCTTCAGATGCTCCATGCGTTTTCCCACCACTCGCGTGGCACCCGCATCGACCACATTGCGGGTCACAAACAGCGGCTTGGTGTTCTCTGGACCATAGGGATTGAGCATGCGCAGGTAGCGCAACAGGTATCCGTTGATTTCGCTAAATGAAATCTCGCAATCGATGTCCATGGCTGGCGTCACCTGGTCGTCGCCGATGTGTGTTTCCACATACTCGGTGAGTCGCCGCCTGAACTCCGGAATGTTTTCTTCCTTGATTGAAAGACCCACAGCGTTAGGATGCCCGCCAAAGGTGTCGAGCAAGTCACGGCACGAGCGGATGGCGGCATAGATGTCAAAGCCACGCACTGAGCGCGACGAGCCCGTTGCCAGACCATCGCCATAGTAGGTGAGCACCACCGAAGGTTTAAAGTAGAGTTCCGACAAGCGGGCAGCCACGATGCCAATCACGCCCTTGTGCCAGTTGCGGTCGTAGATGACGATGGGCTTTTTGCCACCCAAGTCCTTAGCGTGGCGTTCGATAATTTCGTTGGCTTCTTCGGTAATCTGCCTATCTAGCTCTTTACGCTCACGGTTATACTGGTCAATGCGTCCTGCAATCTCGTTAGCGGTCTGCATATCGTGCGTCACCAGCAGCTCCACCGACTCTTGCCCCGACTCCATGCGCCCAGACGCATTGATGCGCGGGGCTATTTTAAACATGATGTCGTCCATGGTCACATCGCGGTGGTTGAGGCCACATGCCCGCATGATGCTGCGGAATCCCACGTTGGGGTTGGTATTAAGCCGGCGCAAGCCATAGAACATGAGCACACGATTCTCGCCCGTGAGCGGCACGATGTCGGCAATGATGCTCACCGCCACCAAGTCGAGCAGGCTCTCCAAGCTATAGAGCTGCGTGAGCCCATTGCTTTGAGCAAACGCCTGCATGAACTTGAACCCGACCCCGCAGCCCGACAGGTCGCGGTAAGGGTAGGTCTCGTCTGCAAACTTGGGGTTAAGAATGGCAGCCGCATCGGGAACCTCGTCATCGGGCACATGATGGTCGCACACAATAAAGTCTATGCCACGCTGCTTGGCATAGTCAATCTCCTTGACTGCCTTGATGCCACAGTCAAGCACGATTACTAACTTCACTCCAATCGATGCCGCATAGTCGATGCTCTGCAACGAGATACCATATCCGTCGTCGTCACGTGTCGGTATATAGTACACCAGATTGGAGTAAATGTTTTGAAGATACCTATAGACTAAAGCCACGGCTGTGGTGCCATCCACATCGTAGTCGCCATAGATCATGATCTTCTCCTTTGCCCCTAACGCCTGATTTAAACGCGTCACCGCCTTGTCCATGTTCTTCATCAAGAACGGATCGTGCAGCTGGCGCAGAGACGGATACAAGAAGTCGTGGACCGCCTCCTCGGTATCCAGCCCCCTGAGCACCAGGAGACGTGCGATGGGCGCAGGGCAGTTGCGGAAGGTTTCCATCAACTGCTCCTGGGCTTTGCGTTGTTCGGATGTTAGTGGTAAGTAATTCCATTTACTTATCATTATATGTTTGTTTTTTTATATGCAGCATAGAAGCTCTATCGCACTCCGGTGACGAGCTTAGTGGGGAGAGGTCATATCTAGCAGGACATCAACAACATAACCCATCCGATTTTTAAGAAGCCCCCTCCGCTGGGTTGCCATCAGATGGTCTGAAGCCCGCTTTCAAGCCACAAATTTACTGCAAATAGCAGGCTTTTCAAAGTTGCAGAATGTCAATTTCACTATTTTTAGCTTTTTTTATCAAACCTAAACACCCGCATGTCGAATCGTGATATTCAAAAGCTGTAATGCCTGTTTGACCATGATGCTCGACGAAGAATATGCGGCATTGCAATCACTTTTCAGGCATAGTCTCATCTTTTATTCAGCTTAAATGAGCAAAAATATAATCGTAATTTCTAGTTTATATATTATAATACAATTAATTGTTTAAAAATTTATTATAATATATAAAAATAATACACAAATTGAGCAATTAATTACTAAAATCTAAACAATTAGATTACATTTTAATCATCTCTGCCCACTCCCATCTGCTTGCTGAACATTTTGTGCCTTGATCCCTAAATCTTCCACTTGCCTTACATGAAAAGCTCATGCACAGCATCGTCGTTTTCAAAAAAATGATTATATTTGCAAGCAAGAAATCAAACTAACCCATTCATCCTTATTTCAAATGGAAACGACCACATTAAGGCTCTATTCGCTCGACTGGCGAGAAAAGCGAACCTATCTGTTTGCTGCTCTGTTCATTGTTGGCAACATCGTGTTGCCACAGCTTTGCCACTTGATACCACAAGGAGGCCTCATGCTGCTGCCCATCTATTTTTTCACATTAGTTGGGGCTTATAAATACGGAATCCGCGTGGGTTTGCTCACCGCGGTGCTTTCACCGCTCATCAACTCGCTGCTGTTCGGCATGCCGCCAGCAGCCGCCTTGCCCGTGATTGTTACTAAGAGCGTAGTGCTGGCATGTGCAGCTGCATGGATAGCCCGCCGTAGCGGCAAAGCATCACTGCTGGCACTGCTATGCGTGGTGATTGTCTATCAGCTAGTTGGTGGATGCGCCGAGTGGGCCATCACCGGACAATTGAGCTCAGCCCTGCAAGACTGGCAAATCGGGTATCCTGGTATGATTATCCAAGTAGTTGGTGGCTATTTGGTTATTAACCATTTGCTACACAATTAACAGAGATGTTGCCACTAGGATTTGGACTGATGCGGCTTCCGCTGCTCGACAGCAACGACCCTGCATCGATCGACTTGGAGCAACTCAAAGATATGGTTGACCTGTTCATGTCGCGCGGGTTCACCTATTTCGACACAGCCTATCCCTACCACAACGGCCATAGCGAAACAGCCATTCGCGAAGCGTTGGTCAAACGATACCCACGAGAGAGTTTCACGCTCACCGACAAACTGCCGTGCTGGCTCATCAGCGACGAGCGTGACATGGAGCGCATCTTCAACCAGCAGCTTGAGCGGTGCGGTGTTGATTATTTTGATTATTACTGGGTTCATGCCTTGCGACAGAGCTACTACGAGACCATTCAGCGTGTTGACGGTTTCGGGTTCATCGCCCGCAAGCAAGCCGAGGGCAAGATACGTCACATCGGGTTTTCATTTCACGATGATGCTGCCCTGCTGGAGCAAATCCTTAACGACCACCCCGAGAGCGAGTTTGTGCAGTTGCAAATCAACTATCTAGACTGGAACAGTCCTACCATTCAGGCACGAGAGTGCTACGAGCTGTGCTGCAAGCATGGCAAGCCCGTCATTGTGATGGAGCCCGTCAAGGGAGGAGCGCTTGCCCAAGTACCAGAACAGGTGCAGGAGCTGTTTCAGCATGTGCATCCCGATGCGAGTGCGGCATCATGGGCGATACGCTATTGTGCCTCACTAGACCAAGTGATGGTGGTGCTGAGCGGCATGAGCGACATGGTGCAAGTGGCTGACAACACCAGCTATATGCAACACTTTGAGCCCCTCATCGATGCCGAACAGGCTGCTATAGGCACAGCGGCTAGCATCATCAACCAGAGCATCGCCATTGCCTGCACCTCGTGCCACTATTGCACCGAGGGTTGCCCTATGCACATTGCTATCCCCGAATATTTTGCCACCTATAACACCTTGCAACAGTTTGGTCCACGTCACAAGGTTAACTGCATGACCTACTTCACATCTGCCCGCAAGAACCATGGTGCGCCCAGCGAGTGCATCGGTTGTGGTCAGTGCGAAGCTCGTTGCCCGCAGCACCTGCCCATCATCGACAACCTGAAACTTGTGGCACAGACCTTTGAGAAGTAGTCATCAACCTGCTGCTACCCTATCCTTTTCATTCATGTCGGTGTGAGATGCGCCAGATGGTTCCCTCAACAAGTGAGCAATAGACATCGCCGTGCTCGTCCACCTCAAAGCCATTCACTTCGCTGCTGCCCAATGGATAAGTAAACGCCAGCTGATGTGAGGCGGCATCGACCACTGCCAACATGCCACGTCGCGACCCACAGTAGATGTAGCCATCGTGTTCCAGCACGATGCATGGAGCGTGCTCATAGCCAAAGCCCAGGTCAACTTTCCACAACAACTTGTAGCTATCACCCGTGCTCATTGCCACCAGTTCACCGTCCATTGTCTTGGCATAAGCCACTGTGCCATCGGCATTGCTGCCTAAGCTCTCACGCACCTTTTGCTCGTTTTTCACACGCCACACCTGTTCACCTGTGTTGCGGTCGAGGGCTGTGGTCACACGGTCGGGGGCAACAATGACCACACGTTGCGCAGCCACAACCGGCACCACGTTGCCAGGGCTATATAAATTCACGGTCGTGCCATTGTCCCACTGCCAATGCAGAGTGCCCGTGCGACGATCAAGCGAACGTAAGCGTGTGTCCCATGCGCCAAAAATCACATCGTCACCAGCCACAACAGGCGATGCCTGGCAATAGTTGTTGATGCTGTCGTAGTGCCACAGCAGGCGATGGCGTTTCACATCCCACGCCTGAAAGGTCTTGTAACCACCCTGATAGAGGACACCATCGCGCACCACACCATCAGCCACATAAGGACCACTTGCGGCATATTGCCACTGCGGTTTGCCCGACTGCCTGTCAAGCCACACCAAGCGTTTGTCGCTAGTGGGTAGCACCACCCAGCGGCCTGAAACCGCCGGACGCGAAAACAGCATGGCATCGGTCTTGTATTGCCAGCGCGTTTGACCCGTTGTCTTGTCCACCGCTTTGCAATAGCCCAACGAATTACCGAAATACAGATTTCGCTCATCCAGAGCCACACGCGTGAAGATGGAAGCATTGTCAGCCACCACACGCTGCACCTCAAAACCTTGCGGCACCACACGCTGGGGCTGGTCGATGATGGGGCTGTCGTAATCTAAGTTGATGCGGTAAGAGAACATCACCACGGGGTCCTGACCAATCACCTTGTTATAGACATAAATCCAGTTGCGGTCTAAATCGAGCGTCATGGTGGTGTAGCCATAGTTGCCGTTTCCCATGTCTAGCGCGCGGACAATCACCCCATTGATACCATCAGTCTCATAAAGCCGCCAACGGTGGTAGTGGCCGCACTGGTGGGTGACGACAGGATATTTCTTTAAGATTTCCACATAAGCGCGATAGTTGTCAAGGTCGTCCAGAATAGGATAGTGGTTGATGCTCAACACTTTCATGCCTGGCTTAACCATTGCCGTGAGTGTGCTGTCGAGCCACAACAGGTCTTCTTGCTTGATGTGACCATCGCCCATCTTCATGAACGGGCCACAATTCATGCCGATGACCACCAAATCGCCCACCGTGAACACAAAGCGGTCGCTTCCCCACAAGTCGTTGAACGTCTTGCAAGCGCTCTGGCTCCAATTATTCTCATGATTGCCTGGAATCACATAAAGCGGGTGCCTGATTTCGTCAAGAATAGTCTTGACGTTGCGCAACTGCTCATCGCTGCCCTCGTTGGTGAGATCGCCCGTCATGAGCACGGCATCTACCTGGCTGGCATTGATTTCGGCAACCGCCTCGCGCAACTTGCCCTCGTTGGCATTGCCTGGCGTGACATGGACATCGCTCAAGATAGCCAACTTGACCACGCCCGCCTGCGCCAGCGCAAAAGCGAACACTAACACCCACGTTAATGACAGAAAACGATTCCTCATTATATAGTTATTATGAATAAATTTTGATTATCGATAGCCTTAGAATGACGGCGCTCACTCAACCGCAAAGTTACAAAAAATCGGCACGGGTGCAACCTGTTCATCGCTATTTTTCGCTCATTTCCTAAAAAGTCGCCCGTGCGCAATTGCAATTATCATCAATGAACGCTCCCCGACAACCAAAAAATGTGTACCTTTGTCGGCAACGATGGCTCACGAGTTCTACATAGCGAAACGTATGAAGTTGAGCACCAATGCCGCCAAGCAAGGCTCGCCCAGCCTGCAAGTGGCACTGGTGGGCATCGTGCTTGCCATAGTCATCATGATTTTGTCTATCGTCATCGTCACTGGCTTCAAGGGCGAGATTGTTGGCAAAATTTATAACCTGGATGCCCAACTGGCGGTGACTAATGCCGTGCTGGGCATCGATGAGAACTACTCTACCGTGAATGGTCGAGAAGTGATTGGGGCGATGCAAGACAACCCCAATTTCATGCAGCGCGTGGCTAGCGCCAGCCTGATTGCCGACCAACCCGTCGTGCTCAAGACCGAAAACGACTTTATGGGTATCCGCTACCGTGGCATAGATAGTGGCTACGACTTCACTTATCTGGACAAAGCTCTGATTGAAGGCGCAATACCCAATGTGAGCGACACGGCGATAAGCAACGAAATCATCATCTCAAGCTACGTTGCCAACCGCTTGCAACTGCATGCAGGTGACAAAGTACCCGCCTACTTCATAGACAACACGCTCAAAGTGCGTAATTTGCAGATTGCCGGTGTGTTTTCGACCGACCTTGAGGCTTTTGACCATGCGTATGTGTTAGGCAACATCAGGCTTGTGCAACAAATCAACGGCTGGAATGACGACACGGGCAGCCTGGTGGCTGTCAACATGAAGAAAAACGATGCGCTCGATAACGATGCTTACGACCTGTACACCCTGCTTGCCGCTGCAACCGTACAGCACGAGGGTGCCACATTGTACGCTGTTTCGACCACCCAACAACGCAATTCCGCCTACTTTGCATGGCTCAATATGCTAGACATGAATGTGGTCATCATTTTGGCGCTGATGATTGTGGTGGCGGCATTCACACTGATTTCTGCCATGCTGATGATTGTGCTTGAACGCATCCGCTTCATTGGCATGTTTAAGGCAATGGGGGCGACCAACGGATCCATCAGGCGCATCTTCATCTACCTCACGGGCAAGCTCATCATCAAGGCATTGGTACTGGGCAACATCATTGGCATCGGGCTGGCATTGCTGCAACAGCACTTCCACATCATCAAGCTTGACCCCAGCACCTACTACATGTCATACGTTCCCATCCACATCAGCATCCCTGCCCTGCTATTGCTCAACGCAGGCATTGTGGTGGTCTCATACCTGACACTGCTGGGCGCAAGTCACATCATCTCGACCATCAAGCCCACTGCCACCATGCGCTTTGAGTGAGGCACGAGCCACAAGGCTCAAATGATGCCTGTGAAAAACAAGAAGATGAGCAATAGCGAAATGGGCGCCACATAGCGCAAACAAAAGATGACATAAGGTTGCGCCGAGCCGCGCAGACGCCCGCCATTGGTGAACTGGTCGCGGACAATTTTGCGGTCAAGGAACCATCCCACATAGATTGCCGTGAACAAACCACCAATCAGCATAAACACATTGCTGGCAGCATAGTTCATCAAGTCAAACAAGTTCATGCCAAACAGTTTCACATTGTCAAGCACATTGAACGAGAGGGCACACAACGTGGACATCACCAGGGTTACAGCAGCTGTGAACAACGTGGCCTTGACACGCGATAGCTTGTATTCCTCAATCAGGAATGTGATGGGGATTTCGCTTATTGATATGGTAGAGGTGAGCGAAGCAAAAAATATCAGCACAAAAAACAACAGAGCCCAAACGTAGCCGCCTGGCATCTGCTGAAATATGCCTGGTAACACCTCAAATATCAGCTTAGGACCCGCCTCGGGCTGCACACCAAACGAAAACACAGCGGGAAATATCATGATGCCCGACAAAATAGCCACTAGCGTGTCTAGACCAGCTATCACCGAGGCATCGCGCATCAGCGATGTATCGTCCTTAAAATAAGACGAATAGGTAATCAGACATGCCACACCCAGCGACAGCGACATAAACGCCTGCCCAAGTGCATCGAGCACACCGTGCAACGTCAACTGTGAAAAATCAGGGTAGAACAAGAAACGCATGCCCTTGCCGGCGTTGGGCAACAGCAATGAGTTCACACAAAAAATGATGAGGATGATGAACAACAAGGGCATCATCACACGCGACACACGCTCGATGCCTTTCTCGATGCCACGCAACAACACCACAAAGTTCAAAATCAAGAACAGCACTGTCCATCCCACGCTGCGCCACGGGTTGGCGACAAACGACGTGAACATTTGCGAATATTCGTCGGGGGTGTGGTTGCTCAGGTTACCGCACAAGGCTTGCCACAGATATTCAATCACCCATCCGCAAACCACACTATAAAACGCCATGACCACAAATGCCCCCACGATGCAAATGTAGGTAAACAGATAGACCTTGCTGCCTGGCGAGAGCTGCTTGAGGGCGGCTTTCATGTTCTTGTGCGTTGAGCGACCAATAATGAACTCACTCATAATCACCGGTATGCCCAGCAAGATGATGCACAACAGATAAACCAAGATAAAGGCACCACCGCCATTTTCACCAGCCTCGTAGGGAAAACGCCAAATGTTACCTAACCCCACTGCCGAGCCCACCGCTGCGGCAATCGCCCCCATACGGGTCGAAAAACTTGCACGTTGCTTAGTCATAAGCTAAAAACGATTATTTGTTTTACTTTGCAACAAAATTAGTGCTTTATCAGCAATTATGCAAACAAATCACAAAAAATCATTACAAATCAGAACTGTGGCACGGGGTCCAGTCTGTGTGGTGCTTGAGGTTGTCGGGTTGACTTTTTCTTCTTTTTGTCTCCACCAGGTTTGCGTTTAGACTTATCTTTATCCGCCTTATGCCTAGGTTGGTGGCGCTTGAGCGTTTGGTGCGCGTTCTGAGCCGCCATGCTATCGGCTTGCGCTTCAAAAGCCTCGATGGCGGCAGTGTCAACATCGCGGGGCAGTGAGCGACGATGCGAGCATCGCGTCACCGCCATCACCAGCAGCAACACCGCTATGACAGCTAGCAACACAATGGTTCCGCGCCGCTCATGACGTGTCATTGAGAAAAAGTCACCAAGGCTTGACATCGCCACAAAAATAACATAAAACTATCAAAAGAATGGTGGAAGAAGCTTTTTTTTCGTCCATTCCGTGAAAAAAAGCCGTCTCAGCCCACCTAAAACAATATTTTTTACTACTTTTGCAGTCGCTAATTTTTCCATCAAGACGACTTAAGATGAAAACATTTTTGCTACAAATCCCAAAAGGAGTGCCGTCTCTCATCGCACTAGCAGGAGTCCTGTTTTTCTCACTGTCTGAGAATCCACTGGGATTGAATGCCTTGACAGACATCACCGGTGCCGAGGAGTTCGGACATTTCTTCATGTACTTCTTGTCATCGCTCATCATGATACTTGACTATGCCAAAGCCAGGTTGCCTCATCACACCAAGATTAACGTCGAGCTAGCTATCTGTGCAGCCAATTCTACACTAGCGTTGCTGATGGAGATGGCTCAATTGTTCATCGGTGATGGCACCAACTTCGACTTCATGAATTGGTTCTGCGCCATAGCGGGGTCGTTCTTGGCATGCTATATCCATCGCAAATTCATCATGCATCCATTCAGGCACTACCTGTATCACAGCCTGCAACATCACTGGCGTTATAAAGGAGGTAGTAAAAAATAAAAAGCTAAAGCGATTTATTACCTTACCCCCTATCTTGACTGAAACAGAACGCAATCACTGCGTTATAGCATTTTTTAACGGCACTTTTTTGCATTAGAGCAAAAAAGTGCTTACTTTTGCGATTAAGCAAGAACAATATGATGCTTAAGCAATTAGGCTTAGGAGATGAGTGTGCTCAACACCTCTACCCATCCATTAACCCTTAAGCTCGCAAACGAATATGTTATTTTCAGACAAAATCAAGCAATTGCGCAAGGCGTGTGGCATGCGGCAAAAAGATGTGGCACGCATCATTGGTGTTGACGTGCCCACCTATAGCCGCTTTGAGCACGGTGAGCGGCGGCCGCGGCGCGAGACAGTGGTCAAGCTGGCACGTCTGCTCAAGGCTGATGCCGACGAGCTAGTAGCGATGTGCCTGGCAGACGAGGCATATAGCCACATCGCCCACGACAAGGCTTGCAGTCGCGCAGCCGAGCTGCTGCACAACCGATTGAACCACGACGATGCCACCGCTATCACCATAGACGATGAGGCCAGCCTAGCAGCAGAGCCATTGCCGGGCGAAGGTCAGCCCACGGTCGTCCGCGATTTGATTAAGAGCATAGGCAGTCAATTCATGCCCATGTTTGTCAAGGGTGATGCCACTCAAGTGATGCAACGCATCGAGGATGAGAGCATCGACTGCATCGTGACCACCCCACCCTACTGGCGGCGGCACCAGCATGCTAGCGAAGGTATTACCGCAGCCACAGCCGACGAATTTCTGAGCGAGCTCACACAAATGGCAGAACAAGCCTGGCGTGTGCTCAAGCCACAAGGCTCGATGTGGATAAACATTGCCGACGGCACCACCGACGGGTCGTTGCAAGCCCTGCCGTGGCGACTGGCACTCACGCTTGTGGACCAGCAAGGCTGGCACCTGATTAACGATGTGGTGTGGAACAAGACCACCACCTCGCCGCAAGGCAGCCAAGACCATCTGCGCAAAGTGCACGAATACCTTTTTCACCTAGTCAAAAGTCCTGACCTATTCTACTATAACGACGAGGAACTGCGAGCCACTTATGCACTCATGAACCGTAATGAGGGGCAAGGCAACAGCAACAAACGAAATGCACCGACGGGGTCGCGGTATCTCAAAAAGATTTCACGAAGTGAGGCGCTCAGCCCACAAGAGAAGCTCAAAGCCCAACGGGCACTCAACGTGGCACTGCAACGGCTGAGCGAAGGTGACATCACTGACCTGCGCCTGTTCTTGCGCGAATATAAAGGAGAGCGTCTTGCCGACGACACCCCACGGGGACGCGCCATCAACGAGCAGGGATTCTATATCCAGACCTACAGTGCGCAAGGTGCTATTCCTGGTGATGTGTGGGACATAGATGCCGAGCATTCAAGCATTCCGCACTACACCATTGCCCCCGACCCACTTTACCGGCTGCCCATTGTAGCCACCTGCCCACGCGATGGCATTGTGCTTGACCCCTATTGCGGCACAGGCACCGCATGCCGCATTGCCTACAGCCTGAACCGCCGTAGCATAGGCATCGACATCAGCGAGACATACCTGCGGCAGGCACGCTCCAGCATCGAGGCGAAGCCGCTAAGCCTGTTTTAAAACAGCAGCAGACCTGCCACACCTGCCATCACAATCACCAAGATGGGGTGCACGCGGGTGAAATAGACGATACAGAACGCCACCGCACAGATGGCAATGGTCACGAGGCGCTCGCTTGCCAGATATCCAAAATTCTCGCTATTCATCAGCAGCAACGCAGCCGAGGCAATGAGCCCCACCACCACAGGGCGTATGCCCATAAAGGCACCCTTGACGGCAGCACTGTCCTTGTGCTGTGAGATAAAATGACTGGCAAACAGCACCAGCAGAAATGGCGGCAACACCACCGTCACCGTTGCCACTATCGACCCCAGCACGCTGCCCGTCACCACATAGCCGATGTAGGTAGCACTATTGATGCCTATGGGACCAGGTGTCATCTGCGAGATGGCGACAATGTCGGTAAACATCTGACTCGTAATCCAGCCCGAATCGACCACCTCGCTCTGAATGAGCGACAACATGGCATAGCCGCCGCCAAAGCCGAACAGCCCGATTTTGAAATAAGCCCAGATGAGTTTCAGATAAACGTTCATGATTGACCTCCTTCCTTATTCTTGCCAGGCAGCAAGCTATGAATATAATACAGATAGCCGCCAACTGCACCCAGCACAATGTATATGATGGGGTTGGAAACAACAGGCAACTTGCTATAGATGAGCAACGCCACAGCCACAGGAATCACGGCAGTGCGCCATGTGATGCCGGCACTCTTAGCCGTGGTGAGCACGGGGGCGATAATCAATGCCACCACTGCGGGGCGTATGCCCTTGAAGATGCGGCTAATCACGACATTGTTCTTAATGGTGTCGGGCGTGAGGAATATGGCGATTGCCAAAATGATGAGGAACGAGGGCAAAATGGTGCCCAACGAAGCACACAAGCTGCCCCGCAAGCCGCGCAAGCGGTCGCCTATCACCGTGCTGATGTTCACCGCCAAAATGCCAGGCATGGACTGAGCCACAGCCAGCAAGTCTAAAAACTCATCCTCTGCTATCCAGTGATGCTTCTCGACAATCTCGCGCTGGATGATGCTAATCATCGCCCAACCACCGCCAAAGGTGAATGCTCCAATCTTAAAAAAGGTAGCAAACAATTGCCAGTAAATGTTGTTCATCGCATTGATATGCTATTTTTTTATAACGAGCCGCAAAATTACGACATTTTTTTGTAATTTTGCCGCCTAAATCAAGATTATGAACCGCTATTATTTGATATTAACGCTGTTGCTGTGTGCAATGAGCATGACAACTGTGCCCGTTGCAGCAAGTGATGAGCCCGCGCCTAGTGGTAGTGGCAACATTGTGCAAACCGTTAAACGCTACCTGATTGAGGACTCGGCTCAAGCACAGGAGAGGGAGAAAAAACGCTTCCGCTTCAGTGTGGTGGGAGGCCCCAACTATGCAAGCGACACCAAGCTGGGCATAGGCGTGGCTGGTATGATTAACTATCGGCTTAACGGCTGCGAAGCACCCATGAATTCATCGTATGCCACTGTTGCCGTCAACGTCACTACCGCCAAATTCTGGTCGGTTTCGCTAGCCGGCACCACCTACTTTGCCGGCGACAAGATGCGTCTGGGCACCGACTGGTGGCTGGGTTACTCACCCCGCGACTTTTATGGCTGGGGATTTGACTACTGCGACGACGATGCCCGCAAAGGCAAGTTGCACCAGCGCGAAATCAAGATTAAAGAGGAATTGCTGCTGCGTGCGGCGCCCAACTTCTTTTTAGGGCCCGTGGTGGAATGGAACTATAACAGCAGTGGTGATGTGCTGCCCGATGACAGTTATCTGGAAGGGCAAGACCATGTGGTGCGCAACTATGGCGCAGGCATCACCTTGCTATATGACAGCCGCGACGTTCCCACCGAAGCCTCACACGGCTTGTATCTGTATCTTTGCCAAATGTTCAGACCCAAGTTCTTGGGCAACAAATATCATTTTGCCACCACCGACTTCCGTGCATGCTACTATCACACCGCATGGCGCGATGCCATTATCGCGGGCGAATTGCGCACCCTGTTCAACATTGGTGATCCGTCGTGGGCCATGATGGCATTGCTGGGCAACAGCTCGTTCATGCGAGGATACTATAAGGGTCGCTATCGCGACAAGCACATGTGGGCTGCACAAGTTGAGCTCAGGCAACACATCTGGAAGAAAAGCGGCATCGCCGTGTGGCTGGGAGCAGGCAATGTGTTCCACGACGGCAAAACGTTCCGCCACGTGTTGCCCAACTATGGCATTGGTTACCGCTTTGCGTTCCGCAAGCACTCCAACATCAGGCTTGACATGGGCTTTGGCAAGAGTGGCCAGCATGGCTTCAATTTCTCGATCAACGAGGCTTTTTGACCACCACACTGCTGCACACTAACATTTGTATAGCCACCCACCCTGGCTATTCATATTATATATATGCAAAAGGAAAATGAAGAGACTAACGATTATATCACTCATCACACTGATTGCCACCATGGGATTTGGCACTAGGGCACAGCACAACCTGGTTGCCAAGGCAAAGAAGGCTATCGACGGGTTGACGTTGACGGTGGATAGCTACACCAGCGCATTCAACACGCTCAGCCCCGCGTTGACCAACGATGAGACCCGCAACCGTGCCGAGACGTGGGCATTGGCTAGCCGCATCAAATTGGAACAGTATGACAAGTATATGGACAACATCAAGGTGGGTAAGAAAATCGATACCAAGGCTATGGGCCATGCGCTGATTGACGCATACGGCTACAGCCTGACAGCCCTGAAACTTGACACCATACGTGTGCTGGACCGCAAAGGCAATCCACAAATTGACAAAAAGACCAAGCGTCCCAAAGTGAAAACCAAATATTCCAAGGAGGTGATTAGCAGACTTGTTGACCACCACAACGACTATCGTGTGGCAGGCAGTGAGTTGTATAATGTCAAAGATTGGGAGGGAGCTTACACAGCCTGGGAATATTATTGCCGCCTGGCGCAGCGCACTGATGATAGTCGATGGGCTGTTGCCGATAGCGTGATTGCCGAGGTTCGTTACTACCAGGGTATTGCCGCCTGGCAAAAGGGCGACACCATCGAAGCCATCAAGCTGTTTGAGACCGCCCGCAATGGAGGCTATGACCGCAAAGAAGCCTACGACTACGCCCTGGTGTGCATGAGTGAGCGTGGCGACGAGCAGGGCATTGTGAAACTGGCTGGAGAGGCTTATGCCAAATTTGGAACCAGCGACCCACAATACATCCGCATCCTCATCAACGATTACATCAACCGCAGTGAGCTGTCAAGCGCATCCGACCTGATTGACGAGGCATTGAGCAACAACAGCAACGATGACGAGCTGCTCAACTTGAAAGGGATGGTGGTAGAGCAGCAAAGCAACATCGAGGACGCCCTGCCCTACTACCAACGCTGCATTGAGCAGAACGACAGCAACGCACAGGGGCAGTTCAATGTGGGACGCTATTACTATAATCAGGCTGTCAACACACGCCGCAACAGCAAGCTGGTGGGCAAAAGACTGGCTAAGCTAGTCAATCCCATCTATTACCAGGCTATGCCCTATATGGAGAAGTCATACGCCATCAACCCTAACAACCCAGAACTGGTTAATGCCCTGCGCGACATCTATTACCGGCTGGGCGAGGACAAGAAGTTGCAAGCCATCGAGCGGGAAACAAAACACTAGCAGTCGGCAAAGCCCGCTATAACCTCATCGCACAAGGGCGCAATGACATCAGCCGACAATGTGGTGGCAACACCCACTACATGGGCACCAGCGGCACGGGCAGCGTGCAAGCCATGGATTGAGTCCTCAAAAACCACACAGGCTGCGGCATCAAGCCCCAGCAAGCGGGCAGCCGTGACAAAGCACTCAGGGTCGGGCTTAGCGCGGTGAACCATATCGCCAGTGATAATGACATCAAACAATGACTTGAATTGCGGATGCTGGGCATAAACAGCCTCCATCTTGTTCTTGTCGCTGCTGGTAACCAACGCCACTGCCACACCGTGAGCACGCAAATTGCCCACAAAATCTAATGCGCCAGGGAAAAACTCATATTGCATAGTGACTTGAAACTCGTCAAGCAAGTCGCACACCTGACGGCGCACATCTTCGTCAGGAAAATAACCGCCTAAAATCTTGTGCAGGTTGCTGCCCTTAATCACATGGGCAAAGTTGTCCACACCCGTCGGGAAACGCTTGTCCATAGCCGTCCAGAAGTCGGTGTAGGAGCCCTCACTGTCAAGCAATACACCGTCGAGGTCGAACAGCACACCCGCTGCCGTCATATACTTATCTAGTTTTGCCATTGCGCAATGTCATGTATAGTTAATTTTTTTGTGGCGGCAAAATTACAGGATTTTTGCTAAAAAGCAGTAACTTTGCGCCATTAAATTTCTAGCACTGACCCATACGCAGATGATTATGCTGCCAGAAACAGCTATTAGACTATCATCAACCGATTGGGAAAAGGTAATGGCATCACTATAACGAAATTGATATTATGACACAAGAGCTGCAATTGCGCCTATTGCCCCAAGTGGCTAGCGATGTCACGGCAATCGCAAACGACATTTCTCGCCAACAAGACATTGACATCCAACGCATCAAGGGTGTCAAAATCTTGAGACGCTCAATCGATGCCCGCCGTGGACAAGCGATGGTTAACATCAAGGTGCGGGCCTATATTGACGAGGATATGCCCACGACAGGCTTGCTGCCCACGATTGACTACCAGCCCGTCAGCGGCAAACGTCAAGCCATTGTGGTGGGTATGGGACCGGCAGGGCTGTTTGCTGCCTTGCGTCTCATCACACTAGGCATCAAGCCCATCGTGCTAGAACGCGGAAAAAACGTGATTGATCGCCGCAAAGACGTGGCAAAGGTCACACGCGAGGGCTTGATTGACCCCGACAGCAATTACTGCTTTGGTGAGGGAGGCGCAGGAGCTTATAGTGACGGCAAACTCTACACCCGCAGCAAAAAACGCGGCTCGGTAGAACACATCCTGGGCATCTTTGTGCAACATGGCGCCAACGAGAACATCTTGATTGATGCCCATCCGCACATCGGTAGCGACCGTCTGCCTGTTATCATTGCCGCCATGCGTCAAACCATTCTGGACTGCGGTGGCGAGGTACACTTCCAGACGCGTGTTACACGTCTACTGGCCAGCGACGGCAAAGTGCATGGCGTGCAGACCGCTAGCGGCGAGCAATATGAGGGGCCTGTGATTTTGGCGACTGGGCACTCTGCCCGCGACGTTTACACTATGCTAGACCAGCAAGGCATCGAGCTGCAAGCCAAAGGCATAGCCATAGGGGTGCGGTTAGAGCATCCACAGCATCTCATCGACAAAATTCAGTATCACTCACCAGCCGGTCGCGGCGACTATCTGCCGGCAGCCGAGTACAATTTCGTCACCCAAGTTAATGGGCGAGGTGTTTATTCGTTCTGCATGTGTCCTGGTGGATTTATCGTGCCGGCTGCAAGCGCACCTGGCCAGTTGGTCGTTAATGGCATGTCACCCGCTAACCGCAATTCGCATTGGGCCAATTCGGGCATCGTGGTTGAGCTGCATCCCGATGATTTGCCCGATGATTTCAAGCAATATGGACCTCTAGCCATGATGCGATATCAAGAGTCGCTGGAGCAAGAGTGTTACCGACAGGCTGGCGAGAGCCAGATAGCAGGAGCTCAACGCATGAAAGATTTTGTTGACGGGAAAGCATCACGGTTTATTCCGCCCTCATCCTACTTGCCTGGAGTGCAAACCTCGCGCCTTGACCTGTGGTTGCCGCCATTCATTGGCAAACGGTTGCAGAAGGGGTTACGCGCATTTGGTCATGCCGCCCGTGGATTTCTCACCAACGATGCCATTGTCATCGGCGTTGAGACCCGCACCTCATCACCTTTGCGTATCCCGCGCGATGACGAAACATTGCACCACATTGCCCTGCAAGGCTTGTATCCATGCGGCGAGGGTGCCGGCTATGCCGGAGGCATCGTTTCAAGTGCCATCGACGGGGAGCGGTGTGCCGAAGCCCTGGCCCAGACAGAGGCTTAAACAGTCAAACCGACATCAAGCCCACAAATAGAAGTCATGAACCAGCCGGGTGTATTCGGCTGTGTAGCTCCCGTCGCGGTGGGCAATCACAATGGCAGGCTCGTCGTCAGGCCGTGCTGATGCCTGCGTGAGATTTCGCGCCAGTTGCCACAGCAAGCGACGGGGCGACGCACCCTCGACAGCAACGACGGGTACACAACGCATCACACACATGCCAGCCTCAGCCGCTGCAGCCGTCACTGTGTCTGCCGCCTCCACTGGTGTTATCATTGCCAGCAGTCCATCATCACTCAACAGATGGGCTGACTGGCTCACAAGCTGCCGCAAAGTGAGCGTCACACCATGACGCGCCTGCCGACGGGCAGGGTCGGGAGGCAACACGCCATCAGAAAAAAATGGCGGGGTCGACACAATCAGGTCAAACGTCGCTCTTGCCGTTCCCTGCAGTTGGTTAAAATCAACCACACAAGCCGTGAGACGGTCCGGCCACGGCGACTGGGCAAAATTGTGCGTTGCCTCGCCAATCGCATCGGCATCAATATCGATAGCATCGACCACAGCCAATGGGTCACGTTGCGCCAACATCAGCGCAATCACCCCGCAGCCTGTGCCCACGTCAAGCACCCGATGACCATGCCCCACAGAACACCAAGCCCCCAGCAGCACACCGTCGGTGCCCACCTTCATCGCAGTGCGGTCGTTAAGCACCGCAAATTGCTTGAAACGGAAAACCTTTTCTCTAGACATCTGTCGTCTCATCAAGATGAATGGTTGTGAGCCAATGCCAGTAACAGATGAGCATCACCAACAACCACCTATCATATCTTGCAGGCAAAGTTAACAAACAATCGGCACATCTCCAAAAAAACGTGGAGCGGCGGCGGTGAAAAAGCCGCACGTCCGCCGCCCAGCCCGTGTGCGTGACATAGCGCACACGCCCGCGAGTGTGTGTCAGTAACCCGCCCCCGTGGTGACAAAGGTAAAGCGCAACCCCAACAAAAACAAACCGACACCACACCTACCACAAGTCCCCGACGACAACCATCACCGTCGGGGACTTTTATGTTTTATAACATATTTTCTATCCCAAACTTAATCACTAACTTTGCACAGACCAAATGAAGAAATCTCAACATATATACTTACAATTCATCAAATATTTACAAAAACGTAATATTAATTATGAACGCCAATCAGACACTCTGATTACTTTCACACGGGACGGACTCCACTTCCTGCTGGATTATCAGCAAGATGACAGACATCATCTCCGTATTTTGCTACCTCGAATCTATAAACTAGACCCACAAGAGGACATCTCAGACATTATCAACGATGTTAATGAACGTTTCAAAGTGGCTAAAGTCTATATGATTGAAGGCGAAATCTGGGCAGCTGCTGAAGTGTTAGTCTATTCTCAAAATAATATAAAACCACTTTTCGATAGGATTATCTCTATATTAACCGAGCTCTATCATGGATTAAAACTGTTTATAAGGTGTCATACTCCACTTCGCCTGCAAGTGGTGAAAAAATGCTAGCCGACCAACACTAAAACACCAACAACAACGTTATAACTAAAACACTACAACAATTATGACTGATAGCAATACTACACAAAGCAATACACTACAGTTCCTTCAATCAACACACAAGTTGAGCCAACTGTTCTCCCTATTCTTGCAATCTAAAGGGCAGCAAGGACAACCTTATGAACCCAATGTTATCAGGTTCACGTACAACGAACTTAACTTTGCCTTCATTACAGACCCTCAAGACCCGTTCTATTTCCGCATTATCCTGCTCAATATCTACGATTTTGATAATAATACTGATATGTACAATATCATTAATCAGCTGAATACTCGTTATAAAGTAGGTAAATGCTTTATTTCAGCAGCAGGTAAGATTTGCCTTGCCTTTGAACAATTTATCTACACCCCTGCCGATAGTAACTACTTCTTTGAACGAGCTCTAATCATCTTGAAAGATATGGCTGTTAACTTTCAGAATCTTATCACCAGCAATCAACAAGACGATTAATCCTTATCATTATGGCTTCATTCATGTCTCGTACCATTAATTTAAAGTGGGCTTTAGGTATAGCAATAGCATTGCTTGTGGGACTGTCTGCCTACACCTTCACCTGCCGTGTCACCAGTTCCGACACGCTGCTTAGCTTTCTTTCCTTTGCATCAGCATTGTTATCAATAGTTCTATCCTCTTTTGCTATCTTTTATACCCATCTATCCAATGTGCAGGTTCAGCAACAGTTCGACAAAATCAACGACGCTGCAAATAATATTAACAACACCGCACAACAACTCATGCAAATCAAGGACGACGTGACTGCTACTCGCAAGACAATGAATGAACTGCACCTCCTCATTTCACAACAAACGCAAAACGCACAACACAATGTGCTTAATCATACCAATATTAACTCAAACGACACTACAACACTATGAAGAAATGCAAAATAGGACTCTCAACTATTATATTAATACTGTGCGTAGTTGCTTACATTAGTGCAACAATTTATGAGCAGTATTTTCTTCCTGACGAGTGCCTTCAACATATAGCTTTTAAAAAAGCAAGCGGTACAATTTGGGGGTTGCGCACATACAGCACCGTTGTTGCAATCTATACAATCTTTTATAAAATATGGAAAAGGCTACCATCAGAATAACAGATCACTGTCCGCTTTTCTTCTATAATACAGATGCTTTTCGTCGTCAAACATTCGCAAGGGCTGTAAGTGTCGATAACCCTTTCTAGTACGGTCTCCATTAGAACCATTCAGCAATGTATCTCCTTGTATATATGTTCCTATGCTGTCACCTCGACCATTTGTCGTAACACCCGAATCGGTGGCAACCCTGTCAAACATTAATAAATGATGCGGAACTCCTTTTGCATTTACCATTTGTACTAAATCGCCAGGCCTTGCTTCGCTTTGCGAAATTCTTTCATAACCATACTTTTCTGGATTATTAAACAAGTTTCCATTTGCAGCAACCTGACCACTTTTGTTAAGAGTGTTATAAAAGCCTGTCACTGTGTTGATGCAAGTATATGCGTCAGGATTAAGAGTATTCTTAACTTTCTGCCAAAAACCAATATCTTGAGCTCTATTGAAATCATAACTAGGCCAATCAGTGTTACGACTACGCTCCAATGCTAGTTTCCGCATATTATACGGAGCACTCACAGTTAAGTCATTCAACTGTATCGGAAACTGTCTTGAACCATAATAATAAAACGGCAGTTCCCCATTGACATCCAGTGACGGCATATTCCAGTTCACGTTTATCAATCCGTCAATACCGCCTCCATCATCATACCTGTTCACCGCACCACCATAGGCATGGGTATTGTTATCGTCATTCTTGCCAGTGACCCAATTCCATGCATCACCTTTAAACTTACCCAACATCTGTGAGGCCCGCGAACCTGCCTCATAACGCGAAGGAAGCCCATATACATCCTTTATGTTAGTGGCTATGTCTGTCTGGAACTCAGGAAATTGCCACTCAACACTAAACGGATTTTCACGAGAAATGTCTATCTTAACATTACCAGTTTGCTTCATAGTAAATGGGGTGCCGCCCAAAATCTTGATACCGTCTATATTACCTATCCATTCCTTTATAGTTTTTGGTAATCTTTTTACAAACGAAGTCTCTTTTAACGGCTGTAAGTCAAAATCATCGATAGCTCTGACTTGTGTGCTGCCCATGTTATCCAATAAAGGTGTAAAACCATCTCCTAGAAGTCCATTCTCTTTACGAGGTCTTGTTAAGACCTCACCTGTGTTTTGGTTATACACTTTCACATTCATATTACCGGCATTACCACCTTTAGTAAAAGATTCGTTAGCTGTATAATCTAATACAACAGGCTTTTCGAACCGTTTATCAGGTTCAGTCATATGCCATGGAGTACTATCATCATTCCACAATGCATTTAATTCGTCAGAAGTTCGTCTATCCTGTGTCTTATATGTTTTTGAGTATCCGCTCTTTGACACAGAAACAGTGCCGTCAGTGTTCGGTATGTATATGTGGTCCCCACCTTCAATAGGTATATTTAAAGCCCTTGCTGTCGCAACCCTGCGTGAATCCACATCTGCTTGAGGGATAAGCAGTTCATACTCTTTTGGAGTTGGAGCATCCAAAGCCACTACCGCAGGTTCTCCTGTGATTTTTGACTTTATATATTTTCCATATTGTTCGGGAATTCCTTTTATTGTTGGCCATATCTTTTCTTTAATCGGATTATCATAGCCTATTGGATAAGCATTTTGAGCAAAGCTCCGCGCTACTTTATCCACAAACCTGTTCGCCGAAGCATAATATGACGGGTCAAGCATATAACCTGCCAGTGAGTCTTCGTCAATGCCCAACCCCTTGTTTAGCCACTGCCCAACATTCTTCCCAGTCAGTTTGTCAACAGCCCAGTTTGTACCCAAACCGATACCCATACTGCCCAATAAAGATGCACCAGTTGCTATGGGATTAGCCGCAAGCGCATACCCGAAATAAGGCAAGCCATATATACCCATTGCTCCAGCAGCACTATAAGCCAAAGCGTCAAACAAGTTCTGCCTTTGTTCACGTTTGTCTATTTCTGTCATGTTCAGACCGCTGACATACCTGTCCGCTGCTCTTTGCTCCATCTCCTGCGCTACCAAGTCGTTGGCATCAGCAACGGTTTCCCTCGCTTTCATATCGGCAGTGTTAGTGTAGTTGTTGCGATAGCTTTCAGGCAGGTCATTCCAAGCAATCGGTGTCTCACCATATTTGTCATACAGTTCCCATGCAGTGGTGCGTTCACCCATCGGTGTAGTCACTGGCATATTAGCATTTGCCAGCACCCAATCCTCATTCAGGTCTTTGGCGAGTATCGTTCTGGCTTTACCTCCGCCGTCATACCTGTTCTTCCTCCGCTGCTTCGGAGTTCCGCCCAGCGCAAACAGCATCATCGGCTGCCTTCTGGCACGCTCACGCTCCTGCAAGTAGCCCATAAAACTGTCCACCTTGTCACGCATAGCCGCCTTCTTCCGCTCACGCTCAATGCCCGCAAATATCATGTCAAGCTGGCCACCGTCGTCAAAGCGGTTCCGCTCCTGTTGTTGCTGCATTGCCATAG
>Ga0181612_174905_pt1 | contig 96939 bp, 62 predicted proteins | sample HoacroProtozoa21_FD_119630 | JGI IMG/M metagenome (GOLD analysis project Ga0181612, IMG submission 119630) | Hoatzin crop microbial communities from Cojedes, Venezuel. Combined Assembly of Gp0051906, Gp0051904, Gp0051908
AAGAAGTCCTGGCTCCGGTTCTGCATCTCCACGATGATGCGCTTGCCGGTGTCGGTCAGACAGAGGACGTCGTAGATGACGGTCCTGTCGTTCTTGTCGATGCCGAGTTGTTCCTTGTCCAAGAACTGCAGGTCTTTAATGACGTGCTCGTCCTCAAACACTTGATTCAGAAAGTCAATGAGCAGATCCTTGTTGATCTCTTGTCCGAAAGCTCGTGCAAGCCGAACGTAATATCAAATTTATTTGAATATTGCTGAGGCGCAGCCGAGGTTGCGCGACCATAGGGAGCGAATATTTTTTTGAATCCCCAATCGGAGAAGGGATTAATGAAATTACCCATAGTGGCTAATTTAAAGATTAATAATATGTAAACTGTCGCCATCAACTGATGACGAGGGCAAAATTACATATTATTTTTGAAGTGACAAAAGAAAGAGGAAAAATCTTTCGGAAAGGCCTTGCTTTTTAATCAGATGGACAGTCGGCCCCGCTGGGGCCGTGAGGAGGGGGAGACTCGCTATCCGAGGGTTCAGTCACTTCGTTCCTGCATACTCGGCATCGGTTCGGCAATGCTGAAACTAGTTTCAGCATTGCCGAACCTCGCACGAGCATTCAGTCTGTCGACGTCACCGCCCGGTTCACGACTCTTCGATACGCTCAGAGCAGGGCGCCGCTCCGCGGCTTTTTCCAAACACCCCGTTACACGCTCCACGTTAAATCTCCCCTTTCTTCACCAGATACTCCGCAATCTGGACGGCATTGAGGGCGGCGCCCTTGCGGATCTGGTCACCGCTCAACCAGAAGGTGAGGCCGTTGTCGTCGGAGAGGTCCTTGCGGACGCGGCCCACGAAGACGTTGTCCTGGCCGGCCGTTTCGAGCGGCATGGGGTAAATGAGATTGGCGGGGTCGTCGCGCAGCGTGCATCCGGGGGCAGCGGCGATGGCCTTTTGTGCCTCTTCCACGCTCACGGGACGCTCGGTCTCAATCCAGACCGACTCGGAGTGGGAGCGCAGGGACGACACGCGCACGCACATGGCGGAGCATTTCGCGTCGGTGTGCATGATTTTGCGGGTCTCGTTGAACATCTTCATCTCCTCCTTAGTGTAGCCGTTGTCGGTGAATACGTCAATTTGGGGAATGACGTTGTAGGCCAGTTGGTGGGGGAACTTCCTGATGGTCTTCACCTCGCCGTCCTCCACCATCTCCCTGTATTGCTGCTGCAACTCCTTCATGGCGGCGGCACCGGCGCCGCTGGCGCTCTGGTAACTGGCCACGTGGATGCGCTTGATGTGGGAGATCTTCTCAATGGGGTTGAGCACCACGACCATCATGATGGTGGTGCAGTTGGGGTTGGCGATGATGCCGCGGGGACGGTTGAGCGCATCCTCGGCATTGCACTCGGGCACCACCAGGGGCACGTCGTCGTCCATGCGGAAGGCGCTGGAATTGTCGATCATCACGCAACCGTACTTGGTGATGGTGTCGGCAAACTCCTTGGACGTGCCGCCGCCGGCGGAGACGAAAGCCACGTCGATATCCTTGAAATCATCGTTGTGCTGCAACAATCTCACTTCGTATTCCTTGCCTTTGAATACATACTTGCTGCCTGCGCTGCGCTCAGAACCGAACAACACCAAATCGTCCATGGGGAAATTTCTTTCCGCGAGGATTCTCAAAAACTCCTGTCCTACGGCACCGCTGGCGCCTACAATCGCTGCTTTCATAACGTCTGTTGTCTTTTTAAATCTTTAAATCGGGTGCAAAATTACGAAAAAACAAGAATATGACCGACATTTTGTCATTAAATTTGTACCTTTGCAGCGTCAATCCCTGATGTGTCATGCCCGACTTTTCCCAATATTTCCCGATTACGGACCCCACGCTGATTTTCTTCGTGGTCATGATCATCATTCTGTTTGCCCCGATTATCATGGGCAAACTGCGTATTCCGCACATCATCGGCATGGTGCTGGCCGGCGTCCTGGTGGGCCGCTACGGCCTGAATATCCTGGAGCGTGACGCGTCGTTCGAACTCTTCGGCAAGGTGGGCCTGTATTACATCATGTTCCTCGCCTCGCTGGAGATGGACATGGAGGGCCTGAAAAAGAACAAGGGCAAGGTGGGCGTCTTCGGCCTGCTGACCTTCTCGATACCTTTTGTCATTACATTCCTTATCGGCAAGACGGTGCTGGCTTATTCCACGGGCGCCTCGCTGCTGCTGGGATGCATCATGTCGGCCAATACGCTCATCGCTTATCCCATTGTGGGCCGCTACGGTTTGCAGCGCAAACCGAGCGTGACGCTCAGCGTGGGCGCCACGATGATAGCGCTGTTTCTCTCCCTGGTGGTGCTGGCGGCCATCGTCGCCTCGCACAACGGGACGGGCGGACCGGCGTTCTGGGGTGTCTTCGCGTTTAAGTTTGCCGCCTTCTGCATATTGCTCATCTGGTTTATCCCCCGCTGCACCCGTTGGTTCCTGCGCCGCTATTCCGACGCGGTGATGCAGTATATCTTCATCCTGTCGATGATGATTCTGAGTGCGGCGCTCTCGGGCGCCATCGGTCTGGAGGGTGTCTTCGGCGCATTCTTCGCCGGACTGATACTCAACCGCTACGTGCCGCACGTGTCGCCGCTGATGAACCGCATTGAATTTATCGGCAACGCGCTGTTCATTCCGTATTTCCTGATAGGCGTGGGCATGCTCATCAACCTCAGGCTGCTCTTTGCCGGCGACGCCATCCTGTGGCTCATCTTCTGCCTGGTGGTGTTCGGTACGGCGGGCAAGGCGGCCGCGGCCTACCTGACCAGCCGGTTCTTCCGCATGCCGCTCACGTCGGGCCACATGATGTTCGGTCTGACAAGTGCCCATGCCGCCGGCGCCATCGCCATGGTGATGGTGGGCATGCAGTTGCAGACGGCAGGAGGGACGTATCTGATTACCGACGAGGTGCTCAACGGTGTCATCATCATGATATTGCTGACGTGCATCATCTCGTCGATGATGACGGAATATTCCGCCCGCAAAATCATCCTGCGCGACAAGGACGTGCCGCAGGAGGAGGCGGAAAACGGCGATGACGAGAAGATTCTCATCCCGGTGAAGTATCCGGAATATGCCGACAAACTCATCAACCTGGCGCTGCTCATGCGCAATCCCAAGCTCAACCGCGGTCTGGTGGGGCTCAACGTGGTGTATGACGACAACAAGATGCGCTACAACCAACAGGTGGGGGCGCGGCTCCTGGAACACCTGCAGCAGACGGCGGCCGCCGCCGACGTGAAGATGCAGACGCAGGTGCGCATCGCGGCCAACATCGCCAATGGCATCAAGCATGCCTTCAAGGAGTTTCAGGCCTCGGAAATCATCATCGGCATGCACACGCACAAGGAAGTGTCACCGAAGTTTTGGGGCGAGTTCCATCAAAGTCTGTTCAACGGTCTGAACAACCAGATCATCATGGCGCGGCTCATGCAACCGCTCAATACGTTGCGCAGCATACAGGTGGCCGTACCGTCGCGGGCACAGTACGAACCGGGTTTTTACCGGTGGCTGGAACGCCTGTCGCGCATGGCGGGCAACCTGGACTGCCGGATTCAGTTTCACGGTCGGGACGATACGCTCGCGCTCATCAGTGAATACGTGCGCAACCGCCATCCGAGCGTGCGCGCGGAATATGCGGAAATGCCCCACTGGAACGGTCTGCCGCAACTGGCCGGCACCATTCAGGAAGACCATATCTTCGTGGTGGTGACCGCCCGCAAGGGTACGGTGTCCTATAAGAACGCCCTGGAGCGGTTGCCCGACGAACTGACCCAGTATTTCTCCGGCACCAACCTGATGATAATCTTTCCAGACCAGTTTGGCGAGAACATGGATGCCATGACGTTCGCCGAACCGCAGCACCAGGAGGAAATCAGCGCTTACGACGCACTGAGAGAGTGGGCCAAGAAGAAAATCAATTTGGGAAAATAACAGAAAGACATGATAGACATCCGACAGATTACCAAGAGTTTCGGTGACTTGCAAGTGCTCAAAGGCATCGACTTGCACATCGCGAAAGGCGAAATCGTGAGTATTGTGGGACCGAGCGGCGCGGGCAAGACCACCCTGCTGCAAATCATGGGTACGCTGGAAAAGCCCGACGGCGGCGACATCATTATCGACGGCACCGACGTCAGGGCGCTCGGCGAGAGAAAAATCAGTGATTTCCGCAATCGCCGGTTGGGTTTCATCTTCCAGTTTCACCAGTTGCTGCCTGAGTTTACGGCCCTGGAAAACGTGATGATTCCGGCCTTTATCGCGGGTAGAAAACAGGCGGAGGCCAAAAGGGAAGCCGAGGCATTGCTTGATTTCATGGGACTCAAAGAACGGATGACCCATAAGCCCAACGAACTTTCGGGCGGAGAGAAACAGCGGGTGGCCGTGGCCAGGGCGCTGATCAACAGGCCCGCCGTGGTGCTGGCCGACGAACCGTCGGGCAGTCTGGACACCAAGAACAAGGAAGAACTGCACCAGCTCTTCTTCGACTTGCGCGACAAGACCGGTCAGACCTTCGTCATCGTGACCCACGATGAACAGTTGGCCGCCATCACCGACCGCACCATCCACCTGAAAGACGGTATGATTATAGACCCTGTCAATCCTGCAGACGATGATACGGTTAGGTGATTACAATACGCTCAAGGTGGCGCGGCGCGCCCCGATGGGCATCTACCTGGAGGGGGATGAGGGCGGCGACATCCTGTTGCCCGCCGCCGACGTGCCCGCCGGCAGTCAAATCGGCGATGAAATCGAGGTTTTTATATATCTCGACCAGGAGGAACGGCGCATCGCGACGACCGCTCGGCCGCTTGTCAAGGTCGGTGAGTTCGGCTGTCTGGAAGTGTCGTGGGTCAACCGTTTCGGCGCTTTCCTGAAGTGGGGACTGATGAAAGATTTGTTCTGTCCGTTCCGTGAACAGAAGAAACGGATGCAGAAAGGGGAGAAACACATCGTCTACGTGTATGTGGACGAGGAAAGTTACCGCCTGGTCGCCACGGCCAAGGTGGACCGTTTCCTTGAAAAGGACCCTGCGCCTTACCGCCGGGGCGATGAGGTGGATCTCCTGGTGTGGCAGAAGACCGACCTGGGATTCAAGGTCATCATCGACAACCGCTACGGCGGACTGTTGTACGACGACCAGATTTTCCGGCAGTTGCACACCGGCGACCGCCTGAAAGGTTACATTCAGACGGTGCGCGAGGACGGTAAAATCGACGTAGGTCTGCAACAGGAGGGCTACCGGCATGCCGTGGCATTCGCCGCGACGCTGCTCGACTACCTGAAAGCGCATGACGGTTATTGCGACTTGGGCGACAAGAGTGACGCCGAAGAGATTAAGCAGCGCTTCCAGGTGAGCAAGAAAACCTACAAAAAAGCCGTCGGCGACTTGTATCGCCAACGGCTGATTGTATTGGATGACACCGGAATCCGGTTGGTTAATCCTTAAAATTCGGCTGTCTTCGGGGTACGCGGGAAGGGGATGACGTCCCGGATGTTCTGCATGCCTGTCACAAAGAGTATCAGACGCTCGAAGCCCAGTCCGAAACCGCCGTGGGGGCAGGTGCCGTACTTGCGGGTGTCCAGATACCACCACATGTCCTTCATCGGAATGTTGCGCGACTCGATTTCGCCCATCAGTTTGTCGAAATTCTCCTCACGCACGCTGCCGCCGATAATCTCTCCGATCTGCGGGAAGAGGACGTCGGTGCCCTGTACGGTCTTGCCGTCCTCGTTGATCTTCATGTAGAAGGCCTTGATTTCCTTCGGATAGTCGGTCATGATGACGGGGCGCTTGAAGTGTTCCTCCACCAGGAAGCGCTCGTGCTCGCTGGCCAGGTCCATGCCCCAGGAGACGGGGAACTCAAACTTCTTGCCTTGGCTCACGGCCTCTTCCAGAATCTTGATGCCTTCCGTGTAGGGCAGGCGCACGAAGGAGCCGTCCAGGACCGACTGCAGACGCGCGATAAGCGACTTGTCTATCATCTTGTTGAGGAACTCCAGGTCGTCCTGGCAGTGGTCCAGCGCCCATTTCACACAATACTTGATGAAGTCTTCCTCCAGGTCCATCAGGTCGTTCATGTCGATGAATGCCACCTCGGGCTCAATCATCCAGAACTCGGCCAGGTGGCGCGGCGTATTGGAATTCTCGGCGCGGAACGTGGGACCAAAGGTGTAGATGGCACCCAGGGCGGTGGCGCCCAGTTCGCCTTCCAACTGGCCCGATACGGTCAGCGACGTCTGTTTGCCGAAGAAGTCGTCGTCGTAGATGATTTTTCCGTTGTCGTCTTTCTTCAGGTCATAGAGGTTCTTGGTGGTCACCTGAAACATCTGTCCGGCTCCCTCACAGTCGCTCGCCGTAATGAGCGGTGTGTGGAAATAGAAGAAACCGTGCTCGTGGAAGTAGGTGTGGATGGCCATCGCCATGTTGTGGCGGATGCGCATCACGGCACCGAAGGTATTGGTGCGCAAGCGCAGGTGCGCGTTTTTGCGCATGGCCTCAAAACTCTGTCCTTTCTTCTGCATGGGATAGTCGGAACCGCAAAGACCGTAAATCTCGATGCTCTCGCACTGGATTTCCGACGTCTGGCCGGCACCCTGGCTCTCCACCAACGTACCCGTGGCGCAAATGCAGGCGCCAGTGGTGACTTGTCTCAACAGACTGTCCTCAAATTTCGTCACGTCGGCGACCAACTGGACATTCTTGATGGTCGAACCGTCGTTCAGGGCAATGAAGTCGACGGCCTTGCTGTTGCGGTGCGTGCGCACCCAACCCTTGACGCAGACTTTCTCTCCGTAGGCCGTACTCTTGAGGACGTCAACAACTTTTGTTCGTTTCATGTTATTCTCCTCTGAATCAATCTTTATTCAAACGCGCCCATGCGCAGCATCTCCACTTCCTTCTCGGTGAGGAAACGCCAGTCGCCGCGGCGCAAACCTTTCTTGGTCAGTCCTGCAAACTGCACGCGGTCGAGTTTGACGACGCGGTAGCCCAGACTCTCGAAGATGCGGCGGACGATGCGGTTCTTGCCGCTGTGAATCTCAATGCCCACCTGTTTCTTGTCGGTCTCGTCGGCATATTCCACGGCGTCTGCCTTGATTTCTCCGTCCTCGAGCGTGATGCCTTCGGCAATCTGCTGCAGGTCGTGTGCCGTCACGTTCTTGTCGAGCGTCACGTGGTACACCTTCTTCTTCAGGAATTTCGGATGGGTGAGTTTGCTGGCCAGGTCACCGTCGTTGGTCAGGAGTAGTACACCCGTGGTGTTGCGGTCGAGACGGCCCACCGGATAGATGCGTTCCGGACAGACGTCTTTCACCAGGTCCATCACCGTCTTGCGCTGTTGTGGGTCATCGCTCGTGGTCACGCAATCCTTCGGTTTGTTGAGCAACACGTATACTTTCTTCTCCAACGTCACGGGGCGGTCGCCGAATTTCACCTCGTCCTGACGGGTAATCTTCGTACCGAGTTCGGTCACGACCTGTCCGTTGACCGTCACCACGCCCGACTGGATGTACTCATCGGCTTCACGACGACTGCAAACACCGGCATTGGCCAGGTATTTGTTCAGACGAATCGGTTCGTTGGGGTCGATATGCTCTTCCTTGTATTCAATGCGCTTCTTCAGGTTGTACTTGGCATTGGGGTCATAACCCTGCGGTTTGCGATAACCGCCCTGCTGGTAGCCGCCGCGCTGCTGATAGCCGCCGCGCTGCTGGTATCCGCCACGCTGCTGGTAACCGCCCTGCTGGCGCTGCTGATAGCCTCCGCGCTGCTGGTAGCCGCCCTGCGGACGCTTGTATTCGCCACCTTCTCCATTGTTGTTGAAACGGGGACGATAGCCGCCCTGCTGGCGCGGTTGGTAACCGCCTTCGCGCTGTTGGTACGACTGGCGGGGACGATACTCTCCCTGCGGGTAGGAAGGACGCTGCTGGTAGCCGCCTTCACGCTGCTGATAACCGCCCTCACGCTGCTGGTACGACTGACGGGGACGGTAACCGCCCTCACGCTGCTGGTAACCGCCGCGCTGGGAGTAGTCGCCACTGTTATTGTATCGGGGACGATAGGGACGGGAACCGGCGTGATCGGAGTCGCCGGACAGTCCGGAACCGAATCCTTCGGGACGGAAACCTCCCTCACCACGCTCTACAGGCCGGGCGGAATAAGGGCGCGGGGTGCGGATACGCGGACGCTGAGGCCGGGTACCGCCTGCATAAGTTCTGTTGGAACGATCTTCTGAAAGGTTACTTTCCTGGTGCTGCTCATTCTGCTCTGCACCCTCTTGTGGCTTGTTTTCGAAATCTTGATCCATAATTTTACGAATTGTAGCCTCACGGCTGGTGATAAATTGGTGTTTGTACTTTTATTATTGGTATAATGTTACTTGTAGGATTACATACCGGTGTAATTGGCCGGCGTGATACGGAGCAGTTCTTCCTTCACGGCGTCGCTGACGTTCAGGCTGCGGATGAATGCGTGGATGGTCTCCTTGTCCATTTTGGCATTGGTGCGGGTCAACTGTTTCAGCGCCTCATAGGGATGGGGATAGCCCTCACGGCGCAGAATGGTCTGGATGGCTTCGGCCACCACGGCCCAAGTATTGTCCAGGTCGGCCGTCACCTTCTCTTCGTTGAGAATGAGTTTGCGCAGTCCCTTCAGGGTGCTTTCCATGGCGATGAGGCCGTGACCGAAGGGCACGCCCACGTTGCGCAGGACGGTGGAGTCGGTCAGGTCGCGCTGCAGACGGCTTACAGGCAGTTTCATGGCCAGGAACTGCAGAATGGCGTTGGCGATACCCAGGTTGCCCTCACTGTTTTCGAAGTCAATGGGGTTGACCTTGTGCGGCATGGCGCTTGAACCTACTTCTCCGGTCTTGATCTTCTGTTTGAAATAATCCATGGAAATATACATCCAGCAGTCGCGGTCCAGGTCAATGATGATGGTCTGGATGCGGCGCATGGCGTCGAAGACGGCGCCCAGGGCGTCGTAATTGCTGATTTGCGTGGTGAAGCGCTCCCGGCGCAGCCCCAGTTTCTCACTGACAAAGGCATCGCCGAAGGCAATCCAGTCCCTGTCGGGGTAGGCCACATGATGCGCATTGAAGTTGCCGGTGGCGCCACCGAACTTGGCCGTGACGGGACAGGCCCGGAGCGAGGCCAACTGTTCCTTCAGGCGATAGACATACACTTCCAGTTCCTTGCCCAAACGGGTAGGGGATGCCGGCTGGCCGTGGGTCTTGGCCAGCATGGGGATGTCTTTCCACTCGGTGGCGTAGGTCTCCAACTGACTGATGAGATCTTCCACCTTCGGACAATACACGTCGGCCAGGGCCTCTTTTATTGACAAAGGAACACTCGTGTTGTTGATGTCCTGAGAGGTCAGTCCGAAGTGAATAAACTCCTTAAAGGCGTCCAAACCGCCGATTTCATCGAATTTTTCCTTGATGAAATACTCTACGGCCTTGACGTCGTGATTGGTGGTCTGCTCGATGGTCTTGATGCGCGTGGCGTCGGCTTCGGAGAAATCCTCGTAAATCTTCCGAAGACGGGGGAAAAGCGCTTGGTCGAAATCCTGCAATTGCGGAAGCGGCAGTTCACAAAGGGCAATGAAATACTCTGTCTCCACTCTCACGCGATACCGCATGAGCGCATATTCTGAGAAATATCCGGCCAAAACTTCTGTTTTTCCTCTGTAGCGTCCGTCGATGGGAGATATTGCCGAAAGTGTCGTAAGCATCATCCTAAAAATTAAAATATAACTGCCAGTCGTAATTGTCGGGCAAAGATACGGAATTAATATGATATACGGCCAGCGGGAAGTGATAAAATATCATAAAAAAGCCTCCTCGGAATGAGGAGGCTGTGTGGGCGTTGACGGATTCGAACCGCCGACCCTCTGCTTGTAAGGCAGATGCTCTAAACCAACTGAGCTAAACGCCCTTGCTTGGAAAAGCGGTGCAAAGATACGGCGTTTTTCGGAAACGGCCAAATTTTTGCACCACTTTTTTGTTTCCCGCGTCAGAGTTTGTAGAGATCGCTGGCTGCCAACAGGTCCACTTTCTTTTCTTCCAGAATGCGATCGCAACTCTCCAGGTCGGAAGGACGGATGACGATGTTGGCCGCGTCGCCGTTGGCAAACGAGTACATGTACTCGATGAAGACGCCTTTCTCGGACAGGTATTTCAACACGACGGCCAGACTGCCCGACGTGTTGGGGCAGGTAAATCCGATGACGTCGGTAATCTTGACGGCGAAACCCGCGTCGTGCAATACCTGATAGGCCTTGTCGGGGTCGGAGACGATGCAGCGGAGGATGCCGAAATCACTGTTGTCGGCGATGCTCATCGCACTCAGGTTGATGCCCGCTTTGCCCAATACTTCGGTCACTTCCGTCAGTCGACCGGACTTGTTCTCCAGAAAAATAGATAATTGTTTCGCTAACATAGTAGTATGGTTTTTATTTCTTGAATACTCGTTTGTCTATCACGCGCTTGGCTTTTCCCGTGGAACGCTCGATACCCTTCGGTTCGACAAGGCGTACCTTGAATCCCAGTCCGATGACACTGCGTAGTTCGGCCTCCAGTTTTTTCTGCAGTCCGACCATTTGTCCCATTTCATCGGTGAAGTATTCGTTGCGCACTTCCACTTGCAGTTCGCTGGTGTCGGTGTTGTTGACTCGGTCCACAATCAGGAGGAAGTGGGGCTCGAACTCCTTCAGACTCAGGATGACGGCCTCAATCTGCGACGGGAAGACGTTGACGCCGCGGATAATCAGCATGTCGTCGCAACGGCCCAGGATGCGGTCCATGCGCACGAGCGTGCGGCCGCAGGGACACTTGTCGTAATGCAGGGCGGTCAGGTCGTGCGTGCGGTAGCGCAGGAGCGGCATGCCCTCCTTGGTGAGGTGGGTGAAGCACAATTCGCCCAGCGTGCCTTCCGGCAACTGCTCGCCGGTTTCGGGATTGACGATTTCGGGGTAGAAGTAGTCCTCGTTCAGGTGGGTGCCGTGCTGACATTCACATTCGAAGCCCACGCCGGGACCGGCGATTTCGCTCAGACCGTAGATATCGTATGCCTTGATGCCCAAAGTGGCTTCCAACTTGCCGCGCATCTCCTCGGTCCAGGGTTCTGCGCCGAACGCGCCGACGCGGAGCTTGAACTCATCCCGGGGAAATCCCGAATCGCGCATGGCTTCGCCGAGGAACATGGCGTAGGAGGGCGTGCAGCAGAGGACGGTCGTTCCGAAGTCGTGCATCAGGGTGATTTGCTTTTGCGTATTGCCCGACGACATGGGAATCACGCTCGCACCGATGTTGGTGGCACCGTCGTGAGCACCCAGTCCTCCCGAGAACAGACCGTAGCCGTAAGACACTTGGAAGATGTCGTTTTGGGAGGCGCCGTAGGCGGTGAAGGCGCGGGAAATGCTTTCCGTCCACATGGCCACGTCCTTGCGGGTGTGCAGCACTACGACGGGTTTGCCGGTCGTACCGGATGAGGCGTGAATCCTGACGATTTGACTCATCGGAACGGCAGCCAGACCGAAGGGATAGTTGTCGCGCAGGTCCAGTTTGTCGGTAAACGGCAGTTTGACAATGTCTTCCAGTCCTTTGATGTCATCGGGCGTCAGGCCCATTTCCTGAAATTTCTTTCTGTAAAACGGCGTGTTGTGATAAACGTAATCCACCATCTTGCGCAGACGGAGGCTCTGTATCTCGTGCATCTGGTCACGACTCATGCACTCAATGCTCTCATTCCAAATCATTTTCTCTTATATAAAATAATTTGATACAAACTTACAACTTTTTTTGCAATATGTCAAGAAAACAGGGGAAAAAGTGATATTTTAACGTGGAGCGTGGAGCGTGGAACGAGGATCGTGGATAACTGTCCATTCAGTTGAGGGTTGTGAGCAAGGCAGTACAGTAGAAAGCATAAAAAAGCGTGTGTCGGAAAGACACACGCCGATAAAGATATAATTGAAATAAGAATTACTCAACAATCTGAACGGTGGCACGACGGTCGAAGTCCTTCGGCAGTTCCTGACCCAGAATATTGACACCACCATTGTGCGTGGTCTTAATCTTGGCGGAAGCGACACCCATCTTAATCAACTCGTTCTTCACCGTCTCAGCACGCTGCAAGGAGAGGCGCTCGTTGATTTCGGGAGTACCCGTAGCACTGTCGGCATAACCGGTAACGAGGATGTCTGAATTGTTCTCGCGGGCATACTTGGCCAGAGCGCGAACATTCACGAGGTCCTTCGGATTGGCCACGTTGGTCTTGTTCAAATCGAAGAACACGGATACCGGAGTGGTGATGAAATCCTTGAACGACTGGGTAATGGTATCCTTGATAACCACCGGTTTCTGGTTGCGCAGACGGTTGTTCTCAGCCTGCATGTCGGCCAGACGGGAATTCAAGGCGTCGATTTCAGCCTGAGAAGCGGCGCGGATAGCGTCCACGTTGGGCACTTTACGCCAAGTGGCCGTACCGAGGTTGTAGGTCAGACCCACTTCTGCATAGACGTTGTTGTCGTGAGAGTCCCAACCGCGCTTGCCTTCGTTGATGTTGTAGCAGATACCGTCGATATCGCCTTCGTAGCGGTTCCAACCCAATTCCAGGTTGAGGGCCAACTTGCGGGAGAGGTTGAACTGGGCGATGACACCGGCGCTCAGACCCATGGCATAGTAGTTGTACGTGCAGGTACGGCCGATACCGCCACCGATGAAGGGAATGAAATTGAACACGCGGTCCTCATTGTAGCCGTAAAGCATATTGGACACATTGAACAATACCTGTTCGTTCAGAATCCAATACTTGTTGCCGTTGCCGGCGTTGTTGTCGTCTTCCACGCTCTTACCCCAGATACCCTGAAGCTTTGTGCGGAGACCCAGACCGGGAGTAAACCATTTTCCTACTGCCAGGGCAATGCCGGGGTTGGAGCGGAACTTGCTGAAGGGACTGGTCTTCAAATCGTTTCCGTGCTCTTCACCGGAATACCAGGTGTTCCAGTTGAAACCGGCCTGGATAAACCAGTTGCTCCAGAAGGAATTGGTGGCGACACTGTACTTCTCATACTCTTCCTGATCTTGTGCCATAGAAGCGACTGACACAAAAGCCAATGCAAAAATGAGGATAAATTTTCTCATAAGATTGAAATTAAAAAACCATTAATTCGGAAAAATTTTATGCTACAAAAGTAGTCATATTTTTTAAGGTACGCAACACTTTTTAAAAATTTATTGAACAAAAATAAAAAAAGCTTCCCCTTGAGAAGGAGAAGCTTTTTATATCTTCAGCGTCGCTATTACTCAACAATCTGAACAGTAGCACGACGGTTGAGCTCAATCGGAGAGAGCTCGAGCACACCGCCCTTGGCTTCCTGACGAATCTTGCTCTCGCTGACACCCATCTTGACGATTTCGTTAGCCACGGTCTCAGCACGATGCTCAGACAGCCACTGGTTACGCTCGGGAGTACCGGTAGCGCTGTCGGCATAACCGGTAACGAGGAGGTTGGAGTCGTTGTCCTTGGCATACTTAGCCAGAGCCTGAACGTTCACGAGGTCTTTCTTGTAAGCGATGTTGGTCTTGTCGCAGTTGAAGAACACGGATACCGGAGTGGTGATGAATTCCTTAACGGTCTTGTTCTCAACCGGCTTCTGGTTGGCCAGCATGTTGCGCAGACGTGCGTTCTCAGCGTTGGCATCGTTGAGCTGAGCGTTAAGAGCGTCGATCTGAGACTGGGAAAGAGCCTTGATGGCGTCCACGTCGGGCACCTTGTTCCAGGTAGCCTTGCCGAGGTTGTAGGTCAGACCCACTTCACCGTAGAGGTTGTTGTCGTGAGAATCCCAACCACGCTCACCGTCATGGATGTGTCCGTGACCGTCGATGTCACCCTCGAAACGGTTCCAACCCAACTCCAGGTTGATGGCCACCTTCTTGGTGATGTTGAACTCAGCGAGCAAACCTGCGCTCAAGTCCATAGCGTAGTAGTTGTAAGTGCAAGAACGGCCGATACCGGCACCGGCGAACGGGATGATGTTCACCACGCGGTCGGGGTTGTAGCCCAACAACAGGTTGGAGAGGTTGAAGAGCACGTGCTCGTTGATCACCCAATACTTGTTGCCATTACCGTCATTGTCACCGTCTGTAACAGCCTTACCCCAGATACCCTGAGCCTTCGTACGGAGACCGATACCGGGAGTGAACCATTTACCGATAGCTACGGCAACACCGGGATTGGAACGGAACTTCTTGAAGGGGCTGACCTTCAGGTTGGAACCGTGCTCCTCACCGGAATACCAGGCGTTCCAGTTGAAACCACCCTGGATGAACCAGTTGCTCCAGAATGAATTAGTAGCAACACTGTACTTCAGTGTAGGATCTTCGCTTTCTTGTGCCATTGCGGCAGAGGTAATACCCATGAAAGCCAATACAATCAATAACTTTTTCATAAAACTATATAAATAAATTAATCAAAGAATTTATTGCTAAAAGTTCAAAATTCGGGGCAAAGGTAATCAATATTTTTTATTCTTGCTATTTTTTTATGAAAAAAATCATTTTTAACAAAAAAAAGTGACTTAAATCATGAATTCATCACTTTATGCACCGAACATCCTGTTGATTTCCTCTTGCGAAAGGATGCAGACAATCGTCTTGCCGTCGGGGGTGTAATTGACATTGGAACAGGCGAAAAGGCGGTTGATGAGGTCGTCCATTTCCTCATTGCCCAACACCTGTCCTTCGGGGATGGCCGCATGGCGGGCCAGTCCGAGGGCGACGGACTCATGGATTTCCTGACCGCGCTGTCTGTTCTCCTCAACCGTCCCGGTCACCATCTCCCGGATGATTTGTTCTGTGGCGAGACCTTCCAGACCGGCGGGAATGGCGTTGACGGAATAGCTTCCGCCGCCCAAATCGCCGAAATCGAATCCCATGGTCTGCAACTCCTCCAAGACCGATGCGGCTTGCAGGCGTTCTGCCGGAGCGAACTCAATCACTTCGGGAAACAGGGTCTTTTGGGAGACGGGTTCTTTTTCCTGTTGCCGCTGCAGATACTGCTCATATAATATACGTACGTGCGCGCGATGCTGGTCGACAATCATCAGACCGGACTTGACGGAAGTCAGAATGTACTTGCCCTTATACTGGAAATGGACGGGCGACCTGTCAGCCACGACGGCTGTGCCGTCTTCGCCGCTGGGCAGTTCACCGAACAGGGAGGCATCGTCTGCAGGTTGTTGAGGCAGGGTCTCGTAGAGTTTTTCCCATTCCGATGAGAATTCGGGTTTCTGAGGACGCGCGCTTGGGCGGAATGGATTGTACTGGGGATTGATTCTAACAGAAGGCGTGGTGACGGGTTTGTCGGTCCCGTCGCCGAATACCGGCAATTCCGGCCGGCCGCTGACATCGAAGTCGATGGCCGTTACACCGCTGTACAAACCTACGGCCTCCTTGACGGAAGCCATCAGAATCTGCCAGACCACGGGTTCGTTCTCAAATTTGATTTCCGTCTTGACGGGATGAATGTTGACGTCGATGCTCTCTGGCGGTACGTCCAGGTAGATAAAATACGGTATTTGGTCGCCGGCGGGAATCATCCGTTCGTAAACGCTCATCACGGCCTTGTGAAAATACGGATGGCGCATGTAACGGCCGTTGACGAAGAAATACTGGCGGGCGCTTTTTTTCACCGCCGATGACGGTTTACCGACATATCCGGCGATTTTGCACACCACCGTATCACTGGCCACCGGCAACAGGTCCTGACTGATTTTCTTGCCGAACACGTCGGCGATGCGCTGGTGAACCGTACCGCTTCGGAGATTGAGCACCTCCGTGCCGTTGCTGTACAATGTGAAATTCAGTTGGGGATACACCAGGACGATGCGCTCGAAAGCCGTCAGGATATTGTTCATCTCCGTGGTGTTGCTCTTGAGAAATTTCCGGCGGGCGGGTACGTTGTAGAACAGATTCTCCACCAGGAAATTACTGCCTTGGGGACAAGAACACGGTTCCTGACTGCGCACCTGACTGGCGGAAATCCTGACTTCCGAACCGATTTCATCTTCTTCCCGCCGACTTTTCAGCGTCACTTGAGACACGGCGGCGATACTGGCTAACGCCTCACCGCGGAATCCCATGGTACGCAAGGCAAACAGGTCTTCGGCCTGATGTATCTTGGAGGTGGCATGCCGTTCGAAACACAGGCGGGCGTCGGTGGCGGACATGCCTTTGCCGTCGTCAATCACCTGTATGGCGGTACGGCCCGCGTCGGTGATGAGGACATGGATGGTTCCGGCGCCGGCATCGATGGCGTTTTCCATCAATTCCTTCACGACCGAGGCGGGACGCTGAATGACCTCGCCCGCCGCTATCTGATTGGCCACCACGTCGGGCAGCAACTGTATGATATCATCCATAGTCTATGATTGAGCCACTATCCAATAACCGAATACCGCAAACAGGAGAATGAGCAGAAACGCAAGCACCAGGGCAATATGACTGAATGTCTTTCTGCGACTTTGGCGATCGCGCATTTCTTCCTGCCAATGGAACACGTTATCCGTGCGGGCGGTCTCCTGTTCCGACGTCTGATGCTGACCGGCGGCAGCCCGGGCGCGGATTTCCCGCAACCGTTCTTTCCGGGGACTGTCGTAAATGCTTTCATGACGGAAAGCGCGGGGCTTATGCAGTTGGAACGGATTCATCGGCTGGCCTCCACTGTCTTACCTTTGCCCAAGCGCTGCAGGGGCGCCTCATGGCGCTGGATATTCTTGAGCACATCCTCCTCGCGCTTGCCGCGCCAGACGAAAATATCGTTTTTGTCCTTCGGCCGGATGTCGTCAAACCACACAAATCCGGTCAGTTTGTATTTGGCAGGGGGGATTTGCGTCATGGGATACATGGTCCCTTCGGGCCTGTTGACCCAGATTTTCTGCAGTTTGCGCTCCGCGGAAAGGAACATGCGCATGGTGTCCGTCTCCAGATAGTTCAGTCCGATGAGTGTGCTGTCCTTGTCATCGAGGGGGAAATAAACAGATTTTACCGTTCCTATGGCTTCCACCTTGCGGATGACACCGCCGTCGAAAAAGGCGTTCATCCGTTTGGAGGACAACTGGTTGTAATGCTCGCCGTCGTACATCTGTTCAATGGAAAAGGCCTGATTGATAACCTCTGCCTTCCGCACGGTACTGTCGTTCATGTAGACCTTGATCTGTTCGCCGAACAGTTGGCGGTTCTCGTTCCACGCAATGGGGTCTTTGTACATCGTCATGCAGGAATCGGCGGAATCGAACACCAGCGAGTCGCAGACGGCCTGTACGTTGGTCCGGTAAGCCCGCACCTTGTGGTAGGCGTGCACCAAGCGGCGGACAGAGTCCGTATTGATGTGATATGTGAAGATTTTAAAGGTATCCGCATGCAGGAAAAGCGTGTCTTTCTGGGAATATTCCTTCATCACGGCCCTGCGCGTGGCGTAACCGTAACCCGTCTTGTCGTTGTATTCCACATAGTCGCACCGCAATTCGTTCTTGTTCTTGCGGTCGATGTAAATCACGTCCCCGAAACCCTTGTTCTCACCGGTCTTGTTGTTGTGGTACAAACTGTCGCCCGTGATCTCCTTCTCCTGGTCGGAGAGGGTAGACCTGCCGTAGAGTTCGGCCAAGTCCGACTTCGTATTGAAATAACCGTCGCGGGTCCGGATGACGTTGCCTTCCGATTTGATTTCCGAGGGACCCATCAAATGGGCCAGGGATTTCCGGGTGTCATAATACAACGTGTCGGTCGTGACGGTGCGGTTGCCGTTCTGCATCTTCACGTTGTAGTAGAAGACGGCCTGCCGGGAGGCGGTATTGTACTCGCCCCAGTCGGAGACCAACTTGTCCTTGCCGTCCACCAGCGTGCCGCCTTCAAAGAAATAGGCGTTGTCGTAGAGACGGTCGTAGTCCAGACTGTCGGTATAGAGCACCTGATTGCGGTGGCGGAGCACCACATTCTTGCGGGCGCGCATCATCTGTCCGCTGCCGTCATACTCCGCATAGTCACTGTTGAGCGACAAGGTGTCGCTTTGGCGAAGACGGACATGACCGAAAGCGCGGAACGAATTGGATGCCTGATAGAAGTAGGCGCTGTCGCATTTCAACGTGGCGCCGGCATGACTGAAGGAAACGTTGCCCTTGACGATTTGCGCGTCGGGTGTCCTGCCGTGGATGTCGTACGACAACTGGTCGGCGTGCAACAGGTTGATGCGGTCGGCGGTGCCTTTTTTGTTCTTGGCCGGACCTGAGGCATGGACAGACAGACAAAGCACAAACAGGCATAGAATGCTCAGTAGGATTCTAAGCCCGCCCATGACAGAATATGTCGGTCTGCCGTTCATGCTTATCTTACCCAACCGTCGTATTCGAATTGGCAATCCTTGTACCGGTCGTTCATCCGCACGTAGGTGTGCTTGATTTTATTGACTATCCAATTGCGCAGGAATGCGTCACGCTCATGATTGAGCACCACTTCCTTCATGGTCTGGAAGTCTTCGGTGATGGTGGCTTTGTGACCTTCCGTCCTACTCTTGAGTTTGACGATGGCGCACACTTTCTTGCCTTTGTCATTGGTCATCGAGAAGGCATCGGAAATCTCTCCCGGTTGAAGGCCTTCCACCACGCGGGCCACTTCCGTCGGCAGGTCCTTCATCTGGAACCGGGAAGTGCGCGTGCCTTGTGACGTATTGGCCATCAGTCCGTGATTGCTCTTGGTGTCCTTGTCATCGGACAATACCGTGGCCGCCTCCTCGAAAGTAAATTTGCCGCCGCGGATGTCGGTGGCCAGGGAGTCCAGGCGCAACAAGGCCTTGGCGGATGCCTCTGAGTCCACACTGGGCTTGCGCAGGATATGACGCACCTTGATGCGGTCGCCGCGCTTGTCGACCAACTGGATGATGTGGTATCCGAATTCCGTCTCCACGATTTTCGAAATCTTGTTCGGGTCGGTCAGGTTGAAGGCGACGGCCGCAAAGGCCGGATCCAACATACCTCGACCCATGTAGTCCAACTCGCCGCCCTGGCGGGCCGAACCGGGGTCTTCGGAATACATGCGGGCCAAGGTTCCGAAACTGGTCTCGCCGCTGTTCACCCGTTCGGTATATTCACGCAATTCTTTTTTGACACGGTTGATTTCCTCTTGGGAAACTTTGGGCTGTTGCGTGATGATTTCCACTTCCACTTCAGTGGGGACAAACGGAATGCTGTCTTCGGGCAAGTCTTTGAAATAGGCGCGCACGTCGGCCGGCGTGACCTTGATGTCTTTCACCAATTCCTCTCTCATGCGCTGGATGATGGCCCGGTTTTTGAAATCATCGTGCAATTCCTGTTTCATCTGTGTCACCGACTGCTTGCGGTATTCCTCCAGTTTCTCCTTCGAACCGATGAGCTGAATCCAATAGTTCACCTGTTCGTCAATGCTCTGATTAACTTCAGCCTCCGTCACCTCGATACTGTCGATGCTGGCCTGATGCAAAAAGAGTTTCTGGACGGCCAACTGTTCCGGAATGGAGCAATCGGGATTGTTGCCGAAGGAGATTCCCTCCGTCTCGCCTTGCAGGCGCATGACTTCGACTTCCGACTTGAGAATCGGTTCGTCGCCCACGACCCAAATCACCTCGTCCACGACACTGGCCTCATTGACCGGCACTTCCTGAACGGCCGTCCTGGTTTCTGTCGCCGTACTGTCCTGCACGTTGTCATCATCGTGCGCAAACGTCAGTGCGGCATGAGCGGCAGGGATGGTCAGGAAAACCGACAGCAAGATTGCGGAAAGGATATAAAACGATTTTCTCATGTTGTCTGTTTAATGCTTGTTTACCGTTGCCAACACGTCTTTGTTGACCACAACGGGATATTTCTTCCTCAAGGAGGCGACCCATTCTTTCTCCAACTCGTCCTGATAGTCGGCGGTCACTTGCCCCTTGACGTCCTCATACGTTTCGGGACCTTTCTTGAGCAGTTTGCCGTAAGTGGCGTCGATGGGGTAGCCTTTGGTGGGTTTGACGGTTACGTTTTTCTTGAAGACCATCTTGTCGACCACGCTGTTGTCGCCGGCCTTGAAAATACCCTTCTCCACGCGGATTCTCAATACGGAATCATTGTTGAACGTCGTCCGCAAGCGGTCGGCCCACTTGTCGAACGCCAAACCTTTGACACAGTTTTTGACCGCCTTCACATCGGCCTTTTCCTTGACATGGTAGGCCATACCCTTGAAACGGGGCTCCGACCAGTTGTACTGTTTGCGGTGTGCCTTGAAGTAGGCGGCCAGTCCGGCCTCGTCCTTGGCGGCCTTCTCCCAAACGGTGCGGTTGCTGATTTCATAGAGCAACAGACCGTCGTGATATTCCTGAATCAGATTCTTCAAATCGGAATCCTGAGCGGCCATTTCGGCGGCCTTCGCATCCATCACGCTCTTGCGCGACGCGCCCGGACCAGCCTGTTCCACCATCTTGTCCAATTTCTGGTCGATGATGCCTTCGCGAATGCCGCGGGCGTTCATGAAGCGGATGATGTCTTCTTTCAACGAGTCATAAGGCTCGATTTGTTTCCGTCCGTTCATTTTGATGATGTGCCATCCTGCGGGCGACAGGACCGGCCGGCTCATCTCGCCGGTCTGCAGCGAGTAGGCCGTCTCCTCAAATTCCTTCAGCGTCTGTCCGGGACCAATCCATGGCAGTTCGCCGCCTTTGGCCGCAGAGCCCTTGTCGTCAGACAACTTTTGCGCCATCCCGGCGAAGTCCGCACCCTTTTTCAATTCCGCATAAATGGAATCAATCTTCTGTTTGGCGGCCGTCTGCTGTGCCTGCGTGGCGCGCTGACCGACCAATACCAGAATGTGGGCGGGAAGAATCAGTCCCCTGGGACCGATTTGATCCTTGGTCTCCTGATAAATGTTGCGGGCCTCGGCGTCCACGTCGGCATCCGTAATCAGTGACGGACGAATCTGCTGGTCCCGGTATCCGGTAAATTCATCCTGGAAGGATTTCAGCGTGTCCAGACGGGCGTCGAGCGCGGCCTGCACCTTCAGTTTGTAATTGATGAAGAGGTCGGCATATTCCTCCACGCTCTTCTTGTCAATCACGCCCTCGGCATTGTTCTTGTTGAAAGAATACTCAAACTCCGACCGCGTCACCGGTTGACCGGCAATGGTCATGATGACGGGGTCGTCTTGGGCTTGTACCGTCATGCTTCCCATCAGGAGAAGCACGGCTATTTTCAAAGTCTTCATATCTGTTTACTTACTCAGGTCTTGAATAGTTGGGTGCCTCACTCGTAATCGTGATGTCGTGGGGATGACTTTCCATGACGCCGGCGTTGGTGATGCGGACGAATTTGGCTTCGTGCAGGCGGCAGATGTCTTCCGCGCCGCAATAGCCCATACCGGAACGCAGACCGCCGACCAACTGGTATACCACTTCCTGGACGGTGCCTTTGTAGGGCACACGGCCTGCGATACCTTCCGGAACCAGTTTCTTGACGTCCTTCGTGTCGCTTTGGAAATAGCGGTCTTTTGAACCGTTCTTCTGTTCCATGGCCTCCAAGGAACCCATGCCGCGGTAACTCTTGAATTTTCTTCCGTTGAAGATGATGGTCTCGCCCGGGCTCTCTTCCGTACCGGCCACCAGCGAACCAATCATCACGCAACTGCCGCCGGCGGCCAATGCCTTGACGATGTCGCCGGAATAGCGCAAACCGCCGTCGGCAATCAGCGGAACGTCCGTGCCTTGCAGGGCGGAATACACGTCGTAAACGGCACTCAGTTGGGGTACGCCCACACCGGCCACGACGCGGGTGGTGCAGATGGAACCCGGTCCGATGCCCACCTTGACGGCGTCGGCGCCGTTGTCGACGAGCAGCCTGGCGGCTTCGCCCGTTGCCACGTTACCCACGACGATATCCACTTGCGGGAAGGCTTTCTTGGCTTCCACCAGTTTTTCGATGACGTATTTGGAGTGGCCGTGGGCCGTATCGATGACGATGGCGTCGGCTCCGGCCTCCACCAGCGCCTGCATCCTGTCGAGCGTATCAGCCGTAACGCCTACGCCGGCAGCCACGCGCAGGCGCCCTTTGTCATCCTTGCAGGCCATCGGTTTGTCCTTGGCCTTGGTAATGTCCTTGTAGGTAATCAGGCCCACCAGGTGGTTGTCTGCATCCACCACCGGCAGTTTCTCGATTTTGTTCTCTTGCAAAATCTGGGCGGCTGCAATCAAATCCGTCTGCTGGTTGGTCGTCACCAGATGCTCGGAAGTCATGACTTCGTCGATTTTCTTGTCCAGACGGCGCTCGAAGCGCAAGTCACGGTTGGTCACGATACCGACCAGGTGATTGTCGTCGTCCACTACGGGAATACCGCCGATGTGATAATCGCTCATCATGTCCAGGGCATCCTTGACGGTCTTGCCCCGGAGAATGGTTACGGGATCGTAAATCATGCCGTTCTCCGCTCTCTTCACAATGGCTACCTGACGGGCCTGGTCCTCAATGGTCATGTTCTTGTGAATCACACCGATACCTCCCTCACGGGCAATGGCGATGGCCATCGACGCTTCCGTGACCGTATCCATGGCGGCCGTCACGAAGGGAACGTTGAGCGCGATGTGGCGGGAAAACTTCGTCTGAAGGTTCACCGTCTTCGGTAATACTTGAGAATAAGCAGGAATAAGGAGGACGTCGTCAAAGGTCAAACCGTCCATAACAATTTTATCCGCAACAAATGATGACATAGTTTAAAAATTTATTGCGTGCAAAATTAGCATAAAAAATCAAGACAAGTGCGCTTTTTTACGAAAAACGCACCTTATTAATTGAATTTAACGTAGGATTAATTGGCCATTTCCGAAAGGAACTTGATGCGGACCAGCCGGATTTCGTCCTCAGTGTATTCATCACCCAACTCTTCCATGGCCGCCTTGATGCTGTCGGTGTCGCTGGTGCGGAAATAATCATAAATCTCATCCACGTGGTCATCGTCCATCACTTCCTCAATGAAATAGTCGATATTGAGTTTGGTCCCGCTGTAAACAATGGCTTCCACCTCGTCGAGCAACTGGTCGAAATCCAAACCTTTGGCATCGGCGATGTCGTCGAGCGCCACCTGGCGGTCAATGCTTTGGATAATACTTACCTTGAGCACCGACTTCTTGGCCACCGTGCGCACACGCAATTCCTCAGGCCTTTCAATCTCGTTCTCCTCGCAATGCTTCTTGATAAGTTCGCAGAAAGGCCTGCCGTACCGGCGTGCCTTGCCTGCGCCCACACCCTGGATGTTCTGCAATTCCTCCAGACTGATGGGGTAGACCGTGGCCATCTGTTCCAAAGACGGGTCCTGGAAGATGACGTAGGGCGGCACGTTCAGTTTCTGGGCCATGCTCTTGCGCAAGTCGCGGAGCACGGCATACAGTTCCGGGTCGAGGACGGATGCGCCTGCTTCCGTCTCGTCATCCTCATAATCGCTCTTGAATTCATTGTCCTCGACAATCATAAACGACACCGGATGCTGCAGATAGCGCTTGCCCGCCGCCGTCAGTTTCAGCAGACCGTAGTTTTCCACGTCCTTCTTCAGATAACCCGCGATGAGCGCCTGCCGGATGACCGGATTCCACAGTTTTTCGTTCTCATCCTCTCCCATGCCGAAATGTTCCAGTTCGTTGTGCTTGTGGGAGAGGATGTCCTCCGTCTCACGGCCCGTCAGAAAGTCGATGATGTAATCGGTCCGGAAATTCTCCTTGACGTCCGCCACGGCCTGCAAGACCATAATCAGCGCGTCTTTGGCCTCAATCTTCACCTTGGGATGCAGACAGTTGTCACACTTGTGACAGTTGTCCTCCGGATATTCCTCGCCGAAATAGTGCAGCAGCATCTTCCGACGGCATACCGACGACTCGGCATAAGCCGCTGTCTCCTGCAGAAGTTGCCGGCCGATGTCCTGTTCTGCCACCGGTTTGCCTTCCATGAATTTCTCCAGTTTCTGCAAGTCCTTGTAGGAATAAAAGGCGATACACTTGCCTTCGCCGCCGTCGCGTCCCGCACGGCCGGTCTCCTGATAATAGCCTTCCAGGGATTTGGGAATGTCATAATGAATGACAAACCGCACGTCGGGTTTGTCGATGCCCATGCCGAAAGCGATGGTGGCGACAATCACGTCAATGCGCTCCATGAGGAAATCGTCCTGTGTCTCCGACCGTGTGGCCGAATCCAGACCGGCGTGGTAAGGCGCCGCCTTGATGTCATTGGCCTGAAGAATGGCCGCCAGTTCTTCCACTTTCTTGCGTGAAAGACAATAGATGATACCGCTTTTGCCCGCATGCTGCTTGATGAACATGATGATTTGCTTGTCGATATCCTTGTTCTTGGGTCTTACTTCATAATACAGGTTGGGGCGGTTGAACGAACTCTTGAATTCCTTCGCGTCCAGGATACCCAGGTTTTTCTTGATGTCGGTGCGCACTTTGTCCGTGGCCGTGGCCGTCAGGGCAATGACCGGCGCCTTGCCGATTTCATTGATGATGGGCCGGATGCGGCGGTATTCCGGTCGGAAGTCGTGTCCCCACTCGGAGATACAATGTGCCTCATCCACCGCATAGAAAGAGATTTTGACCGACTTCAGGAAGTCGACGTTCTCTTCCTTGGTCAGCGATTCCGGCGCAACGTAAAGCAGTTTGGTCTTGTGGGCCAGGATATCCCCTTTCACCTGTTCGATGGCCGACTTGTTCAGCGACGAGTTCAGGTAGTGGGCCAGGCCTTCTTCCTCGCTCATGCCGTTGATGACGTCCACCTGATTCTTCATCAGGGCGATAAGGGGAGAAATGACGATGGCGGTTCCTTCCATGAGGAGGGAGGGCAACTGGTAGCACAGACTCTTGCCGCCGCCCGTGGGCATCAGTACGAACGTATCGTTACCCGAGAGCACGTTGCGGATAATTTCCTCCTGATCGCCTTTGAACTTGTCAAAGCCGAAATAGTGTTTTAACTGTGCGGTCAAGTTGATGTCCTTCGCCATAAGAGTCGTTTTACTATGCTGTTTCTTGCAAATGAGCCTTGTCCAACTGGGCCTTGGTGTATTCCAATGTCACGCGGAATGACTTCACGCGCCTGGAAGGAATTTCAAACATCGGGTCGATCATCACCGCCTCCACGATGGACCGCAGGCCACGGGCTCCCAATTTGTACTCCACGGCCTTTTCCACGATGTAATCGAGCGCGTCCTCGTCGAACGTCAGTTTGATGCCGTCCATCTCAAAGAGTTTGACATACTGCTTCACGATGGAGTTTTTCGGTTCCGACAGGATGCGCCGCAATGCCGCCCTGTCGAGAGGATTCAGATAGGTGAGCACCGGCAGACGGCCGATGATCTCAGGTATCAGACCGAACGATTTCAGGTCTTGCGGCAGGATATACTTCATCAGGTCCTTCTTGTCAATGTGCCGGGTCCGTTGCACGGAATTGAATCCCAGGACGTGCGTGTTGAGGCGGCGGGCTATTTTCTGTTCGATACCGTCGAATGCGCCGCCGCAGATAAACAGGATGTTCTTCGTGTTGACGTGAATGTATTCCTGGTCGGGGTGCTTTCGGCCGCCCTGCGGCGGAACGTTCACCATCGTACCTTCCAACAGTTTGAGCAAACCCTGCTGCACACCCTCGCCGCTCACGTCGCGCGTGATGCTCGGATTGTCGCTTTTGCGTGCGATTTTGTCGATTTCATCGATAAATACGATGCCGCGCTCGGCGGCGGGCACGTCGTAATCGGCCACTTGGAGCAGGCGGCTCAGAATGCTTTCCACATCCTCGCCCACATAACCGGCTTCGGTGAAGACCGTCGCATCGACAATGGTAAACGGCACGTCAAGCAAGTGGGCGATGGTGCGGGCCAGCAAAGTCTTGCCGGTACCCGTGGAACCCACCATGATGATGTTGCTCTTTTCTATTTCCACGCCGTCGCTGTCCACCGGCTGCTGCAACCGTTTATAGTGATTGTAAACCGCCACGGACAAATAACGCTTTGCCTCGTCCTGACCGATGACATACTGGTCAAGATAAGCCTTGATTTCCTGCGGTTTGGGAATCTTTTTCAGTTTTACCTTGCTGTCGGAAGCCCCGCGTGAACGCAAGACGCCTGACGTCTGCACTATCTGGTAGGCCTGCTGTGCGCATTCCTCACAGATGTATCCGTTCATGCCCGTAATCAACAGGCGCACGTCACGCTCTGACCTTCCGCAAAAACTGCATACCTTTTTCGGCATTGTCTTCTACTTTTTATCTTCTGTGGCTTCGGTATTCTCTTCGGCCTTGTTTTCTTCTACGTTGGTTCTCTTTGTCAGCACCTGGTCAATCATGCCGTATTCCCTGGCCTCTTCCGCCGTCATCCAGTAGTTGCGGTCTGAATCCTGCCACACCTTTTCGTAAGGCGTATGGGAATGGTCGGCGATAATCGTGTAAAGCTCCTTCTTGAACTTCTGGATTTCGCGGGCTTCAATCTCGATGTCCGACGCCTGGCCCTGCACGCCGCCGAGCGGCTGGTGAATCATCACGCGGGAGTGGGGCAGCGCCGTGCGCTTGCCTTCCTTGCCGGCCACGAGCAGAACGGCGGCCATGGAGGCGGCCATACCCGTACACATCGTCGCCACGTCGCTGGAGATGAATTGCATCGTGTCGTAAATACCCAGCCCTGCCGTTACGCTGCCGCCGGGAGAATTGATATAGATGGAAATGTCGTTGCCGGCGCTTTCGTTGGAGTCAAGATACAACAACTGGGCCTGCAACGTGTTGGCGGTATAATCGTCAATTTCCGTGCCGAGGAAGATGATGCGCTCCATCATCAGGCGGGAGAATACGTCCATTTGCGTCACGTTGAGCTGGCGCTCCTCCAGAATATAGGGATTTAGATATTGAGCCTGTGCCTTGAGCACGTCATCCAATACGAGCCCGTTCATTCCCAAATGGCCCGTGGCGAATTTTCTGAAATCTTTCATAATCAATAAATAAAATAATGAAAAAAGAGGTTATCGACCCTCAATTATCCACAAAGATAATAAAAAAGTCGATAACCTCTCACAAAAAAGAAGTTTTTTTGAAAATTTTGAGTTTATTTGGACATCATCTCGTTAAATTTGTCCCAAGTGATTTTCTTCTCGTTGAGTTTTACGGTCTTTTTCAGCGCCTCGGTGAGCTTCATGTCGACGGCACGGTCCACAAAACTTTCCACTGCGCCTTTCTGCTTGAGCATGTCGTCGGCGTAGTTGTCCAGATACTCGTCGGGCACGTTGTTCATGCCGTACTGGGCAAACTGCATGGCGGCGGCCTCCTTGGCGGCGGCGCGCACGTCGGCGTCTTCCACCTTGATGCCCTGGGCCTTGACGAGCTGCTCCTTAATCAGGTGCCAGTTCAACTCCTTGATGCTGCCCTCGAAGTTTTTCTCCACATACTCGGCATCCTTGTCCTTGTTGTTGTTGAGCATCACGCGCTTGAGCAAGGCTTCGGGGTAAGTCTGCGGACCAATCTTGTCCTCGCAATACTTGCGCACGTCCATCAGGAACTTGAAGTCGGAGTCTTTCACAAACTGTTCCTCCAACTGACTTGCGATTTTCCCGCGGAATTCCTTCTCGTCCTTTACGGTGCCCTCACCGAAAATCTGGTCGAAGAGCTCCTGGTTGACGGCGTGGGGCTCGAAACGGCTGATTTCCGTCACCAGGAAGGTGAAGTCGCTGTTGATGTCGGCCACCTTCTCGCGGTCGATTTTGAGCAGGGAGGCGATCTCATACTCGCTTTCGGGATAGGCCTTCTTCGGGTTGAAGGTAATCACGCTGCCTGCTTTGGCCTTGTCGAAAAGTTTTTTCTGGTCTTCCACCTTAATATATTGCGGCATCATGACGGCTTCCGATACGACGATGCCGTCCTCCTTGGCGTTGCCGTCGGCGTCGAGCTCGCGCAAGTCGCCTTTCAGCATGTCGCGCTTCTCGCTGTCAAATTCATCGGCATCCACATATTCACCTGTCCGGGCGGCATAGTTATCCACCTGCTGGTCGATGAGTTTGTCGTCGGCCTCGATATTGTAGTAGTCAATCTTGTCCTTGCCGGTCAACTCGCAAGTGAATTCGGGGGCCACGGCGATGTCGAACACGAACGTGTAGGGGGCTTCCTTCTCCAGGTCTTGCGGTTCCTGATTCTCTGCGGGAAGCGGCTCGCCCAACATCTGGATGTTGTTGTCTTGAATATACTTGTACATCTCCTGTCCCAGGACCTTGTTAATCTCGTCCACCTTGACAGGCATGCCATACTGGCGCTTGATCATGCCTGCGGGGGCCATTCCCTTTCTGAATCCGGGAATCTCCACGCGCTTCCGGTAGTCCTTCAATGTCTTCTCGACATTGTCCTTGTAATCCGATTCCTCCACAACAATCGTCATGCGACCGTTGATCTTGTCGGGGTTCTCAAAAGAAATTTTCATTGTTTATGCTATTTGTTGTTTGTTCAAATTGGGGTGCAAAATTACTGATAATTGGCGTAAATCCCTAAAAAACAGCTAAAAATTGCATTTTTTAAACATCTTCGGCGGCTTCCTTTGCCCGTTTTTCCTCGTCGAGCAGTTGGAAATCTTTCTTGCGCAAGACAAAACTGTTGCTCAGGTATTTCTCCCGGACGATTTTGTTCTCCGCCAGTTCCTCCGGTTTGCCCTGGAAGAGTATCTTGCCTTCAAACAGCAGATAAGCCCTGTCGGTAATCGTCAGCGTCTCCTGCACGTTGTGGTCGGTGATGAGGATGCCGATATTGCGGTATTTCAGACGCCATACGATGTGCTGAATGTCCTCCACGGCAATCGGGTCCACACCGGCAAACGGCTCGTCGAGCATGATGAATTTCGGTTCGATGGCCAGGCAACGGGCAATCTCCGTACGCCGGCGCTCACCGCCCGACAACTGGTCTCCTTTGTTCTTGCGCACCTTGTTGAGACGGAACTCGGCCAGGAGGCTCTCCAACTTCTCCAACTGATACTCGCGGGGCTTGCCTGTCATCTCCAATACGGCCATGATGTTGTCCTCCACGCTCAGTTTGCGGAACACGCTGGCCTCCTGCGGCAGGTATCCGATACCGGCGCGTGCACGCTTGTACACCGGATAGTCGGTGATGTCCTCGTCGTTGAGATACACATGACCGGCATTGGGCACCACCAGACCGGTCGTCATGTAGAAGGAAGTGGTCTTGCCGGCACCGTTGGGACCCAGCAGACCGACGATTTCGCCCTGCCTGACATTGATGGAAACCCCGTTGGCCACGGTACGCTTGCCGTACTGTTTCACCAGTCCTTCCGTCCTCAGGACCATTCCTCCCGACTGTTGCTGCGTCGGGGATGTGCTTGTCTCATTAGCCGTCATGATGATAAAAGTGGAAATTACGGCTGCAAAAATACGAAATTTGTCGTTTATTCCGCAGTGGAAACAGAAAAACAATTCTGCAATTGCAGTTTTTTACCGGAATTTGGTTACTTTTGCAACCGATTACAAACCGTAAAGATGCTGATTGTAAAATATCTCACCACGCTGGGTCGCTACCTCATGCTGATGGGCCGGAGTTTTTCCCGCCCCGAGCGTTTCCGTATGTTCTGGAAACAATACGTGAAGGAAATGTCCCAACTCGGTGTGGATTCCATCGGCATCGTCCTGCTCATCTCCTTCTTTATCGGCGCCGTCATCTGCATCCAGATGAAAGTCAACATCGAAAGTCCGTGGATGCCCCGCTGGGTGGCCGGTTACACCACGCGCGAAATCATGCTCCTGGAGTTCAGTTCCTCTATCATGTGTCTCATTCTTTCCGGTAAGGTAGGTTCCAATATCGCCACCGAATTGGGCACGATGCGCATCACCCAGCAAATCGACGCGCTCGAAATCATGGGCGTCAACTCGGCGTCTTATCTCATTTTGCCCAAAATCCTCGGTCTGATTACCATCATGCCGTTCCTGGTGATTTTCTCTTCGGCAATGGGAATCGTGGGCGCTTACGGCACGGCCTATGTCGGACACATCATGGCGCCCGACGATTTGACCCTCGGTCTGCAGCACGCATTCAACCCGTGGTTCATGTGGATGAGTATCATCAAGAGTCTGTTCTTTGCCTTCATCATCTCCAGCGTCTCCTCCTTTTTCGGATATACGGTGGAGGGCGGCAGCGTGGAAGTGGGCAAAGCCTCCACCGACGCCGTGGTCTGCTCCAGTGTCCTCATCCTGTTTTCGGACGTATTCCTCACCCAACTCCTCAGTTAAATCCCGCCGCGCATGATAGAAGTCAGACATTTAAACAAGTCGTTCGAGGACAAACAGGTGCTTTTCGACATCAACACCGTGTTTGAGAAGGGAAAGACCAATCTGATTATCGGCCAGAGCGGTTCGGGCAAGACCGTACTGATGAAGAATCTTGTCGGTCTCCTGGACCCCACCAGTGGAGAAGTGCTTTACGACGGGCGCGATTTTGTCCGCATGTCCAAGAAGGAAAAAGTGATGATGCGGCGCGAAATGGGCATGATATTCCAGGGCGCGGCCCTTTTCGACTCCTTGTCGGTATTGGAGAACGTCATGTTTCCGCTGGACATGTTCTCGTCGATGAACTATCGTGATCGCGTCAAGCAGGCCGAGCGTTGTCTTGACCGCGTCAATCTTCTGGACGCCCAAAAGAAATATCCCGGCGAACTGTCGGGCGGCATGCAGAAGCGTGTGGCCATCGCCCGCGCCATTGTGCTCAATCCCCAATACCTCTTTTGCGACGAACCCAACTCCGGTCTGGACCCCAAGACATCGCTCGTCATCGACGAACTGCTTCACGGCATTACCAAGGAATACGACATCACGACCATCATCAACACCCACGACATGAATTCCGTCATGGGCATCGGGGAGAACATCTGTTTTATCTATAAAGGTCACAAGGAATGGCAAGGCACCAAAGACGAAGTGATGGATGCCGACAATGAAAAACTCAACGACCTGGTCTTTGCCAGCGAACTCTTCAAGAAAGTCAAGAAGGCGGAAATGGAAGAGGAACGCGCGCGCGAGAGAAAATAATTTCTCCGACTTTCTTGTATAATTCACCAAGATACTGTATTTTTGCATTACAAAAAAGTTGTAACACAATTTTTGTAACACAATTTACGCAATGGCAAGAAAGATTAAACCGGAAAATCCTTTTATCTGCGCCGGATATGAAGGTCCGGATTACTTTTGTGACCGGGAAAAAGAGGCAAAATACATTGCTGAAAGTCTTCAAAACGGAGTCAATATTACACTGGTTTCACCCCGAAGGATGGGTAAAACCGGTCTTATCCGACATGTGTTTTATCAGTTGTCGCAAGAAAAAAAAGATGCCTTTTTTCTCTACATGGACATCTTTTCCACCAAAAATGTGACGGATTTCTGTGCGCAATTCAGCAGTGCCGTGGTCAATGGCATCGTCAACAAGAGTAAACCCCTCTACGAAAAGGCACTTCATCTCTTGGCCGCGCTGCGGCCCGTCGTGAGTACTGACCCGTTGACGGGCGCGCCGACTTTCTCGGTTACGGTCCAACCGGAATCGGTCTCCACGACTTTAAAGTCCGCTTTCGAGTATCTCAGCCGCACGGGGAAAGACATTTATATTGCCATAGACGAGTTTCAGCAAATCACCGAGTATCCCGAAACCGGCATAGAGGCGGAGTTGCGCACCTACATTCAGTTCGCGCACAACGTGCATTTTATCTTTTCCGGCAGCAAGCATCACCTGATGACGGAAATGTTCGGTTCGCCCAAGCGCCCGTTCTATCACAGCACGGATATCCTGACCTTGATGCCGATAGAAGAAGATGTCTATTATGCCTTTGCCGATTCTTTCTTCCAAGCCAAAGGAGGGAGCGTCGGTCGAGAGGTCTTTTCCACCCTTTATCACCAGTTTGACGGAATTACGTGGTATGTCCAAAACCTGCTCAACCGCCTTTACCGCACGGAAAAACATGTGAGTGACATCAGTCAGGTCAATCGGAAAACGGAGGATTTCGTCAATTCCCAGACGGCCCAATACGAAATGCTGTCGCAATTTCTGTCCGCCAATCAGTTTTCGCTGTTGAAAGCCATTGCCAAGGACAATGTGGCCGCCCAGCCCACCTCCGCCTCTTTCATCAAGCGACACGGACTTTCCGGCGCCAGCAGTGTCAAGGCGGCAATGACCACGCTTGTCGATAAGGAATTGGTTTATCAGTCATCGCAGGGCTATATCATTTACGACCGCCTGATGAACTTGTGGCTCAAGCGCATGGCGGGATAGGGAAGGAGGGGCGTTTGTCCCTCTTTTTCGATTATTCACTGAATTTTTTGCCATAATTTCAGATAAAGTCGTAAATTTGCGCCATAATGATAATGAGATCCGCATGACGCGATTGGAAGAAGCCTTGACCCGATTCGACCCGATTTCGCTCGAAGAGATGAGCGGAATCCGCCTGATGAACCGCATCGACCGGAAGTTTGTCACGACGCTTCCGCGCCTGTTGAGGCTCTTGGACATGGCGCAAGACGACTATTACGCACAGGAAATCGGCGGCGCGCGCAACATGCGATACTCCACCACCTACTTCGACACGCAGGATTTTGACATGTTCCGTGTTCATCAGGCCGGACATTGCAACCGGCAGAAATTGCGTTTCCGCACGTATGTGTCCTCCCAATTGCAGTTTATGGAGGTGAAGACGAAGAACAATCACAAGCGCACGAAGAAGAAGCGCATCCAGGTGGATGACATGGACCTGGGCGACCCGGTGAAACGGGAGTTTATGGCGACCTATCTCCACTACGACGCCGACACGCTCCAGCCCGCCATCAGCAACGCCTTCGACAGGATTACGCTGGTCAACAAGGGCAAGACGGAGCGCCTCACCATCGACACCGGACTGACATTCCACAACCTGGTGACGGGCAATAGGCTGACGCTGCCCGAGATCGTCGTCATCGAACTCAAGCGTGACGGCTTGCAGTATTCGCCCGTTCTCGCCATGCTCCGCTCGCTGCGCATCATGCCCCATGGTTTCAGCAAGTATTGCATGGGCTCCGCCCTGACCAACGACCGCCTGCGTGTGAACCGGTTTAAACCGAAACTCAATGATATCCGTAAACTACAAGAAATATAAATATGTTTGACTTCACGATTTCAACAGACTTTCTGAACATGCTGGTGCGGTTTGTCATCTGCATGATAGCCAACTGGATTATTATCGACCGGCTTTATTTTACCAAGAGCAAGCGGCGGGATTTCTATTTCACTTTCATGCTCATCGGCGTGGCTATCTTCTTTATCGTCTTCTTCATGATATTCGTACTGGAAGACATGAAGGGCAAGACGGGCATCGGTATAGGTATCGGTCTGTTCGGCATTTTCAGTATCATGCGTTACCGCACCGATACGATGCCCGTGCGCGAGATGACCTATCTCTTCGTGTTGATTTGTCTTTCCGTGGTCAATGCCCTGGCCGCCTACGAGTCGCTGCTCGAACTGCTGTTGACCAACGCGATTATCGTACTGGCCGTATGGATAAGCGAACGGCAGTTGAAAGTGGAACCTTGCAAACTGGTGCAATACGACCGCATCGAACTCATTCCAGAAGACCGTCGGGAAGAACTCATCGCCGACTTGGAGAAGCGTACCGGTCTGCAAATCAACCGGGTGGAAGTGGGCGGCATCGACTTCTTGAGAGACATGGCCGTACTGAAAGTATATTACGATGCGGCGGTGAGCAGCAGTGTGGATGACCACATGAAGGTGAAACGCAGTGAAATGGCAGAAAAATAAAATTGGACAATATGAGAAAATGGTTTGTTTTGATGGTCGTGGCCCTGGTGCCGATGACCATGCAGGCTCAGGACGACGGCGACGACTTCGGCATCTGGGCTTCCGTGGGAGTGCAAAAGAAGTTTGACAAGCGTTGGACCGCCGGTGCCGAAATGGAGTGGCGCACGCGCGACAATGTTTCCACGTCCGACCGCTGGAGTTGGGGTGTCTATGGCAGTTACAAGATTACACCGTGGCTGAAGGCCTCCGCCGGTTACGACCTGCTGGACAAGAACAATGACAAATGCACGTATTATGAGTCGGGCCGCGTCAAGAAGGAAGCCCGGTTCTGGGGCATCCGCCACCGTTTCAACGTGGCGTTGACGGCCAATGTGGACCTGGGCCGCTGGAATCTCTCGCTGCGTGAGCGCTGGCAATACACTTACCGGCCTGAAAAGACCGCCGACCGCACCATCTGGAGCGATGAGGACGATGCTGAGGCTTACGGCACGGAGGAACATACCTACAAGGGAACCGGCAAGAACGTGCTCCGCAGCAGGCTGCAGGTGGCATACGACATTCCCGACTGCTCCGTCGAACCGTATGTCAGCGCCGAACTGTTCAACGGTTGGAATCTCCAGAAGACGCGTCTTTCGTTGGGTGCCGACTGGAAAATCACGAAGCATCACATCGTGGGAGCGGCCTACCGCTATCAGATTGTCAACGATGATGATGACGATGCGGTCAACCGCCACATCCTGAGTTTCGGATATACTTATAGGTTTTAATCTTAAATATCATACATCATGAAGAGAACAGCACTGATGATTTTTTCGGCCCTCATGGCCATGAATCTGTTTGCCGAAGAATATACGTACCTGATTATCGAGGACGCCTCCGGCAACAAGACCGACCTGGCCGTGGCCAGCGGCATCACCCTGACGCCCGGGTCTACTTATTTGAAGACGGTCAACGGCAGTACGACGGGCCAACTCACCCTGACGGACCTGACGAAAATGTATTTCGGCACCGCTACGGGCATCTCACAGGTATCCCTTTCCGAAACTTCCGCCGTGGAGGTCTTCTCCGCCTCCGGCATCTCCATGGGGACATTCCCTTCCGTCGCTGACGCGAAGAGCCGTCTTAAAGGGGGTGTCTACCTGATAAAGCAAGATAAAGCAACAAAAAAGTGTGTCTTTTGACACACTTTTTTGTTGCTTCAGGTATTTCTGATAAAGACCAGGCGTTCAGACGTCTTTATATTCAAATATACGTTCTTCATTGCCATTGCTTTAATAAGTTAACGTTTTAGCTTGTGCTATATTGTCTCCAAATAATTTAAGCTCTGCAATGACACGCCCTACATTTCCCGCTCCACGTTATTTCCCCAGATATCTGCTTTCCAGATAAGCCAGGAAAGCATCCCTGTACAAGTCACCGACCGGCAGAAAAGTGTCGCTGTCCAGGATAACCCGGTTCTTATTGACTTCCCGTATCTTTTTCAGATTTACGATGTATGACCGGTGGATGCGCATAAAACGGTCCTTAGGCAACCGATCCTCCATCTTTTTCATGCTCAGCAGTACGATAATCGGTTTGGGCAGTTCGTCGCTATGTATCTTCAGGTACTCGCTCATGCCCTCGACATACCGGATGGATGAGATGGAAAGCCGCAACATGCGGTGGTCGGTCTTGAGGAAGATGGTGTCATCATCCTCTTCTTCCTGAACAGGCGCTGTATTTTGTATGCCCGGATGCAACAGGTTGTATTGCACGCGCACCTTTTCCGCTGTCTGATTGAAGTCGGACTGTGAAAACGGTTTGAGCAGATAACCGACCGCATCCACCTTATATCCTTCGATGGCATACTCCGAATAGGCCGTGGTGAAGACGACGATGGGGCGCGACGAGAGCGACCGCACGAAGTCGATGCCGCTCACGTCAGGCATGTTGATGTCGATAAACAGAACATCCACCGGTGTGGTCTCCATCAGTTGGCGGGCTTCCGCCGCACTGCCGCAGGCGCCGGCGAGATGGAAGTAGGGGATTTTCCCGATGTAAGTCGTGAGTTGGCGCAGAGCCAACGGTTCATCGTCAATGGCTAAACAGTGTATCATATCAAAGCGGAATTTCAAGTTTGACGGTATAGGTGTCCTCTCCGTCGTCGATGTCGAGGACGTAATTCGTGCCATAGACCAGGTCCATGCGCTTGCGGGCGTTGGTGATGCCCACGCCGCCGACGGGCGCGGTGCGGTCGGTCACCTTACTGTTGCCGCACGTCATGAGGAGATGGTTGCCGGAGATGCTGATGTCCAATTTGACAAATGAGTCTTTTTGGTAACTGATGCCGTGCTTGAACGCGTTTTCCACAAAGGGAATCAGCAGCATGGGCGTGACTTCGGCCGAGGGAACCGTGTCGGGGAAGGTGGCGTCGATGCGCACCTTGTCGGTGAAGCGCAGGCGCATCAGGGTGATGTAATCCTTGATAAACTGGATTTCCTTGCTCACGGCAATCGTCTTGTGATTGGCCTCATAGAGCAAGTAGCGCATCATCTTCGAGAGTTCCACAATCGACTGCTTGGCCTCTTCCGGGTCAATGTCCACGAGGGCGTGGATATTGTTGAGCGTGTTCATGAAGAAGTGCGGGTTCACTTGTCCTTGCAAGTAGACCAGTTGCTGCTCCAAGCGGTCCTTCTCGATTTCCTGCAGCGCCTTGTCGTCTTCCTCCGACTTGCAATACAGTTTGATACCCAGGTTCATGCCGAAGAGCAGAATGATGACGAGGGCGCTCACCCAGTCCTTCTCGCCGAAGAATACCGGAGGTCCGTCCGGACCTACATGATGCCGCACGTTGACGTCATTTCTTTCTTTCAGCATCTTGGCGCTGTCCTCGCTGAAATCCGGTTTGAAGTCGGGCTTGCGCGGACCGGGCTGTCCGGGTTGCACCCCTTCGGCCCGGAACTCGGGCGGCACCACTTGTCCGTAAGGCACACCGTGGTCGGGCCGGCCGGCGCATTCGATGAGAACAAACACCGCCACCAGACAAATCGCCATGCCCAAATAGAGCCAAGTCTTTTTCTTCTCGACAAGCAGAGGAGCCAACAGGAAGTTGTGGATGAGGAAAACCACCAGCAACAGCAGGAAGGTTTTCCATACGGAAAACACTTCTTCCCACTGAAAACCAAGTCCGGGCGCGTTGTGCGAACGGATATAAAGACTCAATACCGGGGTCAGAAAGAGCAGGACCCAGAGGATGAGATAAGTGATATTTTCTTTTTTGCGGAGTAGAAGTTTGGGCATATTTCCAAGTTGAGAATTGAGAATTGAGGGTTGAGAATTGATAGAATAACTTTCAACTCTCAACCCTCAACTATCCACTAAAATTATCTTCCAGGTCCACCGCCGCCGGGACGTCCGGTGGTGCCCGTGGGATTGAATCCTTGAGAGGATGAGCTGTATTGTACGGCCGTATAGGTGGTCGACGAACTGTTGCCTACGGCGTATTTCGTACCGGAGGTCATGCCGTCGACGGTGATGATCCACTGACCGTTGCTGTAACTGTAAGGCAGATAGAACGACGCCAGGGTGGTGCCGCCTGTGGTGGCCACGCTCAGCGTACCCGAAGATACACTGCCGCTGCCCGTGATGTAACCCTGCGTGGACGCGGTGTTGGTGGGGTGAGAACTCTCGGCGCCGCCGATGGCGAAGACATTGCCGCCCATGAAATACACGGTGTAATTCTCTTCCTCGTTGGCGTCAATGCCGCATTCGGGTTGACTGCCGCCCATGGCCACTGTCGTACCGCCGTAGAAGTACAGGTTGCAGTTGGCGTCCAGTCCGTCGTTGTTGGTGGCACGGGCCCAGATATATCCGCCGTTGACGTACATGTTGCCGGAGGAGTTGAGGCAGTCGTCATAACTGTAGGCGCTCACGCTGCCGCTGTTGACAAACATTTCCGCCTTCGACTCGATGCCTTCGGATCCTTCGCCGCCCGTGGTCTTGGCCACCACCTCACCGCCGTTGATGTAGACGTTGCCGTCGGCCTTGATGCCTTTCGACTTGGAGTCCAGACTGCTGTTGTAGGTATAGGCCGCGGCCGAGGTCAGCACGGCCACCGTTCCGTCGTTGATGGTGAAGGTCTGGTCGGTGGAAATACCCTTACCGCCCTTGCCGGTCGACTTGCAGAACAGTTCACCGCCATTAATGGTAATCGTACTGTCGGCCTTCAGACCTGCCGAACCCGTCACGTCCTGTTCGTCGCTGTCATAATAGGCCGAACCGGTGGTGACGGCCGTCACGCGTCCGCCGTATTGCACGTAGAGCCCGTCGGTCTTGAGACCCTTGCCGCCCTGGGCAGACGTCTCACAGTTGACGACACCTCCCATGACCACGATACTGTCGTTCGACTTGATACAATGGTTGCTGGAAGAATTCACATAGATGTTGGTGTTCGGACGGATGAAGATGTAATCATCGCTCACGATACCGTTCTTGGCCTTGGAATACACCGAAATCGTGCCTTCGCCGGAGAAGAGCAGCTCGCCCTCGCTGAAGACCGTGCCTTTCTGGTCTTCGTCACTGTCAGCGTAGGACGTACTACCGTCGGTGAAGGTGTTGACCGTACCCTCATTGGCCACGACGTAGCAGCGCTTGCCAATCTGGATGTTGATGCAAGGACCGTCGTTGTTGGTCATCGTCACGCCGTCGAGGGTCAACTTGAATTTCTTGTTGTTGTCGCCGTCGGCCATCTTGAACATACCGTCGTCGGTAGTGCCGGTAAGGATGTATTCCACGTTTTTCGTCGTCGAAGTCACCACTACGTCGGCACCGTCCACATCGATGCTCACACCGTCAGCGCTGCCGTCCACCGAGGCCGTCGTACCGTTGTAGGTAATCGTGATTTGTGACGCTACGTCGTAATTTTCCACATAGTCTTCATAATAGGCCTCACTCTCGTCTGTGGGCACGCTTTCACTTTCGTCCAGCGCCTCCTTGTTGATGGCGATGCTCAGGTCGTAAGCACTCGTCCACGACGACTGTCCTGTCTCCGTGGCGGTGATGGCGCCGCCTGTGGATGTTCCGCTGCTGCTTCCGGAATCGTCATCGTCAGACGAAGAACATGCCGGCATGGCCAAAACGGTCACTGCCGCCAGTATCAGATATAACCAGTTTCTTTTCATTTTTGTAAGGGATAGAGGGTTAAACTTACCACAAATATAACGTTGAAAACGGTGAATTATTCTTGTTTTTCAACCAACGGAAGTTTTTTATCAACCAACCTCGCTCCTCGTTACACGTTTTCAACTTCCTTTGTTGCTCAGTCCGACACCCAAAAGAATAAGAACGGCGCCGAGCCAGGCGACGGGCGTCATGGGTTCCGACAAGACCAGCCAACTCGCGACTACGGTGGAAAGCGGATTGATATAGACGTAATTCGACGTCTTGATGGCACCGATGAGATGAATGGCCACGGCCCAGAGCACGTAGCATGCGAATGAGGCGATGATGCCGAGGAAAATCAGATTGCCCGCCACGGCCGGACGCAGCAGACCGTGCAGGTCAAATTGCCAAGGATGCAGGATAAACCAGGGCAGGATGGTGATCAGACCCCAGAAGAAAACCTTGCGGGTGAGAAACAGGGCACTGTACCGGTCGGAGATTTTCTTCATCTCCAGACTGTATACCGACCAGCACAGGGCGGCGCCCAGCGCGAGAAAGTCGCCGAGTGGGTTGAGCTTGAGGATGAAATGCCCGTTGAAGATGACGAGCGCCATACCGAAAAGCGCCAGTACGGCACCGATGATAATATTTCTTGTGGCCTTGACATCTCGGAAAAAGAGGAGGGCGAGCAGGGTCGTTATCAAGGGCGTGGTGCAGACAATAAACGAAACATTGTTGGCCAGCGAGTAGGTGAGGGCCATGTTTTCCGTCAGGAAATACAGTGAACCGCCGGTAATGCCCAATACCGCCATTTGCCATTCGTCGCTGACTGAGGCCGCCCATACCCGCTTGTCACCTCCCGCCACGATACTGTATATCCAGAGACAGATATAGGCCAGGATGAAACGCAAGACGAAAATCTCGTGCGGTTGCATCCCAAACCGAAGGACTACCTTTGTCGAAACAAAGGTAGTCCCCCATATCATCACGCACAGGAGTGCGAGAAGATGTCCTGTTTTCACTAAGCCTTGTTGTTCTTCGGCGTGAAGAAATCTTTCAGTTTGGCCCAGAAACCGGTCTTCTGCACTTCCTCAGCGGCTTCTTCGATGAAGTCTTGCGCCTTCTTGGCAGTCTCCTCGGCGAAGTCTTGCGCCTTCTTGGCCATGTCGCTGTTCTGGATTTCATCCACGATGCCTTCCATCTTTTCCTTCACGGCCTTGACGGTCTCGTTCTCGTTGAGGTTCTTGACGGCGTCCTGCACCTGGTCGGCCAGATCGTCCACCTTTTCTTTCATGGCCTTGACTGTCTCGTCCTTGTCGAAATTCTTGACGGCCTCAGCCACTTGCTCCTTGAGATCCTCCACTTTTTCCTTCACGGCCTTGACCGTTTCGTCGTTCTGGATTTTCTCCACGAGGTCGTCCACTTTCTCCTTGACGGCTTCCTGAGCGGCGGCCACTTTCTCTTCCACCGTTTCCTTGACGGCTTCCACTTTCTCTTCAGCGGCATCGGCGGCGTCTTCCACCTTCTCTTCCACTGAGTCGGCTGCGGCTTCAGCGCTTTCCTCGACGGTCTCTACCGTTTCCACCACTTCTTCTTCTACGGTGTCGGCAGCGCTGTCAACGGCATCATTCACTTCTTTTGCGGTCTCTTCGGCAGCCTTTACGGTCTCTTCAGCCGCATTCTCCAATGGTTTTTTAATCTCTTCCATAATAGATAAGGTTTATACTGATGCCTACTTCCTTTATAGCGGTTCGGCGGTTTCTTTCCTTTTCAAACGCCAATATTATGAAATATTTTTGACATTTCCAAATAATTGGAGCAAAATGTGGCGTAAGATACCTTTTCTTCGTGCGCCTGACAGGACTCGAACCTGCACGTCGGATAACACCAGATCCTAAGTCTGGCGCGTCTGCCAATTCCGCCACAGGCGCTTTTTGCGGGATTCACGTAGCCGTTATCCCACTTGTATTGCGGACAAAGGTATATAAATTTTTAGAAAAATCCGTCTTCATCCGTAAATAAACTGAGTTGGCCGGTGATTTCATCCGCCAATTGCTGGTTGGTCTTCTTGCTTTTCCTGGGTTTTGCGGCGGGTTTCTTGGGTTGTTCCGGCTGTTGTTCCGGTTCTTCCTGCTTTTCTACCGCGCCGGTTCCGCCACCCCGGCTTTCCATGGAAGGGACTTCTTCCTGTTTTCCCTCTTGGGCAGGTTCCGGTTCTTCTGCCGGTTGCACTGGTTCACTTGCGGGTTCTTCTTCAACCGGTTCCGGTTCAATTGGCTCCGGTTTTTCAATCGTCTCCGGTTCCGCCGGTACAGACTCTTCTACCGTCTCCGGTTCTTCAACGGGAGTATCTTCCAAGTCACCTCCTTCCGAAGGAGGGGTGTCGCTTGGCGACGGGGTGATCGAATCCTCCCCGTCATCACCTTGTCCCACTTCCACAATCGACGCAATGTTCCAAGTGGTGAGCCGTTTGCCTTTGGCCTTGAAACCCTTGACGCCGACAAACTGCTCCACGTCAATCTCCATCGGTTCGCGGAAATCATCCGCACCGCCGAATGTCAGCAGCAGTCTGGGCGCCGGATGGTCGGTGAGCAGCACCAGTCGGGAATCGGGATTCTCTCCGACAAAATTCAGATGCCGCTTCGTGGCCTCCATATTAAACCGCTTCAGGTAGGGATACCCCTCGTTGTCGGCATCATAGACCACGGCGCTCCATGTCTTGCCGGCATCATATTTCTCGATGCGCAGCACGTTGTCCTCGTAATGGTTGTTGATGTCAAAGTTGGACAGGTAGTAATCGCCGTTGCTCAAGATGACCAGAATCTGGTCGCCGTCGTAAAACTCGCCCAGCAACCGGCCGTGGTCGTCATAGTTGAGACGGTTGACATCCGGGTCGTACCACACCTTTCTTCCGCCCAGCGTGGAGTGACCGTGGCTCTTCAGTCCGATGCGGGTCACGGGATATTTCGTGAGCAGGTTGCCCTTCGAGGCGCGTCCCTTGATGATGATTTCCGAGAAATCCTTTTCCAGGAACAGACTCTTCTTCCGGGCCGTCGGGTCGAGCGTCACTTTAATCACTTCCGCCTCGCCGTTGGGATTGGAGGTAAAATAGCATACGCGGGAGTTTTCCTTGCCCTGCGTGAGGTCATACTCCTTGTCGCGAGTGACGGATGTCACGTTGAAGCGCTTGATGAAGTACGGACCCTTCTTGCCGTCGCGGTACACCACATTGTAGATGGTCCGGCTGTCGTTTTTCTTGAACACCTGGACGTGCAGTACGTTCTTGCCCACGAACACCTTGTCGGCCACCTTGATGACCTTGTACTTGCCGTCGCGGTAAAAGATGATGATATCGTCAATGTCGGAACAGTTGCAGACAAACTCGTCTTTCTTCAGACCTGTTCCGATAAATCCTTCCTGGCGGTTGATGTACAGTTTCTGGTTGGCCTCCACCACCTTGGCGGCCTCAATGGTGTCGAAGTTGCGGATTTCCGTGCGGCGCGGATGCTCCGGACCGTACTTCTCCTTGATGAACTTAAACCAGTTGATGGTGACGTCGTTCATGTGGGCCAGGTCGTGCTTGATACCCTTGATGTCCTTTTTGATGCGGGCAATGAGCTCATCGGCCTTGTCCTTGTTGAATTTCAGGATGCGCTGCATCTTGATTTCCATCAGACGGAGGATGTCGTCGCGCGTCACCTCGCGGATAAACGACGGTTTGAAGGGTTCCAGCTTACTGTCCACAAAGGCGATGGCCGTGTCCATGTCGGGTGCCTGTTCAAACTCTTTCTCCTTGTAAATGCGCTCCTCGATAAAGATTTTCTCCAGAGAGGCGAAGAAAAGTTGTTCTTCCAATTCCTTCTTGCGGATGAGCAATTCCTTGCGCAACAGTTCCAATGTCCCGTCCACACTGTGCCGGAGCACGTCGCTGACGGTCAGGAACAGCGGTTTGTTGTTCTCAATTACACAACAGTTGGGCGAGATGTTCACCTCGCAGTCGGAGAAAGCGTAGAGGGCGTCAATGGTCTTGTCGGAGGATACGCCGGGCGCCAGATGAATCTGGATTTCCACTTTGGCCGCCGTATTGTCATCCACCTTGCGGACCTTGATTTTCCCTTTCTCTACGGCTTTAAGAATACTCTCGATGAGTTTGGAGGTCGTCTTGGAATACGGGATTTCCCGAATGACAAGCGTCTTGGGGTCCAGTTTCTCGATTTTGGCCCTGACCTTGAGCACGCCGCCACGGCCGCCGTCATTGTATTTCGACACGTCGATGCTGCCGCCCGTCAGGAAGTCGGGATAAAGGCGGAAATCCTCTCCGCTGAGGTATGCGACGGCCGCATCACAAATCTCGTTCAGGTTGTGCGGCAGAATCTTTGACGACAGACCTACGGCGATGCCTTCCGCACCCTGTGCGAGCAGCAACGGGAATTTGGCCGGCAGCGTAATCGGTTCCTTGTTGCGCCCGTCGTAGGAGAGCTGCCATTCCGTCGTCTTGGGATTGAACACCACGTCCAGGGCGAATTTCGACAGGCGCGCCTCAATGTAACGGGGTGCCGCGGCCGCGTCACCCGTGAGGATGTTGCCCCAGTTGCCCTGCGTGTCAATGAGCAGTTCCTTTTGTCCCATCTGCACGAGGGCGTCACCGATGGAAGCGTCACCGTGAGGGTGGAATTGCATCGTGTGTCCCACGATGTTGGCCACCTTGTTGTAACGGCCGTCGTCCATTCGTTTCATGGAATGGAGAATGCGCCGCTGCACAGGTTTCAGACCGTCTTCAATGTGCGGGACGGCCCTGTCGAGGATAACATATGAAGCATAGTCCAAAAACCAGTTTTGGTACATGCTGTTCAGGTGGTGTACGGCAGCGGCATCAAAGCGGTTGACGGGTTTGTAGTCGGAATGGCTCTCTTCGGGATTGCCTTCCGTCTCTTCTACAGGCTGACCGTTTTCCAATGCTTCTGTCTCTTGATTCTTTATCTCGTCGCTCATGCGTTTCTAAGGATTTTCAGTCAAATAAAAAGACCTTCATAAGCGGCAAATATATAAATATTTTCAGACATTCACAAATTTGTGAAGGCTTTTTTAAAAGAAATCCTAAATATTCGCCCCTTCACTGCCGATTATCAACAAATTATCGTAATTTTGCGCCAAAATTCCAATAAGACAAACAAAAATGGCACAAGAAGACGTTTTTAAGAAAATCATCAGTCATTGCAAGGAATATGGCTTTGTTTTTCCCAGCAGTGAGATTTATGACGGTTTGGCCGCCGTGTACGACTATGGTCAGATGGGTGTCGAACTGAAAAACAATATCAAGGAATATTGGTGGAAATCCATGGTGCTGCTCCATGAGAACATCGTGGGTATCGACTCCGCCATTTTCATGCATCCCACGATATGGAAGGCATCCGGACACGTCGATGCGTTCAACGACCCCCTTATCGACAACCGTGACTCCAAGAAGCGCTACCGCGCCGACGTCCTGATAGAAGACCAGATCGCCAAGTACGACGAGAAGATTCAGAAGGAGGTGGAGAAGGCCCGCAAGCGTTTCGGCGACAGTTTTGACGAGGCCAAATACATGGAGACCAGCGAGCGCGTGAAGGAGCATGTCGCCAAGCGTGACGCCCTGCACAAGCGCTATCAGGAAGCCATGCAGGGTCCCGATTTGGAAGCCTTGAAACAAATCATCATCGACGAGGAAATCGTAGACCCCATCAGCGGTACGAAGAATTGGACCGACGTGCGCCAGTTTAACCTGATGTTCTCCACCGAGATGGGCGCGTCTGCCGATGCCGCCATGAAAGTGTACCTGCGCCCCGAGACGGCCCAGGGTATTTTCGTCAACTACCTCAACGTGCAGAAGACGGGCCGGATGAAGATACCTTTCGGTATCGCCCAAATCGGAAAAGCTTTCCGCAACGAAATCGTCGCCCGCCAGTTTATCTTCCGCATGCGCGAGTTTGAACAGATGGAGATGCAGTTCTTCGTGCGCCCCGGCACCGAACTGGAGTGGTTCCCGAAGTGGAAGCAGACCCGCATGGCCTGGCACCAGGCCCTGGGATTCGGTGCGGAAAATTACCGTTTCCACGACCACGACAAGTTGGCCCACTACGCCAACGCCGCCACCGACATCGAATTCAAGATGCCTTTCGGTTTCAAGGAAGTGGAGGGCATTCACTCTCGCACCAACTTCGACCTCTCGCAGCATGAGAAATACTCCGGCAAGAGCATCAAATACTTCGACCCGCAGACCAACGAGAGCTACACGCCGTATGTCATTGAGACGAGTATCGGCGTGGACCGCATGTTCCTCAGTGTGATGTGCCATGCTTTCGAGGAGGAGAAATTGGAGAACGGCGAGACGCGTACCGTCTTGAAGTTGCCCGCAGCCCTGGCTCCGGTCAAGTTGGCCGTCCTGCCGCTCGTCCGCAAGGACGGACTGCCCGAGAAGGCCCGCGAGATAATCAACGCCCTCAAGTTCCACTTCAACTGCCAGTATGACGAGAAGGACACCATCGGCAAGCGCTACCGCCGCCAGGACGCCATCGGTACGCCTTATTGCGTGACGGTCGACTATGACTCGCTCAAGGACAACACCGTGACGCTCCGTTTCCGCGACACCATGGAGCAGGAGCGCGTCTCCATCGACGCCCTGGCCGGTATCATCGAAGACAAGGTGAGCATCGCCAGTCTGTTGAAGAAAATTGACGTAGACTAAAATCTGACCAGCATGAGAACTGACCGATATCCTATTTTCCGCATCCTCTTCCTGTTTGTCGCTGCTTTCGCGCTGGCGTCCTGCAGTGAGAGTGATGAAGCGGAAGAATATCCCGATTGGCAAAACACCAACGAGACCTATTTCAGCAAGCTGTACGCCTCGGCCAAGGCACAGGCCGATGCCGGCAGCAGTCAGTGGAAAGTCATCCGCAGTTTTGCGCTCAACGCCGACGTGGCCACCGACCCTGACGATTATATCGTCGTGGAAGTGCTCGAAGAGGGCGAGGGCAGCGGATGTCCGCTCTATACGGATTCTGTGCGCGTGCATTACCTGGGCCGGTTGCTTCCCTCCACGTCCTACAGTGAGGGCTATGTGTTCGACCAGTCTTATTACGGCGAATACAATACGGCGACGGCCGCCCCGGCCACACTGGCCGTGAGCAGTGTTATCGACGGATTCTCCACCGCCCTGCAAAACATGCATATCGGTGACCGCTGGCGCGTGTATATTCCTTATGCTCTCGGTTACGGTTCCACGGTCAACGGTGCCATCCCGGCATATTCCACGTTGATATTCGACATCACGCTCGTGGCGTACTACCGGGCCGGTGTCGATGTCCCGGATTTCAAGGCAAAAAGTTGGTAACGCGCCGCGTTACCAACTTTTTGCCTTTCAACAGGTATATCGTTCCTTTCTTTGCATGCACAAAACTCGTGCAAACCGAGACCGGAAACCAAACTTGTTTGGAATATGGCGAGGTGTAGCCGAGGTCGCGCATTATGCGAAAGAAATGGTAGTATTCTCGCTACACGAAAATAAAAGGGCGCACGTCAAAAGACGCGCGCCCTCGCTGTTATACATTACTTGTTATAACTCTCAAAAATCAAGGATGACGTTATCGCTTTTCAATCGATTTGTCAATCCACTCGCCTGCTGCCAAAAGCAATGTGCAAAGCAGGACCATTCCTGTTAAACTAATCATCTTTTTACCCTTTCTTTTTTTATGTCCCTTGCGGGAACGTTGTTAATCCTGACAGACGTAGTCTCACGACTGGTCGAGTTTACAATCTTTTACCTCTCTAATATCTTTCTATCCTAATCTTAATCTAATACCTTTCTCACTTAATACCTTTGTATCCTGACGGCATGTCGCCTGAATCCATGTCTTCTCTCAAATCTCATCCCCCTCGCTTCGGGGCCATTGTTTCTGTTATCCGCTGCAAAAGTACGTCGGATTTCCACATCCCGCAATACTTTTCCCTCATTTTTTTGCAAAAATCATACAGTTCTTGACCTAAATCAATGAATTGTGTGCGGGCACAGTAGGGTTATCCGACCTAAATGAAGCCGAATTTCCTACTGCCATGCGAGGCAATCCGCTCCTCCTGGCACAACTGCCGCAGCATGCTGCCCGTGACCGGAGTGCCCTCAACCAACTCCTTCATGGTGACTTTCCTGACAATGTTGTCTATTTCGCCACCACTGAAGTTGTACGTCTCGGCCAGTGCCCGGGCATCCTCCTCACTGAGCGACGGCATCTTGTCGCGCCAGATTTGCCGTTTGGCGTCCGTCGACGGCCGTTCGTAGCGGATTTTAAACAGGAACCGCCGTTCGAAAGCCGAGTCCAAGTTGTCGGCCAGGTTGGTCGTGGCCACGAGAATGCCGTCCAGACGCTCCATTTCCTCCAGGATGATGTTTTGGATGGCGTTCTCCGTCTGAGTCACATTGCTGCTGTCGGCCTCCTTGCGCTTGGAGAAGACGGCGTCGGCCTCGTTGAAGAGCAGGATGGGCATCCGCTTGCTCTGTTTGCACATGCGGCGGTAATTGCGGAAGATCTCCTTGATTTTCTTCTCGCTTTCGCCAAACCAGCACGATTTGGTCTGACTGATGTCCACGTGCATCACGTCGCGTCCTGTCTCACGGGCGATTTGCAGCACACTTTCCGTCTTGCCCGTTCCCGGAGCGCCGTAAAGCAATACGGCAATGCCCTCATTCATCTTTTTCTCCTTGAGCCGGTCCCGCAGGGCATGATAATTCTTGTCCTCAAGACTGTTGCGGACCAGTTGCAACTGGCTTTCCGTCTTGCTGTCGAAGAACAGCCGTTTCATCTGTATCTTGTCACAGGCTATCATGTCCTTCTTTGTGGCGTTGTTGACATAGAATTTCATGTCGTCGCCCAGAAACAGTTCCTTGCCCGTGTCGGTCAGACAGATGCACGTCTCGTTGAAAAAACCGCTCTTGACGGTTTCCACCAAGTCCTGCTTCTGCAACGGATGCGTCTCGGCATACAGACTGTTCTTCACGCGGAAGGCATCGTGCTTGTCGTAGAGGTTGTCCAACTCGTCCAGATCGAGACACGTGTCCTTGGTAAAGGCATTGGCCACGAGGTAGAAAGTCAGGCGGTCCAGTGTGCTGAGACTGCCCAACTCGCCGATAAACGACAGTTTGCTGTTGGCCGTTTCCATTTTCAGGACCTTGCGGGTCAAGGTCCACTCGTGGTTCTGGACGTCCTTCGTCCGTTCCACGGCTTTCTCCATGGCCTCCACGAATCCGTAGCGGTCGAGCGGTCCGTTCTTCACCCCGTACAAGGCGGCGTCCTCGCCATAGAGCAGGCGCAATCCCTCATCGGTCAGGGCGAAATTGTCCTTGCCCGTCAGTTCGATGAGTTCGGCCTTGATGAGCGAGTGTGTTCCGCCTACCAGCAAGCGGCGCGCCTTCGTGCGGTCGGCCACGTTATCGTAGAGGTCATTCAGCGTGGATGATATCTCGCTGTCATGCTCCTGGATAAAGTCGTGGCAGATTTCATAAAACAATATCCGGTCTTCCAACTGAATACGCTTGGCCTTCAACGTCTTGACCATCTTCAGTCCGGCACCTTCGCGCTCCACTTCCTCCGTCCTGCGGACGACGGTCTCATACGACACGTCCTCGTCCTCAACCAGCGAACTCACACAGACGCACAGTTCGTACTGGTCGATTTTCCTTTCCTTCCGCTTGTTGCATTTCACCTTCCGGCCCGCAACAATGCAGTCCACCACGTTCTCCTCGACCCCAAACCTCATTTGCGTGAGGCGGTTCTCATGTCTGCCGTTCACCGAGAGAAGTCCTTTCTTCTTCATCCCGAGCAGGGCCGGCATCAGTTCCATGGCCTCCAGCGAACCGCAGTCGAAATAGTTGCCGATGTCGTCAATGTCGGAACGGCTGCCTTCGCACTGATGATCGAACACGGCCACGAAGGCCAGCACCTCCTCCCTGGAGGCGAGCGGCAACTTCTTCATGAGCGTATCAATCAGCGGCCGGGCGGAAGAGACGTTCTTCAACTTCTTTCCCTTCACCCTGTCAGCCAGCATCTTGATGCAGCGCAAGGCCGACATCTCATTCAAACACATTTCCGTCAGTTCAGTCATTTTCTATATGATTTTAAATTCTTCTATTTCAGTCACCCGTCACAACCGCGACAGGGTGAATCCCGGTTGCAAATATAGGCCGAGGGTCGGCAAAATAATTGCAGAGGCTGGCAGATTTTCAATGATTTCTACAACAATATAGAAACAATCGGGAAAAAGTTTAGTGAAAAACGCGCTTTATCTTACGCCCTTCCAACATTCGGTGTAAAATCCAAAGCGCCTGATGGCGATGATGTCCTCTATCGCCACGTCATGATCCATGTAGAGTTTGCGGAGCGGAAAACACAGTCGGGCTACCGGCAATTCCTTGTTCTCGTCCAGCAGCCGATTCCACGCCACGTCCCTTTTCCCCGGCAGGAACAGTTCTTCAAACGCCGGATACTGTATCTCCTCGCCGTCCGTCAAGATAAAAGTGATATTGAAGATGTCGCGGGTCTTCATCATGTCAATATCCATCAGGATGTCCAACAGACCGGGAAGGTCATTTTCCTCGTCGGCGAATTTGTTTTTCTCATCGTCAAACTCCTCCACGTAGCATTGCGCCTGCAACACTTGCAGGTAAGGCGCGCCCGTCGCATCCAATTCTTTTTTCATCGACTTCGCGGTGTCGAGCGTGTCCTCATACACCTCGGCGGCCGACTGCCGGAGCATGCGGTTCACCTTCTCAATGCCCAGGCTGACACTCTCGCCCACCTTCCTGTTCCAACGCTCTTCCTTGCGCGCCTTCAACAACCGGTACAGTTTTTCCGGACGTTCCAAATGGCAACAGCGCCCGATTTCCACAATCTGCCGGTCCAGTTCATCGCTGCCGAGCCTCGGCACAATCACGTCAGCGTACTTCTCATAGAGACGGTAAGTGAGTTTCTTTTCCATACGATTCAACAATAAATTTCAGTTTATCGGAATTTAGAAACTTTTCCGCAAAAATTCAAAAAAGCATCCCGCAAAAGGATGCTTTTCCGATGGGAAAATAATGTCAAAAAATTCCAATAAAAAATCTTTTTCACAATGTAGTGTAAAAATTGTTATTTTTTACCTTGGCAAAGATAGTGTTTTCTTTGGAATACCATTTATTCATTTTTGTCCATTTCGCGAATCGCCCAAAATATTTTACAACAGGCGCTCGCAGTGTTCGCCTTGTATGAGCTTTAGACAGGGGTTATAAAATCGTGAAACAATGGCGCGAACTCACTGCGGATGAGACTATCCCGTATCCCCAAACAATATTATGAAAAATCCTTACACTATTTTTCCACACAGTAATTTAACTTGTTTTTGTCAGTAATTTAAGTTAATTTACTGAGTAATTTAAGTTGTTTTACTGAGTAATTTAAGTTAAATTACTTTTCCGTTTCAATGAAAAAGTTTTTCGAGTGAATAGAGTTTTTCGGATACGCCTGTATAATAGCGAGTTACGTTTGTCAGTCGTTAAAAATGAAATGCCGGTTTTCATGCTGTTACCTCTATTTTACCGTATTTGAAAAATATTTACATTCATACGCTTTTCCGCAAAAGAAATCCCTCTGCAGAACCGAAAAAATGTCACCATGACAGGACGGCGGTACGTAATTTCCCGAAATATTCACTATCTTTGCACCCTGAAAATGGCGAGGAAAAGCGATATACTCCTGGCGTACATCAGGGAAGGAAAGGCGATGACGACGACCGACAAACTGAGTTTGATCGGTCTTTTGAGCGTTCCTTCCATTCTGGCGCAGATGACCAGCGTGCTGATGTACTACATCGATGCGATGATGGTGGGCCGTCTCGGTACGGGACCTTCCGCGTCCATCGGTCTGATGGAGTCGTCCACCTGGTTGTTCGCCAGTATGACGGGCGCCGCCTCTATGGGTTTTTCGGTACAGGCGGCCCACTTCGTGGGAGCCAACGACTTCCGGAAGGCGCGCGACGTGTTCCGCCACGGACTGATTTGCACATTCATCCTGAGTGTGCTGATTGCCGTCGCGGGCCTGGCGATAGCCGGCAGGTTGCCGTATTGGCTTCGTGCCGGCGCCGACATCGCCCCTGACGCGAGCGTCTATTTCGCCATTTTCATGTGGGTCATTCCCTTTTATCAGTTGGCCAACCTCTGCGGCGCGATGCTGAAATCATCGGGCGACATGCGCGTTCCCAGCGCCACGAGTATCCTGATGTGCACGCTCGATGTCCTGTTCAATTACATTTTTATCTACCAATGCCACCTGGGCGTGCGCGGAGCGGCCTACGGTACGGCGGCCGCCATCATCGTGGCGGCGGTGCTTCAGGCCTATTTCGCCATATTCCGCAATCCCATTCTGGCCCTCCGGCAAGACCGCGGCCCCTTTGTCTGGGTGCCCGCCTACCTGCGGCAGGCGCTGAAAATCGCCTCACCCATCGCCCTGCAGTCGTTCCTGATGAGCGGAGCGCAAATCATTTCCACCCGCATCGTGGCCCCGTTGGGCAACGCCTGTATCGCCGCCCACTCGTTTGCCATCACCGCCGAGAGTCTCTGTTATATGCCGGGACACGGTATCGGCGACGCCGCCACGACGCTCGTGGGCCAGTGTACTGGTGCCAGACGCCGCGACTTGTGCCGCAATTTCGCCGTGATGACGGTGATGACGGGTATGGTGGTCATGGCCCTGATGGGTGCGCTGATGTACGTTTTCGCTCCGGAAATGATAGGATTCCTTACCCCGGTGGAGGAAATCCGGCAGTTGGGCGTGCAGAGTCTGCGCATCGAAGCCTTTGCCGAACCGTTTTTCGCCGCCGCCATCGTCACCTATTCGGTGTGCGTCGGAGCCGGCGACACGCTCCGGCCCACGCTCATCAACTTAGGCAGCATGTGGTGCGTGCGCCTGACGCTGGCCGCCTTCCTGGCGCGCGACTACGGACTGGCGGGCGTCTGGACGGCCATGGCCATAGAACTGACCTTCCGTGGGACGCTGTTCCTTGTCCGCCTGTTCCGCGGCAAGTGGATGAAAATGGAAAAAGCCGACTGATTTGTTGGGATTTCCGAAAATCTTGGTTACTTTTGTACGCTTGAATCTACAACATCTGTATATGAAGAAAAGAATCTGTCTGGCGGCATCACTGCTCGTGATGACGGCCGGTATCACAAAAGCCCAGACCCTGTATGTCAATCAGGGGGAGGTGAGTTATGCCCACAGTGCCGCCAATTGCGGCGAGATGCCCTATGCGGACGGCAAGACGCTGACCGTGGAAGGGAAGGTCTACACCCTGAGCGAGGTAGACAACATGACCGTGGACAACACATCGGTGGACAACAATACGGTGAGCGTGACCTACAGTGGAACGACAGCCGCCGTCGTCGTGGCCGGCAATATCGCCAAATACCTGACCGTCACGGCCAGCGGTTCTAACGTGTCCGTCCTGCAAAGCGACGATTTGCAACAGGAGGTGACCTATACGCTGAGCGGAACGTCAACGGCCGGTTCGTTCTATATGGACGGTTCCTACAAGGCGGCGCTCGTGCTCGACGGTCTGACGCTGACGTCATCCGACAGTGCCGCGGTGAACATTCAGGACGGCAAGCACATCGCCGTCACGCTGAAAGGCACCAATACGCTCAAGGACGCCTCCGGCGGTTCGCAGAACGCCTGCCTCTACATCGACGGCAATCCCACCTTCAGCGGCAGCGGTACGCTGACCGTGACGGGCAATGCCAAGCACGGTATCACGGCGGGAGAGAAGATGACGGTGGAGAGCGGTACGATAACGGTGGTCTCCGCGGTCTCCGACGGCATTCACGTGTCGGAGTATTTCCAGATGGACGGCGGTACGGTGACCCTGACCGCCGCAGGCGACGGACTGGACGTGGGTTTCCGCGGTGAGAACAAAGGTACGAAAGCACAATACGAGAACAACGGTTTTGTACTGCTCAACGGCGGTCAATTGACCGTTACCTCCACCGGAACGGCCATGAAAGGCATCAAGGCAGACAGCACCATCGTCGTGGCCGGGGCCACGGTGAAGGTGACTTCCACCGGCGCGGCCACCCTGGAAAACGGTGAAATCAGCAGCAGTTCGGCCATCAAGACGGGCGGCGCCTTCACGCTTTCCTCCGGAACGGTGACCACGCTTTCCTCCGGAACGGCCGGCAAGGGCATCAATGCCGACGGCAACGTCACCGTCTCGGGTGGTACCCTGGAGGTGACCACCACGGGTGCCCTTTATGAGACGACTGAGGACGACTCCAAGGCGCAGGGCGTGAAGAGTGACGGCAATATTTATCTGCAGGGCGGTGAGGTGTATGTCTTCGCCTCGTCGGAAAGCGCCAAAGCCTTCAAGGCCGGCAACCTGCTTACCGTGACGGGCGGAACGATTCTGGGCGTGGGCGCCAAGAAGAGCGAACCCACGTCGGCCTCGCAGACCTACAAACTCTATTCGGGCAAGTCGGTCACCTCGGGCGCGACGGTCACCTACGACGGCGTGAGCCATACGGTGCCTTCGGGTTACAACAATTCGGCCGCGAAAATACTGGTGTCGTCGGCCAAGATGTAAAAAAACGGGCAAAAGTGTGTAGTTTTTCCGCAGACCTTGCGTCCAACGGAAGAAATACAACATACATTTTAGTGTTATATCAATGAAAATCAAACATCTTCTGGCAGCGGCATTGCTGTTGCTTTCGGGAAGTGTGGCGGCCCAGGAAATGCCGTCGGTTCCCGTGGACAAGGCCGTCCGTATCGGTAAGTTGGACAACGGACTGACCTATTACATCCGCCACAATGATTATCCTGAGCATGTGGCCAGTTTTTACATCGCCCAGAAAGTGGGTTCCATCAATGAGAACGACGACCAGCAAGGTCTCGCCCACCTGTTGGAACACCTGGCATTCAACGGTTCCGACCATTTCAAAGGCAACGACATGCAGGAGTATCTGCAGAGCATCGGTGTGCATTACGGCCGCAACCTGAATGCCTATACCAGTACCGACCAGACCGTCTATTACATCACCGATGTGCCGACGCAGCGCATCAGTGCCGTGGACTCGTGCATGCTGATTCTGAAAGACTGGTCGAACGGTATCCTGCTCACCCAGGACGCCATCGACAATGAGCGCGACATCGTGCACAACGAGTACCGCATGCGCATCGTGGGCATGCAGAAAGTGCTGGAGTCGGCCCTGCCGTCGCTTTATCCCGGCAGCAAGTACGGCCACCGTTTCCCCATCGGCAAGATGGAAATCATCGACGGTTGCGACCCCGAGACGCTCCGCGCCTATTACCGCAAATGGTACCGGCCGGACAATCAGGGTATCATCATCGTGGGTGACATCGACGTAGACCGTACCGAAGCCAAAATCAAGGAACTCTTCTCGGGTATTCAGGTACCGGCCGACGCCGCGCAGGTGGTGCCGGAACAGGTGCCCGACAACAACGAGGCCATTTATTATATCGGTCACGACAAGGAACAGACCGTCGATGTGCTGCTTCTTTCGATGAAGCACGACGCCACGCCCGACGCCGAAAAGGGCAAATTGCCTTATCTGATTCAGCAATACACCACCGGTGTGATGTCAAGTATGCTCAACAACCGCTTCACGGAGAAGGCCCAGGAGGCCGATTGTCCCTTCGTGCAGGCACAGGTCGACTATGGTGATTACCTGATTTCGCGCACCAAGGACGCCCTGTCGCTGACCGTGGTGCCCAAGGACGGCAAGGTGGCCGAGGCGCTGAAGGCCGCGCTCCGCGAACTCAAACGGGTGAAGGACTACGGATTCACCGCCACGGAATACGAGCGCGAGAAGTCGGAATACATAAGCCGCCTGGAGAAAATCTACAACAACCGCGAGAAGCATGAGACGAATGACTATTGCCGTCAGTATGTGGACAACTTTATCGAGAATGAACCCATCCCGTCGATTGAGGACGAATACCAGATCATGCAGCAGATGACGCCGATGTTGCCCGTGGATATGGTCAACATGGTGGCCAAGGGACTGATCAGCGAGACGGACACCAACCTGGTGGTCCTGGCCGTGCTCAACGAGAAAGAGGGCCGCGTTTATCCCACTAAGACCGACCTGGCCGAGGCCGTGACGGGCGTGCGCTCCGAGAAATTGGAGGCATACGTGGACAATGTGAAACAGGAACCGCTGATGACCGCCATGCCGAAGAAGGGCAAAATCGTGAAGGAAAAACTGGTGGCTGGTCTGGACTGCAAGGAACTGACGCTCTCCAACGGTGCCCGCGTACTGATCAAAAAGACCGATTTCAATGCGGATGAAATCCTGATGCGCGCCTCTTCCGAGGGCGGTGCGTCGCTCTTCGGCCATGAGGACGACACGAATATCTCACTGGCCAACTATATCCTGAGCATGAGCGGCAAGGGCAATTTTCTCTATACCGAACTGAGCAAGGCGCTGGCCGGCAAGCAGTGCGGCGTGAATTATTCCATTGCCGACTTCACCCACGGCGTGACGGGCAAGACCACACCGAAGGACTTGGAGACGATGATGCAGTTGCTCTACTTGAGTTATACGGACATCAAGCGCGATGACAAGTCGGTGGCCTCGCTGATGAACCAGCTCCGCGCCGTACTGGAAAACCAGCTCAAGGACAATTCCACCGTCCTGCAGGACTCCGTGATGGCCACGCAGTACGGACACAATCCTTACTACCGGGTGACGACCGTCGACCAACTCAACAACGTGAGTTACGACCGCGTGCTGGAGATGGCCAGAACACTGTACGGAAATGCGGCCAACTTCACCTTCGTCTTCATCGGCAACTATGACGAGGCGGTGCTGAAAGACCTGATTTGCCAGTATGTCGCCTCTCTTCCCGCCGGCGGCAAAAAACTGAAAGGTACGGAGAAACGCACGCTCGTGGACGGAAAACTGCAGAACCGTTTCACGCGCAAGATGGAGAATCCGCAGGCACAGGCCCGCGAATACTGGCGGAGCGCGCCGATGGAGTACTCCCTGGAGAACGCCGTCATGTCGCATGTGGCGGCCGACCTGCTCAACATGACCTACAACCGTGAGATTCGCGAAAAACTTTCAGCCGCTTACTACGCCGGTTGCCAGTCGGCCGTGGACAACGACGGTCCAGTGACTTACTATTCCGTAACAGGTATCGGCATGCTCAATCCCGACAAGGTGACGAGTGCGCTGCCGGAATTCGAGGCCGGTATGCAGAAGGCATTGACCGCTCCCGACGAGGACGACCTGAACAAGGTGAAACAGGTGATGCTCAAACAGTATGACGAGGACGTCAAGACCAACGGTTACTGGCGCAACATCCTTGGAGGCTACGGCCGTTACGGCAAGGATTTCCACACGGATTACCGCAAGACGGTGGAACAGGCTGACGGCGCGAAAGTGTCGGCGTTCCTGAAAAACGTGATTCTTTCTTCCGGCAACCACCTGGAAGTGGTGATGCAACCGGAGTGATTAGCGTGGAACGTGTAACGTGAACCACCCCGCCTTCGGCACCCCTCCTTCGAAAGGAGGGGACTGTCTTGGGGCGTGAGACGAGAATATTTTAGAGTTGAGTGAACCATTCCATTCTGTTTCCCGACGGATTACATGGCTAATCGTCTGGTGTTTCCTCCCGGCATGGATTGCGGAGGCACAGACGGTGCGAGGAAAAACGGACGACAGCGGTGTGGCGTTCGACCGGCCAAGGCCGGTCACGCGCACCGCTTCTTCTGTATTTTCCGACAGTGTCTCATCCCTGAATTATTATCCCGAAGGACAGGCCATTGTCTGCCGGGACGGCAAAAACCGGTATACGCGGGCGCTTTACGGTCATGAAACAGCCTTCCGCGTGGAGACAAGCGACTGTCCCGTCTTTGCCGTTTACGACAAGGACACACTGCTTCATGTGTCAGTTTCCCTGTCGGTAAGCGGCATTTCTTATCCTTTGGATTCCACGGCGCACTGTGAGTCGCGCTATGTGGCGGGCAGAAGAGACTATATTCTGACCGACGGCAGGTGGGGCAGGGGGCGCGTCCGCGTGTCCGTCTGGGCCTGCCAGGACCGCGACGGTGCGTTGTGGGCCTTGTCTTCCGACGGATTTGCGGACGCCCCGACATGGCAAATCGACGTGCGGCCCACCCGTGTCAGACGTCTGGTGCGCAACGGCGACATCGGCCGTTTCCGTCATCCGGAGGCCTTTGAACCTCTGAAAGATGTCCGTCCGGACCGGTTGAGGCTGACGGGCAACGAGGCGGCGGTCGTACTTTACCGCACGGAAAAAGGCAAAGGCGACTTCCGTCTGCAACAGGCGACGGCAGCGGAGACCGCGCAGGCGGAGGCGGAACGCCTCAAGAGAACCGGTACGTTGGCGTTTTCCACCCCCGATGCCTTTATCAATCCGTTGGGGCCGCTGCTCCTGGCAGCCGCCGACGGGGCATGGGACGGCGAGAGCTGGTTGCACGGCGCCGTGGGCTGGCGCAGTCAGTTGCCCGGATGGCGTGCCGGATTTTTGGGCGATTTCATCGGCAAAAACGAACGGAGCCGGTCGCATTTCATCGCTTACGCCAAGAGTCAGGTGACGGATTGTCCCGCCGTGATACCGCCACCCGCGCAGGATTCGGCGCACGGACTCTCGCGCGGCGTCTACAAGTGGGGCACGCCGATGTACAGTGACGGTTATATCTGCCGTTCGCCCGGCAACAACCACAGGTTTCACCACTACGACATGAACCTGAATTTCGTGGATGAACTCCTCTGGCATTTCCAGTTTGACGCGGATACCGCCGGCCTCCGTTTCTTCTGGCCGCTCCTCCGGCGGCACCTGGCGTGGGAAAAACGGACGTGGGACGCCGACGGTGACCACCTGTACGACGCGTATTGCTGCATTTGGGCCAGTGACGCGCTGTATTATAATGCCGGAGCGGTGACCCATTCGTCGGCCTACAACTACAGGGCCAACCGCCTGGCGGCGCGCATCGCCGTACTGCTGGGCGAGGACGGTGCGCCTTATCAGGCGGAGGCCGACAGTATTCTGGCGGCGATGAACCGCCGGTTGTGGGTATCCGATGAGGGCCATTGGGCCGAATACCAGGACTATATGGGTCTGCGCCGCGTGCATCCCGACGCGGCCTTGTGGAGTATATATACGCCGATCGACTGCGGGGCCTGTACGCCCCGGCAGGCAGATGAGGCCACCCGCTATGCCGACAGGCATTTTCCGCGCGTTCCCTTGCGTGTGAAAGGACTGGAGGAGACCTGTCACACCTTCGCCACCACCACCTGGCAACCTTATGAATGGAGCATCCACAACGTGGCGACGGCCGAGATGCTGCACACGGCCCTGGCTTATTTTGAGGCCGGTCGGGCCGAAAGCGGATTCCGACTGCTCAAAGGGGCGCTTGTCGATGCGATGTATGCCGGTACGTCTCCCGGCAATTTCGCACAGATTTCGCCCCGCGACGCCGTGCTCGGCGAGAGTTACCGCGACTTCAGCGACGTGACGGGCATCGCCTCGCGCGCCATTGTCCAAGGCCTGTTCGGGATTACGCCCAATGCCCTGTACGGTGAATGCATCCTCCGTCCGGGACTCCCTTCCTCGTGGGACAGCGTCCGGGTGAGTACGCCTTACCTGGAGTATGACTTCCGAAGGGAGCACGGAAAGGATATTTATACGGTGAGACAGCACTTCGCCCGACCGCTCCGTATCGTCTTCCGACAGAACACCGGACCCGGAGAGTGGCGCGAAATACAGGGTACCGACGCCCCCGTACAGCGGTTTGAGGTGCCTGCGGTCCTGCCCTTCGACACGCTTGCGCCCTTTGAGGACGTGCCCGTGGAGGGGAAAGTATACATTCTCCCGCAGAGCAAAAAGAGACAAAAGGTGGATTTGTCGGGCCGTTACAATGCCTGTGTGGAGGATATTTTCAGACAGGAATACCTGTCGCCGCGCCCGCCTTACACCACGCTTGAAATCCCCGTTCAGGGCATCGGTGACTGGTGCAGTACGAAGAAGACGGCCGACATCCGTTGCCGCGACTCCGTTATCTACACTTCCCTATGGGACAATTACCCCGACAGTGTTACCGTCCCTCTTGCTGGAAAGGCCCGCAACGTGCGCCTGACGCTCTGCGGCAGTACCAACGCCATGCAAAGCAGGATAGCCAACGGCAGGGTGAGGGTGGAATATGCCGATGAAACCGCCGAAATCCTGTGGCTCGTCAACCCAGACAACTGGTGTCCGATAGAGCGCGACTACCTGAATGACGGTCTTTCTTTCCGTCTTTCCGAGCCCCGTCCCCTGCGCCGTCACTTCCTGACGGGCCTCGAAAGCAGGACGCTTTCCGATGATTTGGGTATCACGGATGCCCTGCGCGAAATACCCGGCGGGGCCGCCACCATCCTGGATTTGCCCCTGAATCCCCGGAAACGGTTGAGAAAACTGACGCTGACCACGCTCTCCAACGATGTCGTCATCGGCGTGATGGGGATAGAATTGTGGAAATAAGTGTAAAAATTCTCATAGACAATTATTTTACCTTGTCCGTCAGAAAAGACACCTTTATATATAAATAATGCATTACTTTTGCCCTCGGAAATTAAAAACCTAAAGATAAAAGCAATGAAAAAGTTATTGTTGTTCGTTCTGGTTCTGGCGGGAATCGCTCAGGCATCCGCTTATGAGACGAAGAAGACGCCGGCTTTCCCCGGTGCGGAAGGTTACGGTATGTATGTCACGGGCGGCCGTGGCGGTAAGGTGTATCACGTGACGACGCTGGAAGACGGTACCGGAGAGGGTACGTTGCGCTACGCCGTCAACCAGTCGGGCGCGCGTACCATCGTGTTCGACGTCTCCGGAACCATTCACCTGACGAGTGCCTTGAGCATCGGCAACGGTGACGTGACCATCGCCGGACAGACGGCACCGGGCGACGGCATCTGCATTGCCGACTGGCCCGTGACCATCGCCGGCCAGAATGTCATTCTGCGCTACTTGCGTTTCCGCCTCGGAAACACCTATGTGAGCAAGGAAGACGGTGACGGAGGTCATGAAGGTGACGGCCTCGGCGGCATGGACGGCGCCAATATCATGGTGGACCACTGCACCATTTCCTGGTCGATTGACGAATGTCTGTCGGTCTATGGCAACCGCAATACGACCGTACAGTGGTGTATGGCTTATCAGAGTCTGCGCGAATCCGGTCACTCCAAGGGCGCTCACGGCTACGGCGCCATGATGGGCGGCGGCAAGACGACCTATCATCACAACCTGTTGGCCGACCACGACTCGCGCACGCCGCGTTTCGTTTTCCGTTCGGGCGACGAGACGTCAGAAGAAAATCCCACCGATTACCGCAACAACGTGATTTACAATTACGGCAAGAACGGTTGCTACGGCGGTGAGGAAATGAACATCAACATCGCCAACAACTATTACAAACCGGGTCCGTTCACCAAGATGCAGCGCGAGAGTTACCAGAAGCGCATCTCCGGTGTAGGCTACGGTACCCACTATGACAGCGACGGCAACGTGTCGGAATACCTCTGGGGACATTATTATGTGGACGGCAACGTCAACGCTTCCTGGTCGGACGTGACAGCTGACAACTGGACCATCGGGTTTATCAACCAGATTTCGGACGCTTCGAAAACGGCGACCTACGCCTGGGGCGACGAGACGGCCGACACGATTCACAAGACCGAACCGATGCCGTTTGCCTATGTGACTACCCATACGGCCGCCGGCGCCTACGAGAAAGTGGTGGCCTATGCCGGTTGCTCGCTCCACCGCGACTCACTCGACCGCGCCATCGCCAAGGATGTGAAGAACGGAACCTGCACGTTCTCCGCTGATGCCAAGACACGTCCGGGTATCATCAACGACGAGGAGGAGGCCTGGACCGACGGCGACGACGCCTGGCCCCGTCTCAACAGTGAGGCCGCTCCTGTCGACACCGACGGTGACGGCATGCCCGACGAGTGGGAGACGGCCAACGGACTTGACCCCAATGACGCCTCCGACGGACCCGTTGTCAACGAGGACGGCTATACCAATCTGGAGTATTATCTCAACGGTCTGGTGAAGGACATCACGGAAGAGCAGTCGGCCGGCGGCGAATTGCAGGGCGAGGACATCGCCTCTACGGGCGAGCTCAATCCCGAACAACTGGATGAGAGCAGTGCCATCGAAGTGCCTTCCGAGGAATATTTCGACATGAACAAGGTGATTTTCCAACAGAAGAACGGTTCAGACCTCGGCAACCTGAACACGTCGGGCGATTACACCATGATAGAAAACCTCCGCACGGGACAGACGGCGTCGTTCATTGTCAATGCGACGAAGGCCGGCGAGTACCTCGTGGAGTTCAAGGGTTGCACCAAGCGCGACAATGTTTCCACGAAATGGGAGTACACCGCTGACGGTGAAACCGAGACTTCCACCAATGTCTCCATCGCCAACAACGGTTCGTGGGGCAACAGCGTGGGCGCCAAGTGGGACGATTACAGTTTTAAGACCACCCTGTCCAAGGGTCTGAAGAAACTTATCATCACGTTCTCCGCCGAGAAATACACGGCCAATATCGCCCAAATCCGCATGACACTGGCCGAAAGCGACGGCATCAGTGAGGTGATTGACGCTACGCCCGAAGATGGCGGCATGCTCTACGACCTGCAAGGCCGCCGCGTGACAGCGCCCCGGAAGGGTGTCTATATTCAGAACGGCCGGAAAATCATCAAGTAATACACGTCGACGGCAGGGGCATGACATGCCCCTGCTTATTTTCTGAAACCATATTAATGGCCGGAAGGTCGTGTCAGAACTCAGATTCAATCAGCTTTTGACACACCTTCTTTCCTAAACCTGAACATCAAGTTACCATCAATATGAAAAAAGCAATCTTCTCCCTGCTGACCTTTCTTCTCCCGTTGTCGGGCTTTGCTCAATCAACCGTTACGGCAAATTGGCCTTTCGACGCCAATTTGAAAGGAATGGACACTTCCTCCGATGAATATGCGACAGCCACTGCGGCCGTCATCTCGTGCGAGGGTACCGACCTGTCCTCCAAATTCAATACCACCTTTACGGCAGGTTCCGGTCTCGTGTGGAAGGCCGTAATGACACCCGCAAGTTCGGAAACAGGTGAAACGGGACTCAAGATGGTCCGTTTTGGTGTAGGCGGAACGACTGACAACAGCGATACATACGCCGTTACCTTCGACATTCAGGCACAAGACGGTTTTGCCTTTGCTCCGACAGGCGTCAAGGCCAGTCTGGCAATATGGACTTCGGGCGCGGGAAATCATATAGACCTGTTGATGCGCAAGGTCAACAGCGACGGAATTACGACGGCCGAATACACATTGGGCTCTTATTATGACGATGTTCCCAAGGCGGAATACACTTATGTGAATTACGATATGCCCCAGACCGTCGCGGCTTCCACCGACAAATGGCAGTTGGTCATCCGCATGGGTGCCGGTTACGCCACCAATAATCAGTTTGCCATCGGTGACATCTCGATTTTCGGAACGGGTACAGTGAGTGAGGACATCACCACTTATTTCTTCTCGGTGGCTGTCAGTCCTGAAGGAGCAGGAACGGTAAGCCCTGCCAGTACGAAGGTGGTGGCGGGTGACGCCATTACGGTAAGTGCCACGGCCAATATAGGTTATGGTTTTTCCGGTTGGTACAACGGCGAGACCCAGCTTTCCTCAACCAATCCCTACACCGTGTCGGATATTGCTTCCGACATGAGTCTGACGGCTTTGTTTGACAAACTCCCGGAGGCATTGTTGACATACGGCGTGGCCCAAGGCAGCGAAGGCATGGGAAGTGTGTCGGTCAGTGAGACGGGCAGCGGCAGTGAAGGCGCCTATACGTACAATTCGGGTACGAGTGTCAAACTGACGGCAAAACCGGTTACGGGCCATGTCTTCGTCAACTGGATTGACGCGGAGGGCAATGTGCTCTCCACCGCCTCTTCATATACGGTGAAAGTGGATGGCGACAAGACGGTTTATGCCGTATTCCGGATGATAGAGAATTACAAGGCCGACCTGATTGCCTTCCCCGGTGCGGAAGGATGGGGAAAATATACCACCGGCGGCCGCATGATCGACAGTCGCGGCGCCAAGGTGTATTATGTCACGCGCAATGATGATTGCGACGGCAACAACCTGGTGGAAGGCACGCTCCGCTGGGCATTGCTTTCGGGAGATGACACACCGCGTACTGTCTTGTTCAATACTTGCGGTACGATATACCTTACTTCCAAACTCTCGGTCAAGGCCAATACGTCCATTATCGGACAAACCGCACCCGGAGGCGGTGTGTGTATCGCAGGATATCCGTTGAAAATCACCAACCCCAACGTCATCGTGCGCCATATCCGATTCCGTGAAGGCGACCTGCCGACGGCATCCATGACGGCGCTTGACGTGGAAAATACGCATCATGTCATCCTGGACCATTGCAGCATGACTTGGTCGATGGAGGAAAATCTGACCCTTTATGATTGTGATTCCACGACGATTCAGTGGAGTATTCTTTCCGAAGGTCTGTATTCTTCCAAGAACGTGAAAGGTTCACGCGCCTACGCTACCCAATGGGGCGGCGAACACGGTACGATGCACCACTGCCTGATTTCCAATTGCAACAGCAGGACACCCCGGTTTAACGGTGTCCGTACGGAGAGTTCCGCCAGTGGCGGCCATGACCGTTACGTGGACAATGAATTTATTAATAACGTGGTGTTCAACTGGGGTAAGCAGAATTCCGTCTATGGCGGAGAATGCTATAAGCATCTCAACGGCGGAGACAATTACAACCGCGTCTATATGATCAATAATTATTTCCGTCCGGGTCCTTGCACCAAAGGCACAAAACGCCGTTTCTTCGTCGGTGCTTCCGGCTATGACGGCGGGGAAGGCATGGGACAATGGTATCTCAAGGGAAATAAATTCGAGACAGGCAGCAAGTATGCCGGTACGTCGACGGCATGGACCGACGCATCCTTGACCAGGGTCAACGCTGACAACTTCTACGGATTTACTACGGGAAGTGAAGAACGGGCATTCGACGCCCATGACGGAAATACGCAGGCAGTCTATGATAAAATCGTTCTTTCCGCTCCTGTGTTGAGCAGTAATGTGGAAACGGAAACAGCCGATGAGGCTTTCGTCAGTGTTACTTCCAAGGCCGGGGCATCCCTGCCGCGCTATGACGAGGAAGATACCCGTCTGTTGGCGGAAGCCTATGGAACGGTGGAACCGAAATTCTACGGTACGGATGATGCCGGCAATATCAGTAGAGCGGCAGGTATCATCAACACGCCTGCGGATATCGAATTTACAGAGACCGATTCCTTTGTGGCTCTCGACGAGGCGACAGGCCAGCTCATCACGACCGATATGTGGCCCTTCTTGGGCATGCGTGACGGCGAATGCCGCGTGACGGATACCGACGGCGACGGTATGCCTGATGCTTACGAGACATCAGTGGGACTGAATCCTAATGATGCGGCAGACGGTTATCAGTTGACCGGAAGCGGTTACTCCAATCTTGAGATTTTCCTCAACGGCGTGGCCGACGGAACCATTGACATGAGTCTTTACACCACGCGTGAGGAAGTGGAGAAGCAAATCGGTTTCAACGCCATTGTCGACCCGGCGGCAGAAACGGAGTCGCCCAATACGACACCTGCCATTTTCAAAACGGTGACGGCGGCTGTTGAACAGGCTCAGGAAAAAGCATCTGCCACCAGTCCGTATTACATTTTCATCAAGGCGGGTACTTACAATGAACACATCGAAATCACCAAGTCATACATTCACCTGATGGGACAGAACTGTGAGAATACGATAATTACGGACAACCGTCCCGCCAGTGAGTATGCCAATATTGAAAAGTCGGTGACCCTCTACATCAAAGGTTCCGACATCACACTCGACAATCTGACCGTCAGCAACACCTACGGTGCAGGCAGTCAGGCTCTCGCACTGTATACATTGGGCGACCGCATCACCGTGACACGCTGCAACCTGTACGGATATCAGGATACTTACCGCACGGGTAAGGCGTCACATCGCCATTTGGTACGCCGCAGTACCATCAGCGGCACCACCGATTTTATCTACAACGGTGGGGATGTGTTCTTCGATACGGATACGTTGAAACTGGTTCGCGCCACCAATGTGATTACGGCGCCCAAGTGTACGTCGCCTACTTGGGGCTATGTATTCCGTGATGCCTTTATCACGACCGATTTGTCAAGTGCCTCTACCCATTTGGGACGTCCTTGGGGCGAGACGCCGAAAGTATCGTTTATCAATACCCGGCTGGATGACAATGTGACCATTAAGGCAGAAGGATGGTATGACATGGGCGGCCTGCCCGTCCAAATGGCGGAATACAACACGACGGACGCTGCCGGTAATGCCGTGGATTTAAGCAGTCGCCGTACAACCTTTACCGTAAACGGCACCTCTTGCACAAGTAAGGCGGTATTGGATATGTTGGAGGCATCCGCTTATACCGTGGACAATGTCTTGCGCGGCACGGACAACTGGGATGCCGATTACCAGGGAATGATACTTCCCGCACCTGAAATGACAGTAGGAGAGGGTACGGTATCTTGGTCTGATCCCACCGGACTGGCCATGTGCTATCTGTTGGTTAAGAATGGTGAGGCTACGCTGACCACGTCCACGTCATGCGATTATGCCGAAGGCGACCGCCTGTCGGTACAGTTGGTCAGCGAGAATGCCGTTCTCGGTGAGGTGAATACACCGGAGATTGCCCTTGGAGTAAGACAAATTCTCTCAGAAGGCGCTATATTGGAATCCGTCTATTCCGTCGGCGGACAAAGGTTGAACGGTCTTCGCCAGGGTGTCAACATCGTGGTGGAGAGATGCGCGGACGGACAGCGTCGGGTGAAAAAAACAGTCATTCGGTAACCGATTTATATAAGAACAGACATGAGACTCAGACAAATACTCTTGGCACTGCCCCTGATGTGGGTCGCAAGCGCCACCGCTGCCCTGGCTGACTCAGGGCAGGACAAGACTGTCGCGGCACCTTCCGCCGGCGTGTATGAAGGGCTTCCTTTTCCTATGCGACCGGTGGAGACGCCCGTGATACCTGACCGGGAATATGATTTCTCCCGTTCCGGTCTGCAAGGCGACGGCAAAACACTGGTGACCGAGGCTCTGCAAACAGCCATCGACCGGCTTTCCGGACAAGGCGGCGGCCGGTTGACCCTGCCGGCCGGCGTGTGGCTAACGGGTCCTCTCACCTTGAAGAGTCACATCGAACTGCATCTCCAAAGCGGCGCCATCCTCTTGTTCTCGCCCGACACGTTGCTCTATCCCATGCGGGAGACCATCTTCGAAGGGCGTCCGGCCCTGCGCCGGCAGTCGCCGATATCGGCATATGAGGCCACCGACATCGCCATTACCGGTCAGGGCGTCATCAACGGCAGCGGACATTACTGGCGTCCGCTCAAGAAAGCCAAGACCAATGAGGCACAATGGAACGCCATTACCGCCCTGCCGGGTAAGTTGGAAAGCGAGCGCTTGTTCGTTCCGGAAGGTTCCCGCTCCACCACGCGCCCTGTCATGTTGCAGTTGGGCTCCTGCCGCCGGGTGGCGCTTGAGGGTGTTACCTTCATGAATTCTCCTGCCTGGTGCCTTCATCTGTTGATGTGCCGGGACGTGACGTTGAACGGACTGCGCGTGCAGAATCCCGAATTCGCGCAGAACGGTGACGGTCTTGACCTGGAATCCTGCCGGCGCGCCGTCATCCGGGACTGTGTCTTCGACGTGGGCGACGATGCCATCTGTATGAAAAGCGGCAAAGATGAGGCCGGACGCAGGCGCGGCATTCCCACGGAGGAAGTCATTATCCGCGACTGTACCGTGTTCAGCGGTCACGGCGGATTCGTCATCGGCAGTGAGATGAGCGGCGGCGTGCGCAATGTTTCCGTCGCCCGTTGCCAGTTTATCGGCACCGACACCGGTCTGCGCTTCAAGAGTACCCGCGGCCGGGGCGGCATCGTGGAGGATATTTTCATCCGTGACATCGCCATGACCGACATCAAGGGTGACGCGATCAACTTCAACCTGTATTACTTCTCGGGCAAGGAGGGGCGTGACGACAAACTTCCCGTGGACGAGACCACGCCGCAATTCCGCCGCATCACGATGGAAAACATCTCCTGCGGCAGTTGCACGCGCGCCTGCAGCATCGTCGGTCTGCCCGAAATGCCCGTGCGCGACGTCACGATGCGCAATATTCACATTCAGGCCAAGGAGGAAAATGTCTTCCGTTATTGCGAGAACGTGGAGATTAATTGACGCAAATAGGTGTAAAAATTGACGTTTCTTCCTTCTGCGGAAAATTTTTCACCCCACATTATTCAATAAGTGATATTTTTGCATCAGAAATTTTCTTCATAAACAAAGTAAAGTTATGAGATAACCGACGGGTTATTTTTTCGTAAGAGGTAAAAGATCAATAATTAGGTTAAAGGTAGATTTAGTATTTAAGTTACTTGTTCGGAAAAGGGCTGACGTGAGTCAGCCCTTTTTCGAACAAGCACTTTAATCAGTTCCTTTCTTTGCATGCCCAAAGAAAAAAGAATGTTTGTGCAAGCTGAGTGCAGAAGACAAGTTTACTTGTATTATGCCGAAGCGAAGCCAAACATGCGGCAGCGTAGCTGGCGAAAAGGCATCGGCAAGGTCGCTCGTTGCTAAAGCTCGTGCGAGGTGAGAGCAATCGCAAATGTATTTGCAGATTGCCGAACCGATGCCGAGGTTGCGCGAAGCGAAACTTTTGACGCATCCGCCTAAATTTGCTATCGATAAACTACGCCTGAAGGCTTCGTTTACACGCAAATTCTTAACGGCTACTGCGTGTCAATTTTTCTTAACGCCTCGCTCCAGCCGATTTTATTCGCAATAACCCTCCACTCTCAACTAAAGGTAATCTGCACCGAAGGCGGGACGGTCGGACTATCCTTGTGCCTTGGCGCGATACTCGCTCGGCGTCAGACCGGTTTCCTTCTTGAAGCACTTGCTGAAGTATTTCGGATTGGAAAAACCGACGGAATAGGCGATTTGCGAGAACGGTTCGTGACTCTTGGCGATGAGTTCTTCGGCCCGCTGCATCCGCAAATGCTTGATGAAGTCCACGGGCGACATACCCACAATACTTTTCAGTTTGCCGTAAAACACCGTGCGCCCCAGGTTGACCGCATCCGCCATGTCCTCCACCCGGAGGTTTTCCTCACCGATATGGGCCTCCAGGTACGCCATGAGCGTCTGCATCATCTCCTGGTCGGCATCCACTATCTTGGGCGAAGTGAGCGAATAGTCTTTCTTCTCCCCACCGTCCGCCGCCGGTTCCGGTTGTTTGGAGAGTTGTTCTATCATACTTTCCTGCAGGGCGTGCCGTTGACTGATGATGTTTTCCACCCGATGTCTGAGGTAAGTGGCGCTGAACGGTTTGGTGATATAGTCGTCAATGCCCGCGCTGAGTCCCTCCAGCCGGTCGTTGAGCGAGGCCTTGGCGGAGAGCACCACAATCGGAATGTGACAGATGTTCTTGTCCTGTTTGATTTGCCTTACCATCGACAGACCGTCCATTTCGGGCATCATCACGTCGGTCAGGATAAAGTCGGGCATCTCGCTTTGGGCTTTCTCCAGACCGATTTTGCCGTTTTCCGCCGTCAATACATGATAAGTGTCGCCGAGAATGGAGGCCAGGAACGCCCGCAGGTCGTCGTTGTCTTCCACCACCAGGATGGTCGTGTCGGGATGCGTGACGCTGCCTTCGCCCGTCTTGACTTGCGAGGTGAACACCGGCGCCGTCTCATCGTCCACGATATAATGGTCGGGGTCCTCATGCTCTATCATCCGGTTGACCAGGTCGAGCATCTCCCGACTGTTGCGCTGCACCATTTCCAGGTCGTCGCGGCCCTTGTCCGACAAGTCTTCTCTGTCGAGCACTTCAGTGACAGGACCGCCGATAAGCGTAAGCGGCGTGCGCAACTTATGACCGATTTCGGTAAAGAAGTCGGTCTTGAGTTTCAGCAGGCGCTGGTCCATCTTGTTGCGATAGCGCATGCGGTAGAAATAGAACACACCGCCGATGAGCGCGATGACGAAAAGCAGTTTGAGGAGTTTGCCCCACACCGATTCCCAGAATGCAGGCAATGCCCTGATGTGCAGTTCGCGTACATTGTCGGTCCAGACACCGTCGGCATTGGTGCTCTTTACCTCCAAGGTATAATGTCCTGCCGGGAAATGCGTATAACTCGCGCTGTGCCCCTCGTCGGAATAGTTCCATTCCTGGTCCACGCCCTTCACGCGATAGGCATAGCGCACCAGGTCATTGCCGCGATAATCCAGTGCGGAGAAGACAATGGTGAAATTGCGCTTGTCGGCCGGAACCGTCACCTCTTTCGTGTTCAGGAGCGGATGCATCGTCTGTTCACCCTGATACTGTATGCCGATAAACGCGATTTCGGGTCGGAAATCGTCTGTCTTGAGCCGGTCGGGATGGAAAGTAAAGAAACCCGACATGGCGCCGAGCACCACTTCGCCCGTAGTAGGATTGACCGACGGTTCCGCTTCTGTAAACTCGGCCCTGTCGCCCAGGTAATTCCGACCGTAGGTCTTGCGCTCTTTCGTCTCCGGATTCAGCATCGTGACGGTGTTGTCGCCCACCACCCAGACGCGCCCTTTCAGGTCTTCCGCCATGGAAATGAGCGCGCCTTGCGGTGCCGTAAACAGGTTGCGCGAGCATTTCAGATTGTCCTTCAGGAGGTTTTTCTCCAGGATTTCCTGCAGTCCGCCCGAAAGCGTCAGTACCAGCACGCGGCCGCTCTTGGTCACCAGTGTCTGCATCACGTCCGAAGCCATGAGCATCGTGGTGTCGCCCTGCACGTGCGCCGTGGTATAAAACTTCCCCTCGCCCCGGAAAGTCACCAGACCGTCGGTGGTGGAAACCAGCAACGTACCGTCGGGCGTATGCGTGACGCGGCGCGCATTGCGGAATTTGTCCTTGGGATAACCTTTCGGACTGACGAAACGAAGGTCGCCTTCAGCGTCCGTCACCTTGTTGACACCGCCGCCGTAGAGCGCTATCCATACGTTGCCGTCGGGGTCTTCGTCGAAGTCGTACACGTTGTCGTCCGACAGACCGCTTGCGCCGTCACGGGTAAAATGCCTTACCTGACCGCTCTCGACGAGATAAAGACCGCCGCCTTTCGTGCCGATCCATTGCCGGCCCTTGCTGTCTTCCAGGAAAGCGTAGATTTTCTCGTCCGTAGGAATGGCTACAGGCACCGCACTTTGTTGTCCGTCTGCTTTCAGTCCGAAGAAATGTCCGATGGAACCTATCCACAAGTCACCGTTTTTCATGGCGCATACCGCGCGCACTTCCTCGTTATTGTTCAAGGAATGAAACAGGAATTGCGGTGTGGTGAAATTGACCAGGTAGGTCTCGTGCGCCCCGATGATCCACAGGTTGCCCTGCCGGTCCGTGCAATGCTTGCGCGCGCTTGTGGGAATGAGCAGGTTGTCGCTTTCCAACACATATTGCCGGAGAACGCCCGCGCGCTCGTCATAATAACTGAACGTTCCGCCCGGAGGGATGGCCCACACCGTCTGTTGCCTGTCCTCCAGCCACATCGGTTTGTTGCTTGTGGTCGTCTTCATCGGATTGTCCTTGACGGCGCTGACCCAATGTGCCGTTCCGTTCTCCGTGAGCGTCAGTCCGCCCGCCTGTCCGAACGACCAGATGCGGCCGCGCGCGTCGGTGAAGACGCCCGTGACGGGCGCGCCGTCGGTCGGAACGAGCCGTTGGCGCTCTCCCTGTTTACCGTCGATGAGCACCAGACCTTTCTCCGTACCGAGAATGAGCCGGCCGCTTGCGTCGGCCGTCACCGCGCCGATTTGACTGACGCCGGCCTCAACAGGCGTCTGCCGAAGGGCGGTTTTCTGTTTGTCGAAACGGTAAAGCGCGCCGCCTGGCGTGGCAATCCACGTGACGTCCTTCGTTCCGGCGACATACTCATATTGTCCCTTGCTGTAAAAATCCTTTCCGTAGAGACAAATGCGGTCGTCGAGCAATATCCATTCATTGCCCTGTGCGTCAGGAACGATCTTCTTGACCGAGAAATCAGGGCCTGCGCCAAATTTCTTCAGGTCGATTTCCTCGATGCCCTTGCCGCCGGTGATGTCCTTGCCGCTGATGCGGTACACCTTCTTCCCGCCGCATTCACCGGAAATCCAGGTCACGCCCGAGGGCAGACAATACACCTTGTAGGCCGTCATCCTGGCCTTGCCGTCCTTTTCGATGAGCGCCGAGACGTCGATGTAACGGCACGAACCGGTGTCGAAGACGTACAACCGGTTCTCGTAACTCACGCACCAGATGTTGCCCTCGCTGTCGTCCTCCAGCAGTTTCATGCGGTTGGACGACACCACTTGCGCCGGTCCCGGGGCATCGCGGAACGACGTAAACCGGTAGCCGTCGTAGCAACACAGACCGTTCCAGGTGGAAAACCACATCAGTTGGCCTTTGTCTTGCGTCATGCTTGTCACGATATTGGCCGGAAGACCGTCGCCGACGTTGAACGTGCGGACGGTGCAATGGGGTTGTGCCGCGCCGGTAAGGGCGTGGAACAACAGGATGAGAAGGGGCAGGAGTCTTGGTTTCATCACTTGTCCGGATAAGTAGGGCACCGTTTTCGGTAAACGGCGACCGTCAGGTTAAAGCAGATATCTTGCCGCAAAAATAATGAAAAGTCGGAAAAAACAGATTTTCCGATGCCTGTTTTTTCCTTTCCGAGGTGAAAAAATTGTCGGAAATCGGAGAAAATCACCGGCGGAAGAAGGAAAAAACGGAAAGAATACTTGCGGAATGAGATTTTTTATTTATTTTGCACGCTGAAATCAAATGGCAGAATCATATTTCATTAACTGTTAAAATAAACAATCTTAACATGAAAAAAAGACATCTGATGTTGACACTGTTTGCCGCAACCGCGCTGTCGGTAAGCGCGCAGACGTATCCGTACCAGAACAAGAACCTCTCCTTCGAGGAAAGGGCGGCCGACCTTTGCAGCCGACTGACGCTCGACGAGAAAGTAAATCTCATGATGCGCGGTTCCGAAGCCATAGAGCGCTTGGATATTCCGCAGTTTGAATGGTGGTCGGAGGGCCTTCACGGACTCGGACGCAACGGTTATGCCACCGTCTTTCCCATCACGATGGGCATGGCCGCCTCATGGGACCCGGTGTTGTTGGAACAGGTCTTCAGCGTGGTCAGCGACGAGGCCCGCGTGAAAAACCAGCAGGCCAAGCGCGCCGGAGAAATCAAGAAGTATCAGGGACTGTCCATTTGGACGCCCAACATCAATATCTTCCGCGACCCGCGGTGGGGCAGAGGCCAGGAGACTTACGGAGAAGACCCGTGGCTGACGGCGCGTATGGGCGTGGCCGTGGTACGCGGACTCGAAGGCGACCCTCAGGCGAAGTACCGCAAGACGCTCGCCTGTGCCAAACACTTCGCCGTACACAGCGGTCCGGAGTGGAACCGTCACAGTTTTAATGTGGAAAACCTGCCTGCGCGCGACTTGTGGGAAACGTATCTTCCGGCCTTCAAGGCTCTCATTCAGGAGGCCAATGTGGCCGAGGTGATGTGTGCTTACCAGCGCATCGACGGTCAGCCCTGTTGCGGCAACAACCATTACCTGCAACAGATTCTGCGCACCGATTTGGGATTCAAGGGACTGGTGGTGAGCGATTGCGGCGCCATCGGTGACTTCTGGATAAAGGGCCGGCACGAAGTGTCGCCCGACGCCGCCGCCGCTTCGGCCAAAGCCGTACTGGCCGGCACCGACGTGGAGTGCGGTGTCAACTACAAACGTCTGCCCGATGCCGTGAAACGGGGCGAGATTACCGAGGAACAAATCGACGTGAGCGTGCGCCGTCTGCTCGTTTCCCGTCTTTCGCTCGGCGACCTGGACGCCGACGACGACGTGGAATGGACCAGGATACCGGAGTCGGTCGTGGCCTGTCAGGCCTCCAAGGACCTGGCGCTCAAGATGGCGCGCGAGACGATGACGCTGCTTCAGAACCGCGACGGCGTACTGCCGTTGGCCCACGGTGCCAAGGTGGCCGTGCTGGGACCCAATGCCAACGACTCCGTAACGCTGTGGGGCAACTACAGCGGATACCCTACGTCGACGGTAACCATCCTCAAGGGCATTCAGGGAAAGACCCCGAACGTCAAGTTTATCAAGGGCGTGGGTTATACGCGCAATGAAATGATTGACAGCCGGTTTGATGAAATCCGCGGCGGTCTGAAGGCCACCTATTGGAACAACATGGAATTCCAGGGACAACCGGCGGCTAAAGCCGTCTATGGCGAGGCGGTTAACCTGAGCAACGGCGGTGCCACCGTGTTTGCTCCCGGTGTCAACCTGGAACAGTTCTCCGCCCGCTACGAGGGCGTGCTCGTTCCTTCCCGGAGCGAAACAATGACCTTCCAGGTCAACGCCGACGACCTGGTGCGCCTGATTGTCAACGGCGACACGGTCATCAACAGTTGGAAAGCCCGTGCCCGCATTGTGGAGAACAAGCGTGAACTGGCGGTGGAAGCCGGCAAGGAATACAATATTCAGATAGATTACGTGCAGAACAAGGACGTGGCCGTGATGCAGTTTGACCTCGGTCCCGTCGTTGCCGTAGACGGCGACCGCGTGGCCCGTGAGGTAAGCGATGCCGATTACGTCATCTTCGTGGGCGGTATCTCTCCCAAACTGGAGGGCGAGGAGATGAAAGTGACCGACCCCGGATTCAAGGGCGGCGACCGCACGACTATCGAACTCCCGCAGTCGCAGCGTGACCTCATTGCCCGTCTCCACAAGGAAGGCAAGAAGGTCATCTTCGTCAACTGCTCCGGAGGTGCCGTGGCACTGACGCCGGAGAGCGCCAATGCCGACGCCATCCTGCAGGCATGGTACGGCGGTGAACAGGGCGGACAGGCCGTGGCCGACGTTCTTTTCGGCGATTACAACCCCGAAGGCCGTCTGCCGGTGACGTTCTACAAGGACGACAGCCAGTTGCCCGACTTCCTCGACTACACGATGAGCGACCGCACCTACCGTTTCTTCGACGGACAACCGCTGTGGGCCTTCGGTCACGGACTGAGTTATACGACGTTCCGTTACGGTAAACCGCAGTATAAGGACGGTGCCGTCACCTTTACCGTTGAGAACACCGGCGACCGCGACGGCGTCAGCATCGCACAGGTATACCTGCGCAATCCTGCCGACAAGGTCCTGAAGAAAACGCTTCGCGCTTTCGAGCGGGTGAGCCTTAAGGCGGGTGAGAAGAAGACCGTCACCGTGGCTTTCCCCCGCGACCGTTTCGAATGCTGGGACGCCTCCACCAACACCATGCGCGTGGTGCCGGGCAAGTATGAGATTCTCGTCGGGCAGTCGAGCGACGATGCCGGCATGAAAGTGACGGGAGTGAAGGTCAAGTAACGTGGAGCGAGATTACCCGTACATATCTCACTATACGATAAAAGGGCGGCTCGGACGGACCGCCCTTTTATCAAAAATACGTAAAGATATTCTGCTGTATCACCGCGGATTTGTCGGAAAAAATGACCGTTTTTTACCCCTTTAAACGCGATAATCGGCAGATTCCAGCTGAACGAATAAGCGGTTTCTGCCTTCTTGTCGGGTGACGGAATAGGAACCGCGAAGCAAAACAGGCATTCTTGGTCTTCGATTCAGGCAGTCTCGCACCGCAAGCGCGGCTGTTTTGCTCCTCAAGACTGCCGCCGCTCATGACCAGGCGCGGCAGTCTTGCGGACCAAGAATGCCTGTTTTGGAAAACCGCCCATGAAAACCTGCGGTTTGACGGCGTTTGAAACATGTTCATTTTCCGCGTATTTCCGCACGGATGTCTTTTCGTCCGGGAATACGCGAGCGGTTTGTCAAGATAAAATACTATATGAAAGGAGGGCGGCTCTTTGAAAAACTATGACAAATCAAAGGGCGATTCCTTACACCAGACCGTCGAATTGCTTCTTCAGACTTTGGAGCTCGCCCTTCACGGAGATGAGCGTGTCGAGGATGGCGGCCGTCTTTTCGGCACCGGCAGGATTCTTGTTGAGCATCTTGCGGGCGGCGGCGAGCTTGAATCCGCGCACTTTCACGAGACTGTAAATCACGCGTAGCTGGTCGATGTCCTTCTGCGTGTATTGTCTTACGCCGTTGGCCGTGGTCTTGGGACGCAGGTGCGGGAATTCTTTTTCCCAATAGCGGAGCAGACTGTCGGATACGCCGAATTCGGCGGCGACTTCCTTGATGGAGTAGTAGAGTTTATGATTCTTATCCTTCTTTAGAGGCATATTTATGACGCTTGTTGATGAAACAAAAAGAAATTTATTTGCAAAAATACGAAAAAGGTAATAACTTTGCAAGCAAATTTTAGAAAATTAGAAATAAATCAATATGATGACTGCCAAAGAGATTCGTGACTCTTTTAAAAAATTCTTTGAGTCAAAGGGACATGCCATCGTGCCTTCCGCACCGATGGTGATTAAGGACGACCCCACGCTGATGTTCACCAACGCCGGTATGAACCAATGGAAAGACATTATCCTCGGCACGCGCGACCCGGAACCGCGCCGCAGGGCCGACACGCAGAAGTGTCTTCGCGTGAGCGGCAAGCACAACGACCTGGAGGAAGTGGGTCACGACACGTATCACCACACGATGTTCGAAATGCTCGGCAACTGGAGTTTCGGGGATTATTTCAAGGAGGGCGCCATCGACATGGCCTGGGAATATCTCGTGGACGTACTCCACCTGGACCCGAAAGACCTGTACGTGACCGTCTTCGAGGGCTCTCCCGATGAGAATATCCCCCGCGACGACGAGGCGGCGTCGTATTGGGCCAAGCACGTTCCGGCCGACCACATCATCAACGGCAACAAGCACGACAACTTCTGGGAAATGGGCGACACGGGCCCCTGCGGTCCCTGTTCGGAGATCCATGTGGATTCGCGCACCCCGGAAGAGAAAGCGAAAGTGCCCGGACGTGAACTGGTCAACAAGGATGACCCGCAGGTGATTGAGATTTGGAACCTGGTGTTCATGCAGTTCAACCGCAAGGCCGACGGCCAGTTGGAGAAACTCTCGATGAACGTCATCGACACGGGTATGGGATTTGAGCGTCTCGTGAGAATGCTGCAGGGCAAACACTCCAATTACGACACCGATATCTTCCAACCGATTATCCGGCAGGAAGAGATGATTACCGGTCTGAAATACGGTGAGAAGGAAGAGACCGACGTGGCCATGCGCGTCTGCGCCGACCACCTGAGGGCCGTGGCCTTCTCCATCGCCGACGGCCAGTTGCCCGGCAACGCCAAGGCGGGTTATGTGATTCGCCGTATCCTGCGCCGTGCCGTGCGCTATGCTTACACGTTCCTGGGCCAGAAAGAGGCTTTCCTCTTCAAATTGCTTCCCGTGCTCATTCAGGAAATGGGCGAGGCTTTCCCCGAACTGCCGGCTCAGCGCGAACTCATCGGTCGGGTGATGAAAGAGGAGGAGGACGCTTTCCTGCGTACGCTCGACAAGGGTATCCAACTGCTCAACGGGGCGATGGACGAACTCAAGGCGCACGGTGAGACCGTGCTCGACGGTACACAGGCCTTCCGCCTGTTCGACACCTACGGATTCCCGCTCGATCTGACCGAACTGATCTGTCGGGAAAACGGCTATACCGTGGACGAGGCGCAATTCCAGGAGGAGATGGCCAAGCAGAAGGCGCGTGCCCGCAACGCCGCCCAGACGGAGAGTTCCGACTGGGTGACGGTGCGCGAAGGCGAACAGCAGTTTGTGGGTTACGACTATTCCGAGTATGTGTGTCATATCCTGCGCTACCGCAAGGTGACGCAAAAGAAAAAGACTTTCTACGAACTCGTCCTCGACTTCACCCCGTTCTACGGTGAGATGGGCGGACAGTTGGGCGAGAGCGGCGTACTGGTGAGCGAGAACGAGACCGTCAACGTCATCGACACCAAGCGCGAGAACAACCAGAGTATCCACATCGTGGAACAGTTGCCCGCCGACGTTGAGGCCGAGTTCATGGCCTGTGTCGACACCGACAAGCGGCAGGCCAGCGCGGCCAACCATACCGCGACCCACTTGCTCGACTATGCGCTCAAGCAGGTGTTGGGCGACCATGTGGAACAGAAGGGTTCTCTCGTGGGTCCCGACACGTTGCGCTTCGACTTCTCCCACTTTCAGAAAGTGACGGATGAGGAACTCCGCCAGGTGGAACGGTTGGTCAACGGTCTCATCCGTCAGGATCTTCCGCTCGACGAACACCGCGACACCCCGATGGAAGAGGCCAGGAAGATGGGCGCCATCGCCCTCTTCGGCGAGAAATACGGCGACAAGGTGCGCGTGGTAAGGTTCGGACCCTCGTGCGAATTCTGCGGCGGTATCCATGCTGCGAGTACCGGTCGCATCGGTATGTTCAAGATAGTGAGTGAAAGCAGCGTGGCCGCCGGCGTGCGTCGCGTGGAGGCCATGACGGGCCGCAAGTGTGAGGAGGCCATGTATCTCATGGAAGACACGATGCGGGCACTGCGCGGCATGTTCAACAACGCCAAGGACCTGCGCAGCGTCGTGGAGAAATACATCGAGGAGCACGACCAGATGAAGAAGGATATCGAGCGCTTCTCGGCCCAGGCGGTAGAGCGTGCGAAACAGTCGCTTGTGGAACACGCCGAGAACGTGGGCGGCGTGAAGGTGGTTAAGGCGGTCCTGCCCCTGTCGGCCGCCGCCGCCAAGGACCTGGTCTTCAAGGTGGCCGCCGCCATTCCGGAGAATCTGGTCTGCGTGGTAGGTTCCACCGAGGGCGACAAACCGCTCTTGAGTGTGATGCTCTCGCAGGACATGGTGAAGGAACACGGACTCCATGCCGGTCAGATCGTGCGCGAGGCCGCCAAACTGATACAGGGCGGCGGTGGCGGCGCGCCGCATTACGCCTCTGCCGGCGGCAAGAACATGGACGGTCTGCACGCTGCGGTCGACAAGGTCGTGGCGATGTGTACCGGTAAGGGATAATCCAGTATAATCCTAAAGGATAAGAAAGATGAGACGGAATTTGCTCCTTGCAGCCCTGACGCTTTGTCTTTGGGCAGGTGTGGCGACGGATGCCGTTGCCGGCGTGAAGGTGAAATGGAAACCCGACAAGACGGTGGTGGACGGAATCTGCTACCAGCTCAGTCAGAAAAACGAACGGGCCGTGGTGGTGAAAAATCCCGAAGCGCTCGTGGGCGACGTTGTGGTGCCGGAGAAAATCGAGACCGACACGGTGACTTATTATGTGGAAGAAATCGCCCAAGGCGCCTTCAGCGACTGTGCGGGCATGACTTCCATAACACTGCCCAAGACGGTTTCGAAAATAGGCATCAGTGCTTTCAAGAACTGTTCCTCGCTCAAGGAGGTGACCATTCCCGACGGCGTGGAGGAGATTCCTGACGGACTGTTCGAGAACTGCGCCTCGCTCGTGAAGGTCAACCTGCCCGCGCGTTTGGCCAAGATGGGCCAGGGCGTGTTCCAGGGCTGCAGCAGTATGGAGGAATTCGACTTCCCCGAAAGACTCACCGAAGTGCCGAATTACTTTTTCACTTATTGCAGTAACCTGAAACGGGTGACATTGCCCCGCGGACTGACCGCCATCGGCAAGGGCGCCTTCCTGGAATGCGCCAGTATGGAGCGTATCGAACTGCCGAAATCGGTGAAGCAGCTCGGCAATGACGCCTTCAAGGGATGCGCCACGCTCGACTCTCTGGTGCTGCCCAATTCGATGAACAAGATCGGAAGCGGTGTCTTTGAGGACTGCAGCAGTCTGCAGGCCGTCACGCTGCCGCGCGGCATCAAGGCCATTCCCTCGGCCATGTTCCGCAACTGCAGCAGTCTGGAGACCATCGAACTCAACAATGCCATCAAGGAAATCGGCAGTGATGCCTTTGAAAACTGCACCGCACTGACGTCGGTCACCATTCCGGTGTCGGTGAAACAGATTGCGGGCGGCGCCTTCGACAAGTGCACCAACCTCATGGAAGTGACCTGTCTGTCGATTACGCCGGCCAAAATCAGCAGCAGTTCGTTCTGCAAGACCACCCTCAAGGAGGGTATTCTCTTCCTGAAGAAAAACGCGATTGCCCATTACGAGATGGACAAGCAGTGGAATAAATTCATCACCATGGAAGGCCTGTAGGCCTTCCGTGTTTTTTTCCCCGATTCTTTTCCACCTTAGTTTATGTTAGAATACATCACTCCGCCGCTTGCGGGCGCGATTATCGGATGGGGAACCAACTGGCTCGCCATCAAGATGATATTCCGGCCGCTCTATCCCAAACACGTCTTCGGCGTGCGCCTGCCGTTCACGCCCGGTCTGATTCCCAAGGAAAGGGCGCGTATCGCCGAGTCGATCGGACAGGCGGGCGAGTCGCTCATCGACCTGCCCTCCATTCAGGAGAAGTTGCTTTCGGAGCAGTTTACGGAGAAAATAGCGGGTGCCGTCGACGGTTTTATCGACCGGCAGCGCCGCAATGACGAACCGGTCCGGTCGTTTATTGCCCATTGGATATCGGAGGATGTGGTCAACGATGTCGTTGCCAACGGCAAACGGGACGTGGCCGCCAAACTCGCGGAGGCTATCCGGCGGGAGGATTTCACCGATACCATTTCGGATAAAATCGTTCAGGCCACGGGCGAGAAAATCAAAGATGCCGGCATTTTGCCGGGTATTGGGTTCTTAGGCAAAATCGGCGGTATCGAGGATAAGATAATGGCATCGCTCAAAAGCAACGCCAAGAAGGTGGTGGCCAAACAGTTGAGGGGCATCGTGGAGAATCATTCGGAGAAGATTATCTACGACATCAGCGGCAAGGGCATCGATGCCGTCCTGGAAACGCCCGTGAGCAAGTTGGTCGAACAGCAGTCGGAGAACATCGGTCAACTGCGCGGTTACCTGATGGAAGCCTACAGGGAAGGCGTGGCCCACTACCTTCCCCGTATCCTGCCTGCCATCAACATCAGGCAAATCATGGTCAACAGTGTGATGGGACTGGATTTGCCCGAACTGGAACGGATGCTCCTGAAGGTGGTCAACAAGGAACTCAAGGCCATTGTCTGGCTCGGTGCCTTGTTGGGTTTCCTTATCGGAGCACTGACAATGCTTGTCTGATATCGTCAATCAGGTCGTCCGCGTCCTCGATGCCGACGGACAGTCTGATGAGCGTGGGGTCGATTCCGGCCTCACGGAGTTGTTCGTCGCTCATTTGCCGATGGGTATGCGAGGCGGGATGCAGCACGCATGTCTTGGCGTCGGCCACGTGTGTGACGATGGAAATCAATCGGAGAGAGTCCATGAAGCGCACGGCCGTGTCACGGTCGCCCTTGAGTCCGAAGGCCAGTACGCCGCAAGCGCCGTCGGGCAGGTACTTCTGGGCCAGCGAGTGGTCTGCGTCCGACTCCAGCGCACTGTATCTTACCCAGTCCACGCGGTCGTCCTGTTCCAGGAAACGGGCAATTTTCAAGGCGTTCTCCGAATGGCGCGGCATGCGCAGGTGGAGCGTCTCCAGACCGAGATTGAGCAGAAAACTGTTTTGGGGAGCGGCGATACTGCCCAGGTCGCGCATGAGTTGGGCCACGAGTTTGGTCATATAGGCCATCTTGCCGAAGGCTTTCGTGTAGGTCAGTCCGTGATAACTCTCGTCGGGCGTGGTCAGTCCGGGGAATTTCTCCGCCTGAGCGTCCCAGTCGAACCGTCCGCTGTCGGCGATACAACCGCCTACTTGCGTGGCGTGGCCGTCCATGTATTTGGTCGTGGAGTGTGTCACGATGTCGGCGCCCCATTCAAACGGCCGGCAAAGGACCGGTGTGGCGAAGGTGTTGTCGACGATAAGGGGCACGCCGTTCTGGTGGGCGATGCGGGCAAAGCGCTCGATGTCGAGCACCCGGCAACCCGGATTGCTGATGGTCTCGCCGAAAAGCAGTTTGGTGTTGGGCCGGAAAGCGGCCTGGATTTCCTCGTCCGTCGCGTTCGGACTCACGAAAGTACAGTCGATTCCGAGTTTTTTGAGCGTCACGCCGAACAGGTTGTAGGTGCCGCCGTAAATCTCGTTGGACGTCACGAAATGGTCGCCCGCCTGACAAATGTTGAACACGGCGTAGAAGTTGGCGGCCTGTCCGCTCGACGTGAGCATGGCGCCCACGCCGCCTTCCAGGTCGGCAATCTTGGCTGCCACGGCGTCGTTGGTCGGGTTTTGCAGGCGCGTGTAGAAGTAGCCTTCCTTCTTCAGGTCGAAGAGTTGGGCCATTTCGTCGGTGTTGTCATACTTGAATGTTGTACTCTGGATAATCGGTACCTGTCGCGATTCTCCGTTTTTGGGTTGCCATCCGCTTTGTACGCAACGGGTGGCGATGGATGTTTTTTTCATTGTTGTTGTTATTTTCTGTTGTTCTGTTTAACCGAATCCGTTATTCTCCCGCTTTCCAGTTGACGAGATACAGTACCTCCGTGGCCCTGGTGAAGGCGGTGTAAAGCCACCGGATGTAGTCGGCCGTCATCATGTCGGCCGTCATGTATCCCTGGTCCACATACACGTGCGCCCACTGTCCGCCTTGCGCCTTGTGGCAAGTCACGGCGTAGGCAAACTTGATTTGCAGGGCATTGTAACAGGGATCCTCGCGGATTTTCTCCAACCGTTTCCGCTTTTGCGGAATATCGACGTAGTCTTCCATGACGTTTTGGAAGAGTTGTTCCTGTTGCTGGCGCGTCAGGGAGGGCGCTTCGCTCTTCAGACTGTCGGTCAGCGCCGTCACGGTGATTTCCTTGTCATCGTAATCGGGAAAGCGCAAGGTGAGGTCGGCAAACGAAAAACCGTAAAGCTGGCGGTTGTTGCGCACGCGCAGGACGGTGGCCCTGTCGCCGTTGGCGATGAAGGAGAACTCTTTTTTCTCCTCGTCGCTCATGCCGCTCCGCTCCGTCCAGTAGTAATTGTTCTTCACCACCATCACACTGTCGCCCTGGGTGAGCAGGTCTTCCCGGCCGAGTATCATGTTGCGGATGCCCTGATTGTAGATGTTGGCCCGCTTGTTGCTCCGCGTGACCACCATCGTCTCGTCCAGGCCCACCTTATTGTAACTTGAGGAAAGACACTCGATGAGTTCGTCTCCCGGCACGTTGCGGATGTCGGCAAAACCTGAAAAACGGATGCGCGGCATGCCGGTCAGTTCGTCGTGGCCGATCATTTGGCGTATCCTGGTGGCGTTGTAGAGGATGCCGCTCTCACAGGCTTGCCTGACCACCTCGCCAAGATCGGCCTCGTGCACCTGGAGAAAATAAGACTGCAGGACATCGGCCGACAGGGCGGGCGACTCCGTCTCGCCTACGGGCGGCAACTGTGCCTTGTCGCCGATGAACAGAATCCGGCAGCCCTGCCCGCCGTAGACGTATTCCACCAGGTCGTCCAAGAGCCGTCCGCTCCCGAATCCCGCCTGCAGTCCGGGCATGCCCTCGTTGGCAATCATGGACGCCTCATCCACCATGAAGAGCGTATGTCGGTGCAGGTTGTCGGCCAAGGAGAAAAGACCGCCCGTGGCGTTGAACTGTTTCTGACGGTAAATGACGCGGTGGATGGTGTGGGCAGCCTTGCCGGCATGGAGGGAAAACACTTTCGCGGCCCTGCCCGTAGGCGCCAGCAGGACGGTTTTCTGACCCAACCCGTTCATCGCCCTGACCATGGCGCTGGCCAAGGAAGTCTTGCCAGTACCCGCACTGCCCCGGAGAATCATGGCAGAACGCGCGTGCCTGTCGGTGAGGAACGCGGCAAACTTTCTCACGGCTTCCGTCTGGTCGTCCGTGGGCGGCAGTCCGAACTGCCTCATGACTTGCCGGTAGATTTCGTCGGTGAGCATTTTTTGCTGAATTCTTTGGTCACCCCCTTATTTTTGATTACTTTTGCGGAGTGTCCCGCAAAGGTACACATTTTTTATTATAAGGAAAGAAAATCAGGAAAGAATGTCAACTCAGGAGCATACTTCCCCCGTGACGGAGCAGTCGGGCGCCCGACTGACGTTCCGCGTGAGCCGTCAACAGTTGACGGTGGCCGTTATCGACAAGACGGCGGACAATGACGTGCGCTGTTTCGCCTTGCCCGCCGAACCAGGCAAGAGTGTGGCGGCGCGCGTGCGCCGCCTGTTGCAGACCGCTCCCGAAGGACTTCCCGAGGCGGGCGCGTGGCTTTCGCCTTCCCGTTTTACCCGTGCGCAGGTGCTGATCGACAGTCCGGTGATGCTGGTTCCCGACGAGGAATTCTCCCCGGACGATGCGGAAGAACTCTATCAGTACAGTTTTCCCGACCGTCATCAGGAGAGCTTGATGATCAATCCGCTCGCGGGCGAGAACGCCGTGGCCGTATTTTCGGTTAATCGTGACCTGAAACAGGTGTTGGAAGAGCACTTTGCCGACATCCGTTTCCTGCCGGTCATGCAACCGGTATGGAGTTTTCTGCACCAGCGCGGATATGAGGGTACATACCAGAAACTTTTCGGTTACTTCCACGACCGAGAGTTGTCCGTCGTGTCTTTCGACCGCAACAGATTCCGGTTTTACAACCAGTTTGACGTGGCTGGCGCGCAAGACGCCGCCTATTTTCTGATGTACGTGTGGCGGCAGTTGGCCTTTGACCCGGAGAAAGACGAACTTCACCTGGCCGGTGACATTCCCGACAGGGACGCGCTCATGGAAACGCTCCGGCGCTATCTGCTCAAAGTGAGCGTCATCAATCCTTCCGCGGAATTCATGCGGGCGCCGATTACGCGGTGCCGGGACCTGCCTTTTGACTTATTGACCCTGTTTGTGAGAGGAAGATGAGAATCATTACAGGAAAATACAAGGGGCGCCACTTCGACATTCCCCGTTCGTTCAAGGCCCGTCCCACGACCGATTTCGCCAAGGAAAACCTGTTTAACGTCCTTAGGGGGTACACCGGTTTTGAGGGCAAGGACGCCTTGGACCTCTTTGCGGGTACGGGCAGCATCTCGCTGGAATTGCTTTCCCGCGGTTGCCGGCACGTGACGAGCGTCGAACTGGACCGTGACCACGCGGCATTTATCCGGCAGTGCGTTTCCCGTCTTCAGACTTCCGACGACAACATCGGTCATCAGTTGGTCCGCGCCGACGTGTTGCGCTTTCTGAAAAATTGCCGGACCCGCTACGATATCATCTTCGCCGACCCGCCTTATGCGCTGCCGGCATTGCCCGAAATTCCCCGGATGGTGTTGGAAAAAGATATCTTGAATCCCGGCGGCGTGTTTGTTTTCGAACATGGCAAAGACCATGATTTCTCCCGTCTTCCGCATTTTGTGGAGCACCGCACTTACGGAAGCGTCAATTTTTCTTTGTTCAGAGTAGGGGAGCAAACACCCGGGCCACAGACTCCCACAGTCGGGTGAGCATCGGACGGAGGCGGTCGCAGACGCGCCAACGGCCCTGAAAACCGTTCTGCCACGTCTCGTATCCGACGCATTGTTTCTCGTCTTTGAGAAACAATGACTTCATGCGGAGCGCCATGCCTTCGTCGTAGAAGAAGATATTGGATTCGAAATTGTTCTCAAAACTGCGGAAATCGATGTTCGTCGAACCGCAAGACGACAGGCAGTCGTCAGCCACCAGCAGTTTACTGTGATTGAATCCGCCTTGATAGAATAACACTTTCACCCCCGATTCCACCACTTCGCGAATGTAGGAGCGCGATGCCCAGGCCACGAAACGGGCGTCGCTCCTGAGCGGCAGCATCAGGCGCACGTCCACGCCCGACGTGGCCGCCGTGCGCATGGCCAGCAGTATGGTCTCCGTGGGCAGGAAATAAGGCGACTCCAAGAACACGTAACGCCTGGCCGCCATGAGGATCCGCAGGTAGCCCTGCATGATTTCGGGTTGGGGCGACACCGGACTGCTCGTCACCATCTGGGCGATACAGTTGTTGGACAGTCCTTCTTCCAGCGGCGGGTAATACTGTTGTCCGGAGAGCAGGGTACGGTCCACGAAGTACCAGTCGATGAGAAAAGCCCGTTGAATGCCGTAGACGGCCCCGCCCGTGACGCGCAAATGCGTGTCGCGCCAGGGTTGGTCGCCCGTGCCTTTGACGTAGCGTAAGGCGATGTTCATTCCGCCCACATATCCCGTCTGTCCGTCGATGACGGTGATTTTGCGGTGATTGCGGTAGTTCATCTTCGACGTGAAAGCGGGAAATTTCACCGGCATGAAGGCGTGCACGTCAATACCGGCCTCGCGCATGCTCTCGAAGAAATCGCTGTCGACGCGCCAGCATCCCACGTCGTCGTAGATGACGCGCACCTCCACGCCCTGACGGGCCTTGTCCTTGAGCGCGTCGGCGACAAGACGGCCCAGCGGGTCGTCTTCAAAGATGTAGGAATCCACATGTATGTGATGCCTGGCGGCACCGATGTCGCGCAGCAAGGTCAGGAAGAAGTCATGACCGGAAGTAAGGATTTCCACCCTGTTGTCCTTGAACGGAAACGCCATGTTCTGGTTGTAGAACAGACGGAACAGCGCTTTGTGACTTTCGGGAAGCCGCAATTCTTTCTGTTCGGCGAATTCGATCATGGACCTTTTCGTAAGTTGGTTCATGCTTCTTTCGCTGATCATCCTTTGTTTGCGGATGTTGCGGCCGAAAAAGAAATACAGGATAATGCCCAGACCGGGGAGGAACCCCAATACCATCAGCCACGCCATGGTTTTTACCGGTTGGCGGTTGTCGGTGAGTACCTTGAACATCGCAATGATACTCACCAGGTACAACAATGGAAGTATGGCTGACCACCAACTCATTTGAAACGCGCGAGTTTGTGGGTTTGCAAGGAAAGGCGCCAACGGGGATGCTCCAGAATGTATTCCACACACTTCTCCGTGATAATCCGGTTGGTCAGTTCGTGCCCCGAATCACACGGTTGGAGGTAATAATACCGCGCCTTGATGCCGAAATCCTCCACCCGTGCCGTCCCGTCAAAGATACATTTCAGTTCGTCGCAGGCGCTCACCACCGGTTTGCGTTTGGGCGAGACGGTGAGCCAGTCGATGCCTTCGGGCGGAAGAACGGTGCCGTTGGTCTCCATGGCGACGGTGAATCCCGCCCCGTGGAGCGCGTCGATGAGGTGCTTGTCCGCCTGCAATGCCGGTTCTCCGCCCGTAAGGACGGCGTATCTTGCGGGAAAGACGGTGGCGGCGGAGACGATTTCCTCCACGCTCATTTCGCGGAACGACGAGAAATCCGTGTCGCAAAAGGTACAACGGAGGTTGCATCCGGAGAATCGGATGAACACGGCGGCGCGACCCGTCTGGTGACCCTCGCCCTGCAAGGAATAAAATATCTCGTTGATGCGCATTCGTCTTGTCGTTTTGTCCCTGATGTTTCCTCGTCCGCCGCCTGTCGGATGATTACTCGTCTGTCTCGTAGGCGGCCATGTTGCCGTCGCTTTCCTGTACGACGGCCCGATAACAAAGCGGTACCTGTTCCGTCACCCACCGGGCAATGTTCTCCGCCGTGGGATTAAACGGCAGCACTTCATTGAGATCCTGGTGGTCAATCACGTCTTTGATGCGCCGTTTCACCTCGGTGAAATCGACCAGCATCCCGTCCTGGTTGAGCGATTCCCCCCGACAGAACACCGTAATGAGCCAGTTGTGACCGTGCGGTCTGCTACATTTGCTCTCGTAGGAGAGGTTAAGATGGTGAGAAGCTGAAATCTCTATGGTCTTTTTCAGATAATACATAGGCTTGATACTTATACGATAATGTTGTTGCCCAACTGCCGGGCCAGGGCGTTGCGAATGATTTGCATCCGGGAGAATTCTTCCATCAGCGATCGCATCGTATCCGCGTCGGTGACACCGTTGAGCGACTGTTTTATTTCTTTCATCCTGTTTTCCACATAGTCCAGGCGGAAATCTGCCATCAGATGGATGACTCTTTCGCGGAGCGTCTCTTCATCCACATCCTTTTGCAGACTTTTGGTCAGACGGACCCGTTCCACCGAGAGTTCCGCGGCCGTCTTGCTGATGTCCACGTCATGATGATGCAGGAACCAGTTTTCAGCCGTCCAGTCCTTGTCGGCCGACTGCGCGACGGCTTCCTGCCGTATTTTCTCATAGACCGGCAACTGGAAATGCAGGTCGTCGGCAGCCATGTCACTGTCGATGTATTCGGCCACCGGAAGTGTGACGGGGCAGTCGTCCTCGTCTTTCACCGTGATATTCCGCTCTCCGTAGCGCACGATGAGCCGGACAATCATCATTTCCACTTCCTGCCGGTGGTCGCGCTGAACGGGCGCGGCTGGTCGGGCGGGTGCCGCTGTCTGTTGCGCCAGGGCTTCTTCCTGGCGTCTTTCTTCGGCTTCCTGTTCTCTTTCGGCCGCTTGCCGGCGGTCGGCACGCTGTTGCCGGATGAATTTGTTCATGCTGCTGATGAGCGTCGACTCCTGGATGCCGAGGCGTTGGGAACAGTCATGAATGTAAGTGGCGCGGATAATCTGGTCGCCGATGACGGAAATACTCCTGACAATACTGCTGATGGCCTCCGACCGCTTGATGGGATCGGTAACGCCCGTCAGCAAGACGTCGGTCTTGAACTGGATGAAATCGGTCTGATGGCCGTCGATGTATTGCCGGAATTCCTCAGTCGTGTGCTTGCGTGAAAAACTGTCGGGGTCGTCTCCGTCGGGGAAAAGCAATACCTTGATGTTCATTCCTTCCGAAAGCAGCATGTCGGTACCGCGAAGCGCCGCATGAATACCGGCCTCATCACCGTCGTACAGCAGGACGATGTTGGGTGTAAACCGGTGGAGCATCCTGATTTGTTCGTAACTCAGGGCGGTTCCGGAATTGGCCACCACGTTCTCAATGCCTGCCTGATGCATGGCAATCACGTCAGTGTAGCCTTCCACCATATACACGCAATTCTCCTTGGCAATGGCCCGTTTGGCCTGATAAATGCCATAGAGTTCCCGTTCCTTATGATAAATCTCACTGTCGGGCGAGTTGACATATTTCAGTTGGACGCCTTTTGTCCGGCTGTCCAACAGGCGGCCGCCGAAGGCGACAATCTTTCCGCTCACGCTGAACCAGGGGAAAATGACGCGCCCGGCGAAGCGGTCGTTGAGACGTCCGTCGCTGTCCCGCTTGTAGCAAAGCCCAGTCTTGACGAGAAATTCCTCCTTATAGCCTTTCTTTATCGCTTCCTGAGGCAGCGCATCGCGTGAGGGCAAGTCGTAACCCAGACAGAATTTTCGGATGATGTCGTCACGGATGCCGCGACTGCGGAAATACTGCAACCCCACGGCCTGCCCGTCTTCATGCTCATGCAACAAGCGCTGGAAATAGCCCGAAGCCCACTCGTTGACGATAAACATCGACTCGCGCGTGCTCTCGGCCTGTCGCTCCTCATCGGTGAGTTCCTTTTCCTTGACTTCTATATGGTATTTGCGGGCCAGCCACTTCAGCGCCTCGGGATAAGTCATCTGCTCGTGCTCCATGAGGAAGGTGACGGCGTTGCCGCCTTTTCCGCAGGAAAAACAGTGACAGATGCCCCTGGTCGGCGAAACAAAGAAAGACGGCGTCTTCTCATTGTGAAACGGACACAGTCCTTTGTAGTTGACTCCGCTCTTGCGGAGCGTGACAAATTCCTGCACCACCTCCACGATGTTGGCCGCGGACATGATTTTGTCAATGGTTGCCCTGTCTATGATATTCATTGCTGCAGAAGATACGAAAGGGATATATTTCCAATTTGCAAAAATACAACAAATATCAGCAAGAAAAAAATCTTGGGCCGAAAAAGTGGACGGTAGGCAATAATCGGCCGAAAAAGTCGTTTCTATCAATGTATATATACAAATTGACTTAGCAGATGATTGAATACATCAAGGGCGAGTTGACCGACTTGACCCCCGCCATGGCTGTGATTGAGGCAGCCGGGGTAGGGTATGCGCTGGGCATCTCTCTGAACACTTATTCGGCAGTGCAGGGCAAGAAGGAAGTCAAGCTCTATGTGCATGAGACATTGGTTACGGGCGGCCGCGATGACAGTTTTACGCTTTACGGTTTTGCCACCAGGCAGGAGCGTGAACTTTACCGCCAACTGATTACGGTAAGCGGTGTGGGCGGCAATACGGCCCGCATGATGCTCTCGTCGCTTTCGCCCTCGGAATTGTGCAATGCCATTGCCGGTGGTGACGAACGCCTGTTGAAAAACGTGAAAGGTATCGGACTGAAGACCGCGCAGCGCATCATCGTCGACTTGCGCGACAAGATAGTCAGTCTCGGTATTGCCGACGAACTGCATGCCACCGGCAGCCAGGGAGCGCCGACGGTCAATACCGGCATCAAGGACGAGGCAGTCAGCGCGCTCGCCATGCTCGGTTTCTCACCCGCTCCTTCAGCCAAAGTGGTGACGGCGATACTGCAGGAACAGCCCGACCTGCCCGTGGAAATGGTGGTCAAAGAGGCCTTGCGGCGCATCAAATAACCCTTTTTCAGATAACTTGTTTGGGACAGAAAGGTAAGACATATACGGTGATTCTTCTGTTGACGGCCATTTTTATGGCTGCCGGCTATGCCATGACTTTGCCCCAGGACAACAAGACCGGAAAAGTGGAGCGCGGAAAGGGCAATCCCGCACAGGACAAGAAGAATCAAAGCGGCGGTGACGACAAGCAGCAGCAAGTGACCGCCCAACCGGTATTGGACATCGATGACGAGGAAATTCCCGACAGTCTGTTGCATCCCCGATGGAAAATCCAGCGCACCACGCCGATTACCTACGATGACCTCGACCAGAACGCCACCGACTTGCAACGCCCTGACAACTTACGTCAGGAAGTGATATACAACGATACGCTCGACTGCTATATCGTGGGCAACAAGATCGGCGACACTTGGGTCAGCGCGCCCATCATGATGACGCCTGAGGAATACCTGAAATGGAGTGAGAAACAAGAGCGCGACCGCTTCTATCGCGGGAAGAACGACGAGAACTACCAGGCCAAGGGCAAGGAGAAATTTGACTTTACCGACATGCACTTCGACCTGGGTCCGGCAGAAAAGATATTCGGTCCCGGCGGCGTCCGTCTGAAAACACAGGGAACGGCCGAACTGAAATTCGGCGCCACGCTCAAGAACATCGACAATCCCTCGTTGCCCATCCGCAACCGAAAGACGACGACCATCGACTTTGACGAGAAAATCAACCTGAGCATGAACGGCAGGGTGGGCGACAAGGTGAACATGAACCTCAATTACAACACCGATGCCACCTTCGACTTCGACCAGCAAAACCTGAAACTTAAGTATGAGGGCAAGGAGGACGAAATCATCAAACTCGTGGAAGGCGGTAACGTTTCCTTCCCCTCCAATTCCTCTTTGGTGCAGGGCGCGACAAGTCTTTTCGGTATCCGCACCGATTTGCAGTTCGGCAAACTTTATCTCCAACTAGTCGCGTCGCAGAAGAAATCCTCGTCCAAGAGCGTCAGCAGCAAGGGTGGCGCCCAGACCACCGCATTTGAGTTTGATGCGGCCAATTACGAGGAAAACCGCCACTTCTTCCTTTCGCAATATTTCCGTTCCAAATACGACGCCGCCATGCAGACGTTGCCCAACATGACCACAGGCATCACCATCAACCGTGTGGAGATTTGGGTGACCAACAAGACCGGTACGACCACCAACACGCGTGACATCGTGGCCCTGACCGACTTGGGCGAGAACACCACGGTGAGCAATTCGCTTTGGAGTACGACCGGCCAGCTCGTTCCCTGCAATGCGGCCAATACGGAATACAGTCAGATGACCACCGCTTATGCCGAGGCGCGCGACATCGACCAGACGTCCGCCGTACTCGATGGAATCGGCGGTTTTACGGGCGGTACCGACTATGAAAAACTGGAAAGCGCGCGGCTGTTGACCTCATCGGAATATACCGTCAATACGGCTTTGGGCTACGTTTCGCTCAAGTCGTCGCTCCAGACTGACCAGGTGCTGGCCGTAGCCTACGAGTATACTTATGGCGGTGTGACCTATCAGGTGGGTGAATTCGCCAGCGACATTACCGACGTGGACCAGGCCTTGTTTGTGAAATCGTTGAAGAATACGAGCAACAATCCCACGCAAGGCAACTGGGACCTGATGATGAAAAACGTCTATTACCTGGCGTCATCGGTGGAAAAAGACAAATTCCGCCTGGACGTGAAGTACCAGAGCGACACCACGGGCGTCTATCTTTCCTACATTCCCGAGACGCAGGTGAAGAGTCAGCCGCTCATCAAGCTCTTGGGCGCCGACCGTCTGGACAACAACAATAAAGTCCATTCCAACGGATATTTCGACTATGTTGACGGATATACGGTCAGCAACGGCCGCGTGTTCTTCCCCAAGGTGGAACCTTTCGGTTCGTATATGTACGAGACCCTGGTGGCTGCTGGCGTGGACGCCGCGACGGCGGAGAGTTATGCCTTCACCGAACTGTACGACTCCACGAAGACCACGGCCAAGCAGATTGCCGAGAAAGACAAGTATATCCTCACCGGACAATTCCGAGGCACTTTGGCCAACGTCATTTCCCTGGGCGCCTACAACGTGCCGCAGGGCTCCGTCGTGGTGACGGCAGGCGGTATCACGCTGACGGAAGGTTCCGATTATTCCGTGGATTACAGTGCGGGCGAGGTGACCATCCTCAACCAGAGTATCATTGACGCAGGAACCACGGTCAACGTGTCGCTCGAAAGCAATACGGACTACGCCCAGGAGAGAAAGACGATGTTCGGTGTCAACTGGGCTTACGACTTCAACCGCAACTTCCAGTTGAGCGGTACGCTTCAGCATCTTTCCGAACAGGCGCTGACCACGAAGGTTTCGATGGGCAACGAACCGCTCAACAATACCCTGTGGGGACTCAACATGAACTGGAAAAAGGAGAGCCAGTGGCTCACCAACATGCTCAACAAAATCCCGTTCCTGCATGTCACCCAGCCGTCGCAAATCACCTTTACGGGCGAGTTTGCCCAACTCATCGCCCACCAGTCGTCCGGAACGCAGGACAACGCGTCTTACATCGACGACTTCGAGAACACGAAGAATACGATAGACGTCTCCACGCCCACGTCGTGGATTATCTCCAGCGTTCCGTCGATGTTCAGCGAGCACAGCGACAAGACCACGCTGGCCAGCGGTTACAACCGCTCCCTGTTGGCCTGGTACACCATCGACCCGCTCTTCACCCGCCGCAGCAGTTCATTGACTCCCGGCCATATCAAGAGCGATTTGGAACAGCTCTCCAACCACTACGTGCGTGAGGTGTATGTCAAGGAATTGTATCCCAACCGTAACCAGACGAGTTACAGCGGAACGACATCCACGTTGAGCATCCTCAACCTGGCTTATTATCCCGATGAAAGAGGCCCGTACAATTTCTCCACGTCGCTCAATTACAACGGTAAGTTTGACAATCCGTCGGCGAAGTGGGGCGGTATGATGCGTAAATTGGACACCAACGACTTCGAGACGGCCAATGTGGAATACATCGAATTCTGGTTGCTGGACCCGTTTATCTACTCCAACCAGCAGAGCGACGCGTCGAGTTACGGCGGCGATTTCTACATCAACCTCGGTGAGGTGAGTGAGGACATCCTCCGTGACGGCAAGAAATTCTACGAGAGCGGCATGCCGGTGGACGGTTCTTCTTCCTACACTTGGACACAGTGGGGCAAGATTCCGACCACGACGACCGTGACCTATGCCTTCGCCACTACGAGCGGCAGTCGCGCGCTGCAGGACGTGGGCTACAACGGACTCAACGACGAGGAGGAACGTTCCTTCTATCAGGACTATCTTTCCGCCATCCAGGGCACCGTTTCCGCCGCCGTGTTCGACAGTATCTACAACGACCCGGCCGGTGACGACTACCATTACTTCCGCGGTTCTGATTACGACCAGATGGAAGCGCCCATCCTGCGCCGTTACAAATACATCAACAATCCGCAGGGCAACTCGCCCGATTCGGACACGCGCAGCGAGAGTTACGACACGTCCTACAAGACCACGCCCGACGTGGAGGACATCAATCAGGACTATACGCTCAATGAGTATGAGAAATACTTCCAGTATCATGTCTCCATCCGTCCGGAAGACATGGTGGTGGGACAGAATTATATCGTGGACAAACGGGTGAGCAGTGCGTCTCTCCGTAACGGCACGTCCGAATCGGTCACCTGGTATCAGTTCCGCATTCCGCTCGACGAGTACGAACAGAAGGTCGGCAGCATCAGCGACTTCACCAGTATCCGTTTCATGCGAATGTTCCTGACCGGTTTTGAGAAACCCATCGTCCTCCGTTTCGGCAGTCTTGACCTGGTGCGCGGCGAATGGCGCATCTACGAACAGAACCTTTCCGGCGTGTCCGGTTCGGGAACGTTGGCCGTGAGTGCCGTCAACATTGAGGAAAACAACGACAAGACACCGGTCAACTACGTGTTGCCTCCGGGCATCAAACGGGAACAGGACCCCACCCAACCGCAGTTGGTCGAGTCCAACGAACAGGCGCTCGACATCGTCGTGACCAATTTGAGCACCAATGAGGCCAAGGCGGTGTACAAGAACACCAATTTGGACCTGCGCCAGTACAAACGCTTGCAGATGTTCGTCCACGCCAATGCCTTCGAACAGAATACGACCAACCTGCAGGATAACCAACTGGCCGTGTTCGTCAGATTGGGCAGCGACTACCGCAGCAATTACTACGAATACGAGATACCGCTGTCGCTGACGGCACCGGGCGTCTACGACCGCTATTCTTCGGCCGACTGCTACGCCGTGTGGCCCGAAGAGAACATGCTGGACATCCCGCTCAGCGTGTTCACATCGGTCAAGAAAGAGCGCAACAAGGCCAAGGCACAAGGACTGGCGTCTTACACGACGGCCTACTATACCTACGATGAGGACAACCCCAACAACAAGGTGACGGTGATGGGTAATCCTACGCTCGGCGAGGTGAAGACGATGATTATCGGTGTGCGCAACCTGTCCGCCGACGTCAAGAGCGGCGAGGTATGGGTCAACGAACTCCGTCTGAAGGAATACAACAATACGGGTGGATGGGCTGCCCAAGGCAATCTGAATGTGCAACTTTCCGATTTCGGCGTGGTCAACCTGCAGGGCAAGTACATCACCGAAGGTTTCGGCGGACTGGAACAGGGCGTACAGGAACGTTCGCAGGAGGATTACAAGACCTACAGTGTGACGGCCAACCTGGAGATGGGCAAGTTCTTCCCCGACAAGGCCAAGGTGTCCGCACCGCTTTATTACTCCTTGACCAAGGAAGAATCCCGTCCGAAATACAATCCGCTCGACACCGACATGGAACTCGACGACGCGCTTGAGGCCGCCGCTTCCGAAGAGGAGCGCGACTCCATTGAGCGCATTGCCGTTACGCGCACGACCAACCGCAACTTCTCCTTGTCCAATGTGCGTGTGGGTATTCAGACCAAGGGACACCCTATGCCCTACGACCCGGCCAACTTCTCCTTCTCCTACAGTCATTCCCACAGTTATACGAGTGGTGAGACCACGGTCTATGAGAAGGAGGACAACTGGCGCGGCGCGTTGTCTTACAGTTGGACGCCCGTCTACAAGGCCTTCGAACCCTTCAAGCGCATCAAGTCGAAGAGCAAGTGGTTGGACATCTTCCGCAAGTTCGGACTCAACTGGTTGCCGCAGAACGTGGCGTTCAATACGGAAATCACGCGCAATTACTATGAATTGCAAGAGCGCGACATGGATGATTTGGGCGGCGAGCAACTGCCGTTGACCTTCAGTGAACAGTTCCTTTGGGACCGTGAGTTCGCCATCCGTTGGGACCTGACGAAGAATCTCCACATGAATTTCTCCAGCGCCACCAATGCGGAGATAGAGGAGCCCTATACACCCGTCAACAAAGACCTGTATGCCGACCGCTATCAGGCATGGAAAGACTCGGTGTGGACGTCGTTGCGCCACTTCGGTGCGCCGCTCGATTACAGCCAGACCTTCACCATGTCTTACCAGTTGCCGCTCAATCTGGTGCCCATATTCGACTGGGTGTCGGCCGACGCCACCTATAATGCCACCTACAATTGGGACCGGGGTACCGAACTCGATGACGGAACGTCGCTCGGCAACACCATCATCAACAACCGCACGTTCAATGTCAACGGTTCCTTCAACATGGAACGTCTGTACAATCATATCCCGTTCCTGAAGAAAGCCAATGAGCGTTTCGACAAGGCCGACCGCAATGCGGCCAAGAAGAAACAGACGGCGAAGAAGCAGACGGCCTCCGCCAAGAACGGAAAGAACCAGAAAGACGACAAGACGGCCGGACAAAAGAAGGAATTGCCCAAGAACAAGAAATCTTTTGAGAAGGAAATCACACTCTTGCCCGATACCTCCATCACCGTCAATCACGGCAAGAAGAGCAAGCGGCTCACCGTCATGGCCAAGACCGCCGACGGCAAACCCTTCAAACTGAGGTTCCGCAAGACCTCCGACAATGAGTTGAAAATCACCAACAAGGTGGATTCGGCCATGAAGATCAAGGTGACCGTCACGCCCAAGGAACCGCTCGACAATCAGGGTTGGTACAAGACCGCACAGTGCCTGGCCCGCGTGATGATGATGGTGCGCAACGTGAGTGTGTCTTACCGCAACCAATACTCCATGTCTCTGCCGGGATTCCTCCCCGACGTGGGCGATGCTTTCGGTCAAAACCGCCAGGGCGTGCTTTCTCCCGGACTTGACTTTGCCTTCGGTCTTATCGATGACAATTACATCAACAAGGCCCACGACAGGGACTGGCTCCTGATGAACGACTCCGTGGCCACGCCTGCCACGACCAACCTGACACAGGACTTGCAAATCCGCATGACGCTCGAACCGGTGAAGAACCTGAAAATCGACCTCAACGCCTCGCGCACGTGGACGCGCGCCCGTTCCATACAATATATGTATGACGGTATGCCGACCACTCAGAGCGGTACTTTTACGATGACCACCATCTCCCTGAAGAGCGCTTTCGAGGGTATCGGCAATGCCAATGACGGCTACCGTTCCGCCTCGTTCGAGAAGTTCTGCAACTCCCTGTCCGCCTTCCGCGACAGGGTGGAGGCACAGTATGCCGGTGCCGTCTATCCCGAGGGCAGTACGCTTGCAGGTACGGTGTTCGACGCCGACAACGGTGCCGTGGACCCCTACAGTGCCGACGTGATGATACCCGCCTTCCTTTCCACCTATACCATGGGCGGAAACGGTCTGAGCATTTTCCCCGCCCTGAGCCGGTTGTTGCCCAACTGGACCCTGCGCTACAGCGGACTGTCCAAACTCCCGTGGTTTACCGACGTGTTCAAGAGCATCAACATCAACCATTCCTACAAGAGCATCTATGCCGTAGGCGCCTACAGTTCGTACAGCACCTTCCAGGAATACATGAACGGACTCGGTTTCGTGACCGACGCCACGACGGGCAATCCCGTACCGAGCACGATGTTCAATGTCTCCACGGTGAGCATCAACGAGGCCTTCTCGCCGCTCCTGGGCGTCGACATGACCTTCTACAACAACCTGACCGCCAAGGTGGAATACCGCACCACGCGCGTTCTCTCACTCAGTATGACGAGCGTGCAAATCAACGAGGCCGTCAGTCGCGACTGGGTCGTA